>Ga0302197_10005229_pt1 | contig 11175 bp, 10 predicted proteins | sample II_Bog_N2_1_FD_193526 | JGI IMG/M metagenome (GOLD analysis project Ga0302197, IMG submission 193526) | Peat permafrost microbial communities from Stordalen Mire near Abisko, Sweden - II_Bog_N2_1 | ecosystem: Environmental > Terrestrial > Soil > Wetlands > Peat | place: Sweden: Abisko...
CGACGCAGGCGAGCCTTCCTTGGCAAACTTCACCTTGTAGGCGCCGATGTGCTGCGTAATGCCGCCGGCTTCGCCCGCGGCCACGTCGGTTTCGCGGATGGCGTCGAGGAGCGAGGTCTTGCCGTGATCCACGTGGCCCATGACGGTAACTACGGGCGCGCGCGACACTTCTACGATGTCGGTTTTTTCTTCGTCGAGGACCTCTTCGATGGCTTCATTCGCCAGCTCTTCTTCGTAGGTGATCACGGTGGCGGCCGCGCCGAACTTGGCGGACATGTCCTTGATCATTTCGGAGTCGAGCGACTGATTCACCGTGACGAAGATGTTGCCCATCATCAGGGTGGCGATGAGGTCCTTGGCGCGGACGTCGAGCTTCTCAGCCAGATCCTTCACGCTGATGCCCTCGGTGACGGTGATCTCGCGCGTAATCGGCACCGGCTCGTTGCTGTACTGCATGCCGCTGTAGCGTGGCGGCGGCACAAAGCCCTTCATCGGGCCTTCTTTGGTCTTCGGGTACTGCTGCTGGCCACGGCCGCGGCCGCGTGAAGCAGCGCGCGGCGGCCGCTGCGTTTCCGGTGGCGGCGTAGTGCCGCCGGGGCCGGGTCGTGCGCCGAATCCGGGACGTGCGCCAAAGCCGGGACGCGCGCCGAAACCGGGCCGTGCGCCGGGACCTGCTGGTCCGCCCGGCGTGAATCCGCCTGAGGTAGTGCGCGTGGGATGCTTGGGCCGCGGGCCTCCTGCAAAGGAGCCGGGAGCGCCTGGCACGAAGGGGCCGCGTTGGCCCGGTCCAGCGGGACCGCTTGTGGGCCTGCGATCGAAGATTGGCTTGCCGCGCTGAATTCCGGTGCCAGTTGCAGCCGGAGGCACGGGAGCAACATACGTTGACGTGTAGACCGGCCGCGGTCCGGTTTGCGGCATCACCATGCGGCGCGCAGGCGGTGCGGGCGGTACCCGGACGTGTCCGCGCTGTCCCGGCGCGCTCATTGGCGCGCTGGTCGACTCCGCGGCAACGGTGGGAACCGATGCTGCTACTTCTGCAGGGGCAGCGGGAGCTGGAGCTTCGGGAGCTGCCGCTGCAACTTCGAGTGTGGCGGCCGGCGCTGGAGCCTCAGGAGCTGCGGGCGGCTTCGCAATTGCGGGCTTCTCTTCGCGTGCAACTGGAGCCGCGGGTGGCTTGACGGCAGCGGCCGGAGGTGGTGCAACCACAACCACCGGGCGCGCCACTGTAACGACGCCCGCGGGCGGCTTCGCCACAACAGCGCCCGACGGAGGACGGCTGGCAATGGCGGGAGGAGCAGTGGGTTGCGCAATGATCGGCGGGGCCTGCCGCGGCTGCGGAACAATCTTGCGGGGCTCCGGGCGGGCGGGAGCTGCGGCTACAATCGGGGGCGCGGCGGGAGCGGGGCGCTCCGCGGGCTTGGCCGGCTGCACAGGCGGGGCGGCCGGCTTGGCCGGCATGCGCGCGTGACGCGCCTCTTCTTCCTCTTCCTTCTTCTTGGCCAGAATGGCCTTCAACACATCGCCGGGCTTGGAGATGTGCGACAGATCGATCTTGGGAACGATGGTGGGCGCGCCGTGGCGGGTAGACGCACCTGCGGCATGCGATGTGGATCGCGAATCCTGCGTAAAATGCGCGCGAACCCTATCCGCCTCGTCGCCTTCGAGCGAACTGGAGTGCGTTTTGCCCGCGGGAACGCCGAGTTGCTGAAGAATGTCGAGAATCGCGCGAGACTTTACTTCCAGCTCTTTCGCGAGATCGTTAATACGAACCTTACTCATCCGCCTCTTTTCAATTCTGTGCCGCCAAACCGCCCTTAGTCGCTCATAGCTACCTCATGGCACTGGCCGCTCTGGAATCGTACGTGGTTATTCGTTCCGCCCTCAAGAATGTCGCGCATCCTATGCGTCATGCTCTTTGGCCGGCTGCTTGTCTTCGTCTTCTGCTTCGTTCGTTTCGGTGTCCAGCGTGTCTCGATCCTCTGCCACGGGGACGTCTTCGACGGCTAGTTCTGCCGCGGATACGCCCTCGGACTCAGCGTCGTTTGCAGCTTCCGCTTCAGAGCCGGCGGGATTTTCATCTTCCGCCCCGGCGGCCTGCACGCCTTCCAATTCTTCCACTACCACGGCGGCGTTTTCGGCTTCGGCTTCCGCGCTGCCTTCAACCGCCGGTGCATTTTGAATTTCCGCTGCGCCGGATTCCTGTGCGGCTGCCTCTACAGAAGCGCCTTCGGTAACTCCCGCGGCATCTGCTTCTGCTGCCGCCGCTGCTGCCGCCGCCTCCGCCTCTTCAAACTGGCCGAAGTAGTGACGCACGGCCACGGAGATCTTTTCCAGCGTCTTCTCGCCGATGCCGGGAATTTCTTCGAGCTGCTCTGGCGTCATGTCGGCCAGGCCCTCCACGGTCGTGATGCCCGCGGTGACCAGCTTCTGAATGATGCTTTCGCCCAGTTCCGTCACCTGTTCGATGGGCGTGGTGGGAGCGCCGGCCAGAGCCTGCATCTGCTGCTCGACTTCCTGGCGCTTCTCCTCTTCGCTCTTGATGTCGATCTTCCAGCCCAGCAGCTTCGCGGCCAACCGCACGTTCTGGCCCTTTTTGCCGATGGCCAGCGACAACTGCGTGTCGTCCACGATCACTTCCAACTGCTTGTCGGTCAGGTCAGTGATGGAAACGCGGCTCACCTTGGCAGGCTGTAGCGCCTTCTCGGCAAAGGTCGTGATCTCGTCGGAGTACTCGATGATGTCGATCTTTTCGCCGCGCAATTCGCGGATGATCGACTGAACGCGCATGCCCTTCATGCCCACGCAGGCTCCGACCGGGTCCACGTCCTTATCGCGGGACTGAACGGCAATTTTCGTGCGCTCGCCGGCCTCGCGCGCAATGGCGCGGATGACCACCGTGTTGTCGTAGATCTCAGGAACTTCAGACTGAAAAAGATTCGACACCAGTTCCGGCGCGGCGCGGCTCACAATCACCTGTGGGCCCTTGGCGGCGCGGTCTACCTTCAGCAGCACTACGCGCACGCGTTCGCCCACGCTGAATTGCTCGAGGCGCGACTGCTCGCGCTTGGGGCAGCGTGCTTCGGCCTTGCCCAGGTCGTAGATGTAGTCCTGGCCCTCGATGCGCTTCACGGTCGCGTTCAGCACTTCCTTTTCGCGGTGCGCGTACTCCTGGAAAACCGTATCGCGCTCCGCCTCGCGGACCTTTTGAAAGATGATCTGCTTGGCCAGTTGCGCGGCGATGCGGCCCAGCGGGCTGGTGTCGCGATAGATGCGAATCTCGCTGCCCACCTCCACGCCGGGCGCCATTTCGTTGGCCTCCGTCAGCGTGATCTGGTTGACCGGATCCTCAATCTGCTCCTCGTCGGCGACCACCGTCTTATAGATGTAGGCCTGGATCTCGCCGGTCTCCTTGTTCAGTTCCCCGCGCATGTTTTCCTGGGTCTTGTAGTACTTGCGCGTGGCCAGAGCAATGGCTTCCTCAACCGCGCCCACAACGATGGCGGGGTCGATGCCCTTCTCCGAGCTCAGGAGTTCGATACTTTGATACAAAACGCTGGTGGCCATACCGCTTACTCTCACATCCTGCGTGCCGGGCGTTCATCAGTGATCGCCCGCATCGCGGTTTCTCGTTCAGGGGACTGGAGCCGGTTACATCGTTGCTCGAAGCCGATTGAAAAACGTCCCTCAGGGGCTGAAGCCCCCAAACTTTATGCGGCCTTTGCGGCACGACTGAAGTCGTGCCCTTTCGCGACAACATTCACGCAACCAGTTCTAGTCCCTAGTCCCTTAGTCCCTAGTCCCTTAGTCCCTGTCTTTTCAAATCTCCGGTACCAGATTCGCTTTCTCGATGTTGCTGAGGGCGATCTCGACCGTGTCTACGCCGGCCTTGCGGCTTTTGCTGTTTTGCTTCATCGCCGCCAGGTCAAGCGTTATTGTTTTGGTCTCGGACGGAGTTCCTTCACCCGCCACGAGTCTTCCCTGCCAGTGCCGGTTGTTGCGGACAGGCTCAAAGGTCTGCACCTTCACCAGGCATCCGGCAAATCGCTCGAAGTCCGCAGCCCGAGTCAACTTCCGGTCGAGTCCGGGAGAACTGGCTTCCAGCGTGTACGCCTCGCTGGGAATCAGGTCCTCCACGTCGAGCAAAACCCCAAAATCGCGGCTGAACTCCGCGCAATCCTCGTGCGTCACGCCGGAAAGCTGCTCCACAGCAAGCGAGCCTTGCAAAAGCTTCTCCGGCAAGTCCTTCGGACCGTCCTCGTCTCGGATTAGCGCGAGGCGTGTCTTGAGTTCTTCCCGGCCCTCGGCGTTCTTCTCCAAAGTCACGCGGAGAATGCGATCCTTGGCCGGCCCGGTGAACTCGAGATCGACCAGGTCGAGCCCGTGCGAGGCAGCTACTCTGTCCGCCGCCTTCCGGATTTCGTCGAGTCTTATCGCCATCGTCCCCGGCTGCCTTCCGGCAGCCACAACTCCCGTATTCCCCTGATTTTTAAGGGTTTTAGGGCAACTTTTGCCGCAAATAAAAAGTGGGCTTTCGGCCCACTCATCTCTCCGCCAGCCGGTGCGCACACGGGAAAACCGGCGGACAAACGCGTTGCAGTTACAGAATACAGCGAAATTCTAGGAAATTCAACCGGAGAAACAAGCGGAGCTGGCGGAGTTAGCGGGGCTGGCGGGACTAGACCGGCGCAGTACCCCACTATGGATAGACATCTTCGTGCCGCCCCCAACAGTTTGGATGTGCCGCGAACCTCAAACTCTGCGATACTTGCGACCATGGTTTCGAGAACTGTTCTTTGCGCCCTGGCCATCAGCTCCGGAATGGCCTTTTTCGCTGCCGCACCCGCGCTGGCCGACGATTCCGCGGCATCGATCGCCGCCGGCGGCCTCGTTGCGCGCCGCGAAACGCGGATCGTGATGGCCAAAGAGGTCCTCCGTATCAGCCCGAACAAGGTTCTCGTCGATTACGACTTCCGCAACGACACGGATCAGGACGTAACCACGGAGGTGGCGTTTCCTGTGCCGCCGTACAGCTACGGCCCGGAGAATCCCGATATCACCGACGCGTCGTTCTCCGACTTCAAGCTTCTCATCGACGGAAAGACGGTCGCCTACCAGGCCGAGGCCAAGGCCACGCTCGAGGGCAAAGATGTCACAGCGATCCTGACCGCCGATAAGATCGATATTGCCAGCTTCGGCCACCTGAAAGAAACCGACGGAAACAATCCGGCGATTCAGACTCCGGATGTGGCGCGCCTGCCGCAAGCCGAGCAGCAGCGCCTGGTGAAACTGGGTCTCTTCGATGCGGAAGACGGCTGGGGTTTGTGGACTGTCCAACTCAAGTACCACTGGACGCAGACTTTTCCGGCCCATTCCACTGTCCACATCCAGCACCAGTACACGCCGGTCGAGGGATCGGAGCTGATGCTGGTCGACACCCTGAAAAATGTTTCCGAACACAAGCAGCCCACCGGCGACGCGGACTCCGTGAAGTACGGGCTCGAGGATATGCAGCGCTTGGAAGCACTTTGCCCCGATCCGTCGCTGCTAAGCGGCATGATCGCGCGAATTGATGCGAGCAGCGCGGGGTATGGGCAGTACGCACATCCCCACTGGGTTGACTTCATCTTGACGAGCGCCAACACCTGGAAGCAGCCGATCGAGGATTTCACGCTGATTATCGAGCGCGGCAAGCCGGAAGAAGAAAACACGCAGGTCTCCGTCAGCCTCTGCACGCCGCAGAACGCGCCCGTGACAAAACTCGATGCCAACACGTTTCAGGTTCACCTGAGCAACTTTGTTCCTAAAGACGAGTTGCGCATCGGCTACTTTGACGTGCCGCTGGCTGCACCCGCGGCGGCCACGCCGGGCCAGAGCCACTAGGCCGGGCGCGCTCTTCCGACCGAATTAGTGGTTCAGTGTGAAACCAACATTGATTGTCGTCATCACGGAAACGGGCTCGCCGTTCAACATATAGGGCTGATAGCGCCACTGGCGAACCGCGTCGAGTGCAGCTTGTGAAAGTGAATCGTCGGGACTGGAAACGATCTTGGCATTCTGAATCAGTCCATCCTTGCCGATCATCGCCTGAATCACCACGGTGCCTGAGATGTGTGCCGCGCGCGCGGCTGGCGGATAGATGGGCGGCACTCTTACAAGGAGTGCACCAGCTTTTATCCCGGCGCTTATTCCGCCGCCTGGCGTCGTGGTTATCGGGACCTTCCTTATTGTGACCATTTGGACAGGAGGCGCAGTGGCGTCCGGCGCAGGAGTAAGGGCAGCATCGTCTGCTTTAATCTCGGCGGACTCTTCCAGATCTGCTTCGACCCGTTTTTCCCCAACGTAAAGAATTTCGATGTGTCCGGCGATGTTGTGATCCAGGAATTTCTGAATGTGGCTGTAGGAATTTGTAATGGTGTGATTCATCAGCGTGGAAACCAGCACGGGGGCCTGACTGTCAAAGCAATACGCAGTTCCCACGCCATGCAGACCATTAGGTTGAAAATCCGCGGCTGCTTTTGCGGGAACCATCGCGACGCATAGATTCACCGTTCCTGCGTTGTCGATTTCTACCAATTTCAAGCTGGTTTCGCCGGATTCGTAATCCGCTGCTTTGGGAAGTGAAAACAGAACAGCGCTGCTGAGGCGATGTTCCATGCTGGTAATGTCATCGCCTTTGACGGACTGCAAAGTCTTGCCATCCGCAGTACGCCATTCACTATGTACATTGCTTCCTTTCGTCCACGTGACTCGGCTGACATTGTCTGGTGACCACCAATATTCGACCTTGCCTTCGGCACTCACGTTTCCCTGATTGTCAAGAAGATGGTAGCGGTAGCTCAGGTGGAGAGGCTTTGCTGTAGCGGAGTCGTAACTATAAAACGGCGCCGCCATCTCCAAAATCGCCTTGGGGTCCTTGGGCATTTGGATATTCACATTGTCTTGTGCGCCGAGAGTCAGGCAGGCGCCAAATACCGATGCGAAAACGAAGGTAATTTTCATGGCAGGAGGATAGCACGCCGCGTAGATTTAACGCGGAGTCAACGTGCGTAAAGGCGACCTCGGCACCGGCGGCCCCAGCTCCCTAAAGTCCGGGCAACGGCAGTCGACGCCCTCAGGGCCAACGTCGCCTGAGGAATTCCTTTGCGCCTCGCAGAGTAAGGCGCGACAATAGCGGAATGAGAAAGCTATGTCTTCTCGCTCTGGCCGTGCTCGCCCTCGGGCCGGGGCTTCCCCTATTCCATGCGCCGCTCCTTCACGCTCTCGATAAGCACCCCCCCGGCGTCTTTCACGCGCGCCGCGTGGCGCTTGCCGGCGAGCTTAAGGGCGGCGTGGCCATACTGTTCGCCGCTGAGGAGCCGGTGCTGGACTTCATGCCCTACCGCCAGGACTCCGACTTCTATTACCTGACGGGTTGGAACGAGCCGGGTGCGGCGCTACTGATCGAAGGCGATGCGTCGCAAGCCGCCACGACTCAAGCCTACAAGGAAATTCTCTTCCTGCCCGCGCGCAACCTGCGCATGGAAGCATACACCGGCGTGAAGATGGATGCCGCCACTGCCGGTGTGGAAGATGCGTCCGGCGTGGACCATGTGGAACCGATGACCGAGCTGCCGGCAGAGCTGAGCCGGATGATCTCCGCCAACCGCTCGCTCTTCGTCAATTTGTGGACGCAACCGGATTCCGCCTCGGCGACGGCGTTGTTGAGCTTTACCGCAACGACTCTGGGCAGCGGGGACGCGCCGCACGGGCACGACGTGACTACCCTCACGATGCCGCTGCGCCAGATCAAAGACGAAGGCGAGATTCAGCTGATCAAGCAGGCATCCAAGGCGTCGATCCTGGCGCAACGCGTGATGATGCAGTGGTGGGTGAAGCCGGGAATGACGGAACGCGCCATTGCCGGCGCTATGACCGCGATGTGGATGGAAAACGGATGCGAGCGGCCCAGCTATGCGCCCATCGTGGGCTCGGGACCGAACTCGACCATCCTGCACTACTCCAACAACGACCGCACCATGCAGGATGGGGATTTGCTGCTGGTGGACGCGGCATGCGAATACTCGATGTACGCCGCCGACATTACGCGCACGGTGCCGGTGAATGGGCACTTCACGGCACGGCAGCGGGAGATTTACAACGTGGTGCTGGGCGCGCAGCAGGCGGCCATTGACGCCTTTGTCGCCGGCAAATCCACCATTAACGACCGCGACCGCAGAGATCCGAATTCGCTCGACACGGTGGCTTACAACTACATCAATACCCATGGCAAGGATCTGCATGGCCAGACGCTGGGCAAATATTGGCTGCACGGGCTGGGGCACATGATGGGCATCGATGTCCACGATCCCGGCAGCTATCCCGTGGTGCTCAAGCCGGGCATGGTGTTCACCATCGAACCGGGTGTTTATATTCCCGAAGAAAAAATTGGCGTGCGCATCGAATGCGATTTTCTCGTCACCGCCGACGGCAAGCTGGTGGATTTGGACGCAAGCCTTTGGCATACCCCCGATGAAATTGAAGCGGCGATGCAGGCGGGCAACGGTCCGTCAAAGTAGGGCATGAGCAAGGCAGGCAAAAATGGACCCACGCGATGCCATGGACCCTTCAGAAGTTGACGCGTTGAGCCGCGTCTTCAGCGAGCAACTGCTGGCCTGCCTGGATGAGTGCGCGCGCGGGCGTCGCGGATTGTTTTCCGAGTACATCGACGAAGAAGAAGATGGTCCATGGCCTGAGGCCGCTCGCCTTCGCGAACTTGCTGTGGCGTTGCAGAACGTTCTGGCGCAACAGGGGGAACGCAACGCGCTCTCGGACGAGTTCCTCGACCTGTGCACGATGCACGGCGAAAGCCATCCCGGCGAGCGCAAGTTGGCGCGCATGTTTCTGGAGCGCATTGAGCATGGCGAAGTGGGAGCGCCGACCGAGGAGAAGCCGCCATGGTAGCGGAGCGTCCCCGGTCCCCAAATGCGAGGGACCGGGGGCACCGGCAATTGGTATGGCGGTGACGGACCTGCTCTAGAAACGGATGCCTACCGAGACGGGAATGACCTTGGTATTCGCCGCCACGCTGGTGACGCCTAGGCCGTTCGCGCTTCCCACTACCGCCGGGCTGAATACATCCACGTAGCGGGCTTCAGCGAACAGCTTCATATTGCCGTCGCCAGACATGCCGCCAAGCCGGTGCTGGAAGCCCGCGCCAAAGTTGATTCCGCCTTGATTGGACGAGAAGTGGCCGACCACGGCGTTCACGGTGCCGATCTCGCAGAAGTAATAGCAATACTCGGTCAGTTGAGGATCGGTGAAGCTGGTTACCTTGCGATAGAAGCCGCCGCCGCCGGTGACGTACACATCGTTGGTAGCTTTCGGCATCAAATCGATCACCGGATCGATGGTGAAGGACCAGATATGCGCGTAGCCGCCGTTGGCGCCGGCCTCGGCGATCAGGTAGCCCGGCAGTTTGGAGTCGAGAAACTGATACTCAACGAGCGTGGACAGATATTTGTTGAACTTCAATCCGGCTCCGACGGTGAATTGGCCGCCCCAGGTGATCGAGTTGCTCTCGGGCGCGTTGAAACCGCCGCTTGCCTCGAAGGCCCAACTGTGCAGAAGGCTGTGCTTCTCGCCGGCTGCGTACTGGCCGCCGCGGCCCCCGCCTGAAGAGGACGAAGAAGCGCCGGGCATGGGGGCTTCGGGCAGAGAAAATTCGGCCATCTCCGCCTGGGTCAGGCCTGACTGGCTGGAGGAGTAGCTGGCTGAACTGGAAGTGTCATGGGAAGTGGTGGACTGGGCCTGGGTTACGCCGGCTGCAAACAACACAGCAGCCGCAAATGCACCGATGCGCCGCAAAAGCGGCATCCGAAGGGGGGAGGACATGGTAAATACCTCAGGAGAAAGATTTTGCTTCAATATCCGGACGTTCATATGCCGGTCATTAAGTTAGACACGGAAATCGGCGAGAGGTTGCCTTTGGGAGCAGGTGGTTGGTGGGACTAGTTCAACGTAGTGGGACTTGCGCAGAAAGTCCCACTAAGATAGAATGGTGTCACGGAATGGTTGGAGGGACACATGGAGCTACAGGCGCGGGTGCAGGTGGGCGAGAAGGGCAGGATCGTGATTCCTGCCGAGATTCGCGAGGCGATGGGGATTCGCGTGGGCGATTCGGTGGAGATGCGCTTCCAGGATTACGAGCTGCGCGTATCAACAAGGCGGGCGCGGCTGAAACAGGCGCAGGAACGAGCCAAGCGCTTCATACCGCCAGGAGTGTCGTTGGCAGACGAGCTGCTCGCGGAACGGCGAGAAGAAGCCCGGCGCGAAGAGGCACAGCATGAGTAAGGCTGTGTTCGACGCGTCAGCCATCCTGGCCCTGATTCAGCAGGAACGCGGCGCGAGTAAGCTCACACCCGAGATTCAAGATACGGCAGCCGTTTGTTCAGTCAATATGGCCGAGGTTCAGGGGAAGCTGATTCTGAAGGGATGGGATCCCGATACGGCTTGGGAGGACGCTCTCTCGTGCGTCTCCAATGTCGAGCCGCTGACCGAGAGCCAGGCGAAGCAGGCAGGGACGCTCGTTCGAAGCACCAAGCCGTACGGTCTTTCAGTTGGCGACCGCTCCTGCCTGGCGCTGGCGATTGCGCTGAAGGCGCCGGTTTATACCACGGAGCAAAGCTGGCGCAATCTGAAAGTTGGCGTTCCAATTTATGTGATTCGGTAGAACGCTTCGGTGTTGAAGCTGCGAGAAACAGGAAGGCCGGAGCGACCGCTCCGGCCTTCGCTTTTCTTAGCTACCCCCGCTATCCCTGGATGTCGAACTGCTCGGGATGGAGCGTTGGATCGCTCTTGAGCAGAAGGTTTTTTCCGATCAGCTCCTCGAATTCAGTGAGCCAGCGGGCGTTGTTGCTCTTCAGCATCTTCACGGTTTCGGGGTGCACACGCAGCATCACATCGGCGGCCTCAAAGTGCTTGCGCATCTTGCGCATCTCGATGTAAATCTCGTTGCAGACGGTGGCGGAGCTCTTCACCATGCCGGTGGCCTGGCAAGTGGGGCAGGGAACGCTCAGCGTGCGCTCGAGCGACTGCTTGACGCGCTTGCGGGTAATCGCCACCAGACCGAAATCGTTAAACTGCAAAACCTTGGTTGGCGCACGGTCGTTCTTCAACGCTTCTTCGAGCGCGGCCATT
>Ga0302197_10005233_pt1 | contig 11172 bp, 13 predicted proteins | sample II_Bog_N2_1_FD_193526 | JGI IMG/M metagenome (GOLD analysis project Ga0302197, IMG submission 193526) | Peat permafrost microbial communities from Stordalen Mire near Abisko, Sweden - II_Bog_N2_1 | ecosystem: Environmental > Terrestrial > Soil > Wetlands > Peat | place: Sweden: Abisko...
GGGGGGGGGGGGGCCCCCCGGGGGGCCCAGACTCCGCCGAAGGCGGGGTCCAGGCGCCCCCCGGGGGGCCCTAGACTCCTTTTTCTTTTAAAGAAAAAGGGGTCCAGGCCTTTTTTTTTTGAAAAAAAGCCTAGACTCCTCGGCGTAGCCGAGGGGTCCAGGCGCCCCCCGGGGGCCTAGACTCCTTTTTAAAAAAACGGGTCCAGGCCCCCCCCGGGGGCCTAGACTCCGGCCTCTCGGCCGGGGTCCCCCGCCTTCGGCGGGAGACTAATTCAAACAAAAATTAAAAAAGTGAATTTCTTTACAGAAATCTAAATTATATTTATTGTCTATCAATTTAGTGTTATGTATGGTCTCCGCGCATGAAACCTTCTTCCTCCGGAGGATAATTGTAACAGAAACAAAAATTAAAAATATATAAAATTATAATAAATTACTTATTAATATAGTGTTTAACCGCCTTATAAATTAATTGATTTAATACTTAACTTAATGAATATTTTAATTTATTATCTTGTTAAAAAGAAAAAGAATAATAAAACAACTAACTTATTTATTACTTATAGATAATATGCAGTAAAATATTTTATTAAAATTAAAATTAAAAATTTTTACAATATTTAAATTTTGTATATTGTTTAAGAAAATTTCTCTTTATATAAAGATAATAATAAGATTAAGACAAAAAAGAGTCGAACTTCCATTATATTCGTTATGAACAGAGAGTTTTATATTAATTATTGTATTATTATTATACACTGAAGCTTCTGGCCTCTATTAAGATTAAAATTTTTTATTTTTAATTAAGCACTTGTAACTTAACTGGAAAAGTATGAGTCTTCGAAACTTAGTTATAATAGTTCAAATCTATTCAAGTGTTTATAATTTTATATTAAGAAACCCCCCTCATTCGCGGGGGGGGGGGTGTAAATCGAAAAATTCGATCTAACGTGAGCATAATTGGGACCTTATAGTATATTATAACCCTACTATAATTATTCCTTAGAAATTAAGAAAGTTGATAAAGTCCAATTATCTTTAAATATCTTTTTATTTACTATATAATTTAAAATTGTAGTTTTAGAAACTTTAAAATGTTATGCAGCTTTTCTAGCTGAGCTAAAAGTATTTACTAATGAACCTTGAGTATCATAAACATGAATAGCAGTTCCTTTAGTTATACTTATTTTTGTTTTAGCTTCAGCCGAGACAGTTTTACCTTTATGAATTTTACTAATTAAGGCTTTAACTTCAACAGAAAGGGATTTTCCAAAATTATAATGATTTTGACCAGACAAAGCTTTACTAATTTTTGCTTTAGTCTAGGCTTTTTTTAAAAAAAGCCTGGACCCCTCGGCTACGCCGAGGAGTCTACCCCACCGCAGGGTGGGGTGGACCCCCGAAGGGAGTCTCAGTTGACATAGACCATCCTATTTTAGCTTTTCTTATTTTAGCTATAGTTTCAGCTGAATGAGTTTTCCCTATTCTGATTTCACTCAATTTAGTTAAAGTTTTAGCTGAATGTTTAAAGCCTAAAGGACTACCTGCTACCTTAAGAATGTTATATTCAGGCGCACAGCTATCTAAATAATTTTGTTCCCTGCTTATAATTAATTCTTTTGACTCAGTAATAGAGAGACCTGCAATATCGATATATTCAAGAATTGTTAGATTAAATGCAGAGTAACCGTATTTAAGTAAAGCTTTATAAATAAGCATACTTTTAATACGAGTAATATAAGCTATAGAATAATAGCATCTTAATCGTTTAGACAGGTCAACAGCAGACCCTATATATGACTTGCCTGATTCTTTATGAGTAAACATGTAGATTCCAGCCAGACCTGCCCCCTTTGGGGGCGGGTCCCCCCCTACGGGGGAGACCTTTATTGTCAGATAAAATTTTTAATTTTTCTGTATCTGCATTAGAATAAACTATTACAGGTGCTGCTAAAAGACTATCTTGAAAAGAAGGAATAAATGATAATAATATATTATGTATTTGATAAAATTCGGTTGGTTGAAATAACCCTCCTAGTATTTCTGGGAATAAAGTACTAAATAGAAATACTAAAAGAGCAAATCTTGATAAGATTGTTGATAAATGATGAGAAGCTAACGGTATCGGCAGTACTAAAATTATAAATTTGAATATTGTCATTTTTTTTTGTTGGGGGGGGGAGAAAGAATTGTACTGTTAACTAATAATTTCATTATTAAATTATTGAGAAGTCTAGTAAAATTATTATTTTTCCCTCCTATCTATTTTTGAATTGTTGGACAAATTTTAAGTTGCCAATTATCTTTAAATTGTCGGCCATTTTTTGCATATCTCATAATAGTAATATGAGAAATATCAAAATATTCTGCTGCTTTTCTAGCAGAACTAAAAGTATTTACTAGTGAACCTTGAGAATCATAAACAAAAATTGCTGTACCTTGAGTAGCACTAATTTTTTCTTTAGCCTCAGTAGTATGCGTTTTACCGGACATCGGGTGATTATTACCCGAATTAGTTAGACTGATTAAAGCTTTAGTTTCTTTAGAAACTATTAAGATGTCTTTTATATAAAATTCGGATAAGTTCTCCTTTAGCTGAGAGAATAGATAAATAAAATACAGAGAACCCCCTTTTTGTCACTTAAAATCTGAAATTTTTGATATTTTTAAAATATTTTTTTGGGGGTGTTTAGAATAATGCTTTATCTAAACAATTTTCAAATTATTGAAATGGTATATTAGACTGTTAAGTCGTCGGACCCCTACCATTTTTTATGAACTATAATTCGGATGAAGAGAAGATCCATTCTTTGTAGTATAATTTGTCTTTATATACTTTATTCTTATCTAAGTATCTAGATATATTACGTGTACTACAATCAAAATATTTAGCAGCTTCTGTACAAGTATTAAACGATTTAAATAGTACTTTATTCTCTGTCTCTAAATCAAATGAATAAACAAATATATTTTTACCCATAGATTCTGAAATTTTTATTTTATGTTCCTCTGTTTTAGGAACTCCTTTACGAGCTTCACTCATTTTTTTAATAGCCTCAGCCGAATGAGTTATACCAAACATTGGATGGGTTTCACCGGTTTTCCCAAACATAGGATTATTCTCAGCTGCCTTAGCTTCACTCATTTTAGCTTTCGTCTCGGGAGAATAAAGTTTACCCAAATTTTTCCCTTTCAATGCTACACTAATTATTGCTATACTTTCCTCTGAATGTTTAAACCCTAGTAAAGAACCAGCAACCTTAAGTATATTATAAGTATTTGGTACATCTTCCGAAAAGGCCAAATTAAGGTAAAACTGCTCTCGTTCTAATATCAATAAGCGTGTTTCTTCTTTAGATAAATCTGTTATATCTATATACTCCAAAATAGATAAAGTAAATGCAGAATAAGAATGAAGGATTAAGGCTCTAGATATATAATTATCCGCTCGTTTTAAATATAAAGAAGAATAATATTTACTTATTCGTTTAGATAAATCTACTGCAGAACCTACATAGAATTTGTCCGATTCTTTATGACTCCACAGGTAGACACCTGCTTTTTCCTTTGAGGTCTCCCCCGTAGGGGGGGACCCGCCCCCAAAGGGGGCAGGTCTATTAAAATCTGTGATTTATCTGAATCCGCATTATAAATCATTATAGGTACAAATATTGAAAATAATATATTAGGTTCATCTATTAAAGAAAAACCACCCATCCCCCTCTGAAATACAAAGAGGAAACATTATCGGGATTTTAAATAATGGTGTTTGAAATAACCCACCTAAAATCTGTATACTAAAGCCATAAAGTAAAATAGCGGATAGAGAAATTAGAAAAGCATTTGCCCCCGAAGGTAAGATTGTAGATAAATGATGAGAAGCGATTGGTATCGTTATTACTTGTGTTATTATAATTGCAAATAGTAACATATTTAATTTAACCTTTTTTAATCGAGCTTTTCTTCTTTATGATTATCAATTACATATTAGACCCCCTATACTTAAGCTGAACCTTGAAATACAAGGAATATTCTTAGAAGGAATATTCTTAGAAGGAGTATTCTTAGAAGGAATATTCTTAGAAGGAATATTCTTAGGGGGGGGACCCCGGCGAAGCCGGAGTCTATTTAGAATAAATTTAGCTTATTATATTACTATCTTTAGATTAAAATTATGTTTTTTACTAAATTTTATTTCTATAATGAATCTCGTTAATGAATTTCCTTTTACTAAATTATAAGGTGATCTGTAAATTATTAATTTATTAATAATAAAGCAGTTATAGGTTAATGGTAAACCAGTGCTCTTCCAAAGCGAAATTCCTTTTTCGATTAAAGGTAACTGCATATCCTGGTAGCTAATTAAGGTTTGTCCTCCCTCAGCCCAGGACAATAGATTTAATAATAAGTAAGGTCTCTAAAATATACAGATTCTTAAAAGGGTAAAAAGAAACTTAAACAGAGATAAAGGATTAATAATAATAAATAAAATGGCATTTAATAATACAGTAAATTCATTATTAGAAGCATTAATTGTAATAGGGCCTTTATTAGGTTCTATTGCATATGTAACAATTGCCGAGCGTAAAATAATGGGTAGCATGCAACGGAGAATAGGGCCAAATAAAGTAGGATATTATGGTTTATTACAAGCATTTGCAGATGCTTTAAAATTACTAGTTAAAGAATTAGTATTACCTTCAAATACAGATAAAGTACTTTTTGTATTAGCACCTATGATTTCTTTAGTTTGTGGTTTATTAGTTTGGACCCTTATACCGTATGGAAAAGGTTTAGTAATAGCTGATTTTTCTTTAGGAATAGTAACAATTTTAGCTATATCTTCAGTTGCAGCATATGGAATAATATTAGCAGGTTGGGCTTCAAATAATAAATATTCTTTTATAGGTTCTTTAAGAGCTACAGCACAATTAGTAAGTTATGAAGTAGTTTTTGGGTTAATAATTTTATTAGTAATCTTTTTTGTAGGTTCATTTAACTTAACTACAATTATAGAATCTCAAAAAGCTATTTGGTATATTTTCCCATTATTTCCTATAGCTTTAATGTTTTTAATAGCTATATTAGCTGAAAGTAATAGAGCACCTTTTGATTTACCAGAATCAGAATCAGAATTAACAGCAGGATTTATGACGGAATATTCCGCCTTCCCTTTTGTATTCTTTTTTTTGGCGGAGTTAAGTTCAGCTCCTTAAAATAGTAATATTTTAATGCAAATAGGGTGAATTGCGAGAACATCCATTATATAAATGGACAATTCGCAGCGAAGCTTATTTCGACACAATTAAAATTAATTTTAATTTGAGATAAGAACGTTCAACGACTAGAGAGTGAGTTATGTCAACAATAATCTCTCCAAGAGCGCCCTACATCCAATTTATTTTTTCCTTATTGGATGATGATATAGTCTAAGCCAATAGGTAACTATTGGAAGATTTTTCTTAAAAGAAAAATCATCCCGAAAGGGAAGATAAAGATAAACACTTTATCGATAATAACAACTGATGGAGCTATTGTTTTCTTAAGTACATTGTCATCTATATTATTTTTAGGTGGGTATCTAGTGCCGGGTCTTGAGTCTAATGGTTTAGTGACTGGTCTATCATTAGGTTTCAAAACTTCTTTCATATTATTCCTATTCATTTGGATAAGAGCAAGTTTTCCACGATTACGGTATGATCAACTTATGTCAGCCATATGGTCTAAAATGTTACCAATTGTTATTGCATTTTCAATTTTAATTCCGTGTATAATCAAAGCTTTTGAAATATATTAATAAAGTTTTAATATACACCCCCCCTCTTTAAAAATCTCAGTAGTTTCTAATTTAGGCAAAATAATTATGATTTCAAAATGTAAAAATTAAAATAATAAGACCTCCTCTGGAAATTTATATTTATCATTATTGATATGTAATTTTAACAGGCTTGACATCACTTTTCTTGGACAGATTATGGTTCGATTCTCGCCACTTCTGAGGTTGCGGATTTAGTATTAACGTTGCTGTTAAGTAAAATTAATAGTTAATCTGGTTAGCAAGAAGAAAATAAGTCATAGTTAACTATGACTGTGTTATGGTTAAATCATACCACTCTGATACGAGTAACTTTGTGTCACCCGCAATACCATTAGCTTCTCTGTCGTGCTTATTAGATGACGCTTATTAAATAAAATAATCCTCCGCTCTAATGCCTCAGTAAATTCTTAGTTTACCTAATTATTTACATTTACCCTGAGGATTACCGATACATAATATTCTTTTTAGGCTAATCATTTCCATCAAAGGGTTATGATGGATAAAGGAGATTGTAACTTTTTATGATGTAATTTATTTTGAGATGTTAAAGGCGGCTTGCACCCTTACCTTTCTCTTAGAATTTATTGCTAACCTGATAGAATCCTTTAGTATTACCTGTAACCAGTCGGATGATATATATAACAAAAAAATGACAAACTTATTTAAACTAAATACTATAACTTTAAATACTATAACTTTAAATACCACAATTAAAGCTATTTTTAATATTTCTGTAAATTCGCTCGTAACGGGCAGGAATCTTATATATTTACAGGAAATATAAAAGATCAAAAATCCTTAGATAAATATAGTACTATTTTAAAAGGCTTAACCCCTGAATTTAAACAATGGTTAGTAGGATTTCTCGATGCTGAAGGTTGCTTTATGATTACGTCAAGACTACCTAATGATAGAATTACGCTTAGGGTTAGAATAACTTTACATATTGATGAATTACCATTAATAATTGAATTACAAAACAAATTAGGATGTGGAGGTATTTCTAAAAATAAAACTACTTGTGAATTAAGTATTTCCGAAAAGAATGCTTTAACTTTTTTAATTGCTCCAATTTTAGAACAATTTCCTCTAAATACCTCAAAATATTTAAATTATTTAAATTTTAAAGAAGCTTTAGATATAATGGGGAAAGGAGGTCATTTAACTTCTGAAGGCAAATTACATATTTTAAATTTGAAAGCTAGTATGAATAGAGCTAGAACTGATAATTCTATGCCATCTGATCATACTATACGAATTACGCCAAATTGGTTAATTGGTTTTATAGAAGGCGATGGGAGTTTTTACGTAAATAAATTAACACCAATGTTAAGAATTAGCCAGTCTAATAAAGATACTCAAATTCTTGAGGAAATTTCTAAATTCCTTAACTCTGGAACTTTAGGAGAGAATAAAATTACTAATCGATTTTTAAATGAAAAGCCTATGGCTAATCTAACATTTCACAATATTATGTTTACACATGATAAAATATTACCATTATTTAATTCATTAACTTTTTATACTAAAAAATACCAAGATTTTCTAGATTGGCAAATAATTGTAAAATTAAACTATTTAGGGCTTCATTTAAATCCAAGAGGAGAAGAATTAATTAATAACTTAAAATTAGGTATGAATAATAAACGATTATCTACTTATAATAATATTATTGATAAACCTATTATTACTCAAGAGATGATTAATGAGGTATTATCCTTAGAGCCTGGGCGCCCCGGCGCCCGGGCCGCCCCGCCCGCGGGGCAGCCTGGGTTTTTAAAAAAAACCCGGGCCCCGGCCTCTCGGCCGGAGCCTGGGCCCCCGGGGGGGGCCCGGGCCCCCCGCCGAAGCGGGGAGCCTGGGTTTTTAAAAAAAACCCGGGCCCCGGCCTCTCGGCCGGAGCCTGGGCCCCCGGGGGGGGCCCGGGCCCCTTTTTTTTAAAAAGGAGCCTTTATATAAAACAATTGGTTCAGAACGTATTAATATAATAACAAATAATGTTGTTCATTCTGGAAGAGGTTATTCAATTATTGTAACTAGTTCTGATAATAGTACCTTAAAATTTAATAGTCTTAAAGATTGCTCAAAAGCACTTGGGATCTCTAATTATTTTATTCTTAAATATTTAGATACAGGTCAAGAATTTAAAGGGTTTATATTTAAATCTAACCAAGAAGAGTCCTAAAACAAAGTTAATTGTAAGTAATTAACACCCCCCCCTCTCAAATATATATAGGGAATAAAGAATATGGGGCTATTGTGTTCTTAAGTACATTAAGTTCTATTTTATTTTTAGGTGGTTATTTAGTACCTGGTGTAGAGTCTAATGGTTTAATAACTGGTCTATCATTAGGGCTTAAAACTTCATTTATTCTGTTCCTTTTCATAAGGATACGTGCGAGTCAAAAGGCTCCCCGGCTTCGCCGGGGGGCCCAGGGTTTTTTTAAAAAAAGCCTAGGCTGCCCCGCGGGCGGGGCGGCCCGGGCGCCGGGGCGCCCAGGCTCCTTTTAAAAAAAAAAAAGGGGCCCGGGGTTTTTTAAAAACCCCAGGCTCCGGCCGAGAGGCCGGGGCCCCCCGCCTTCGGCGGGAGGCTCCTCGGCGTAGCCGAGGGGCCCAGGCTTTTTTTAAAAAAAGCCTAGGCTCCTTTTTCTTTTAAAGAAAAAGGGGCCCGGGCCCCCCCCGGGGGCCCAGGCTCCCCGGCTTCGCCGGGGGGCCCAGGGTTTTTTTAAAAGCCTAGGCTCCTTTTTAAAAAAAGGGGCCCGGGGGTTTTTTAAAAACCCCAGGCTCCGGCCTCTCGGCCGGGGCCCCCCGCCTTCGGCGGGAGGCTCCTTAGAGTAGTAATGTTCTAAGCAAATAGGGTGAATTGCAAGAACAAGTTTATTTAATAAACTCAATTTGCAGCGAAGTGCATTTCAGCATAATATTATAATTAATATTTAGAAATGTAAACGTTCAACGACTAGGAAGTGAGTAATGCTAACAATAATCTTCCCACGAGCGCCCTACAACCAGTAATAATCTCACTGGTTGATTACATAGTCTAAGCCAATAGGTGACTATTGGAAGATAAAGATAAACACTTTATCATTAATAAAACTGTTCCCACGATTACGGTATGACCAACTTATGTCAGCCATATGGTCTAAAATGTTGCCCATTGTAATTGCGTTTTCTATATTAATTCCGTGTATAATCAAGGCATTTGAGCTATACACCCCCCTTTTAAGGAGTTTATAAAAATTTATGAAAAATATAAATAATAGTATTGACATGTAATCCTGGGATAGACTTTCTAAATTTTAGATATTTAAAGGTTCAAGTCTGTCATCTAATCCAAAATTGTTTCTCTTAAAATATAACTAAGCTGTTATAGGTTAATGGTAAACCAGTACTTTTTAAAAGTAATATCCTTTTTTCGATTAAAGGTAACTGCACACCCTGGTAGCTAATCAAGGTTTGTCCTCTCTCAGCCCAGGGCAATAGATTTAATGATAAGTAAGGTCTCTAAAATTTTTAGTTTCTAAAAGAGTAAGAAACTAATACAGAGACAAAGGATTTTTAATAAATAAATGACAATTAATAATATAATTAATTCATTATTAAAGGCGTTAATTGTAATAGGGCCTCAACTAGGATCTAACCAATCTTTTGATATACTCTTATCTTTTGTGCCTATAATAATATATTCTAATGCGGGTACTGACAAATCCAAAATTTTAAAAGGTCATAAGGTTAGAGCAGGGATCTATAAGGGATGGGTAAAAAGTGGACTCATAATGAATCTAGAAAAGTTTATATAGGAAGTGCTTTTGACCTTTCTAAACGATTTTCACTTTATTACTCTAAAAATTATTTAGAGAGAAATAAAAGTTATATTAATAGTGCAATTCTTTTGTATGGCTATTCCTTATTTAGTTTGACTATTTTGGAGTACGTAGATATTAGTAATCTTTCAAAAGAAGAAGCTAAAAATTTATTCTAGAACGGGAACAACACTACATTGATTCTCTTTCACCTCAATATAATATTAACCCTATAGCTAGTTCACGCTTAAATTCTAAACATACAGAGGAAACTAAAAAATTAATGCAAATTACTAACATTGGGAGTAAAAATCCAATGTATGGTAAAACACATTCATTAGAGTACAAAGCTATTCTTAGTGAACGTATGACTAAAAATAATCCTATGATAGGAAAACCTGTTACTGATGAAATGAAACGAATTATTAAAGAAATTTTTAGTAAACTTATATACGTTTATGATGCTAATAATAAGGTTTTAATTAATAAATATAATTCTCGAAAAGAATTAATTAAAGCTTTAAAAATTTCTTCTAAACCCATTGTTAAATATTTAAATACCGGTAATGTTTTAAGGGAACGACATATATTGTCTAATACTTTATTAGATGAAATTTCTATAGAAAAATAAAAGGCTTTTACGAAAACGAAATATATTATTCATAAATTAAGGAAACGAAATATATTATTCATAATTTAAGGAAATGATAAATATTATTTCTTAAATCGAACATTAGATTCTAGGGGAATATAGAGTCTTTGGATAAGAGTGTCATTTCCAAGATTAAGATATCATCAACTTATGTCAGTAATCTGGAGTAAAATGTTACCTATTGTAATTCCATTCTCAATATTAATTCTGTGAATAATCAAAGCTTTTGAAATATACATCCCATTTATTCAAGTAATAGATAATTTATTTTTAAATTAAATATGAATTTTACTATATTTCTAAAAAAGAAGAAAAATTAAGAATTCGATACCGGGCCCGGCGCATGCGTCGGCCGGGCCCGGGCTTCATATTTTAGAGAAATTTTATAGATTAGGAAAAGTATTATATAAGATAAAGCTTTTTAAAAATGCACCACCCCCAAAAGGGGGCCCAGATAAAACTGGCTATGACCGATTATCTATAAAAATAAAAATAATAATAAATTTTGTCACCATTATTTGGTAAATATAGTAAGAGTTTGAATTTAGCTCCGTTGGAACAAAAGATAATCAATCTTTTTACTTCTTAGTTATTTAGTATTTTCTTCATCTGTTAGTAATTTATTAGATATATTTACTAAATTAATAACAACTTTGAGTTGAACGTGGTATTAAAATCTTTTTCTTGATAAATTCTTATGAATAATGAAAAATAACCTGCCCCACTATAGAGATAAAATTAAAAATCTACCCGTGATTCTGTTTTATGAAAATAACCTGGCTGAATTCTATCTTGTGATACAGCCTAGGCTTTTTTTAAAAAAAGCCTGGGCCCCCCGGCGAAGCCGGGGAGCCTGGGGTTTTTAAAAAAACCCCGGGCCCCTTTTTTTAAAAAGGAGC
>Ga0302197_10005234_pt1 | contig 11170 bp, 14 predicted proteins | sample II_Bog_N2_1_FD_193526 | JGI IMG/M metagenome (GOLD analysis project Ga0302197, IMG submission 193526) | Peat permafrost microbial communities from Stordalen Mire near Abisko, Sweden - II_Bog_N2_1 | ecosystem: Environmental > Terrestrial > Soil > Wetlands > Peat | place: Sweden: Abisko...
TTTGAATTTATAAACATGACCTAGAACAATATGGATTTAGGACTATAATAAAAATTATTAAAATAACCTAAATTTGCAGACACTTTTATAGAAAATATATTTTCAAAAAACATTCCTCTTGTCGAAACATTGCTGATGGTTTTGCCAGAAAAATATATTTTCTAACTTTAATTTTTAGGTCATGTTTTCTGTTTTTTATTTCTGAAACCTAGAAAATTAATGTCAGAAAATATATATTTATTGAAAAATAAATCACTCTAGAAAATTTTATAATTCAATGTTAGAAAATATATTTTGGAAAATTAATGTCAGAAAATATATTTCTTTTTTTTCAGTTCGATATTGCGATTTTCCAAAATTTTGTTGGCGGTTAACATGACAGAGAACAATATGGCTAATAAAAATTATTCAAATAACCTAGATTTGCAGACACTTTTATAGAAAATATATTTTCAAAAAAACATCCCTCTTGTCGAAGGTGTATGATGGTTTGCCAGAAAACCAGAAAATAATTTTTAGGTCATGTTTTCTGTTTTTTATTTCTGAAACCTATAGAAAATTTTATAATTCAGTGTTAGAAAATATATTTATTGAAAATTAATGTTAGTAAAAAATATACTTCACTGAAATAAATCATAGATTATTGGAAAATTAATGTTAGTAGAAAATATCTGGCTGAAAAATAAATCAGTTCGACATTACGATTCAGACAATATTGTATAATTGAATAAATAGTAAAAACTTTTCCCATAATAAATGACTCAATCTGCACAAACACCTGCTTGGTTATCCAAAGTAGAACCCTTTGGGTTTAAAACTGAAAATTCCAACACCCTAGACGGTTCACATGACAAGAATGTTGTCCAGCAAAAGTTTGCATCCATTCAAACAAACCCCAAAGAGTGGGAAAACTTGTTGAATGGAGTGTTGGTGGCCACCGCTCTGGCAGTGTTGGTTCGTCACTTTCTCTCAATCAAAGAAGAGTATGAAAGTTCTGAAAATTCAGAAGATGCTGTTGAAAAAGAAAAATACTATGCCGATATTAGACAAACGATCATGTTGATGGGTTTATTATTGTGGCCCATACTGTGGAGTAAGTTGGTGGGTTACCAGATGTTGTTGGAAAATCCGGTTACGCTAATTGCCTTTGCTTGGCCGCTAGTATTATTTACTCTGGAGTTGATGAGCAAGGGGAATAGTGCCAAAGATCCCAGAACTGTAATGGATATTGGGTTTGGTAATATTAAGGCAGATGCCGCTGCGCTGGTTGCTGTTACTTATGCTGTTGGTGAATTGTATGCGGCTAGGTTCGATGTTTCTAATCACGAACGGGCAGCTCCACACTTGTTTTACACGTTGTTGGTTTGTGCCATGCTAATCATCGTTACACCACCCTTCGAAGTTGGAGCGGAAAAAGTTGTTGCCGATAATTTACAGCGCTTGGCTTTCCACTTTGCTACAGGATTTTTGTGTACATCTATCACTTTGAATTTTACAAAAAAATAAATATTGTTATTAATTTTTCCTAAACATGACTGTAAATTTTATTTTAGTTTTAGAACTTAGATCATGTCAATAGATTAAATTTTTTAGTGTAGAGATTTTGTCATGTTATTAGAATAGTTTTACCAAAAATCTGAAAACAATATTTGTTCTGCATTACCGAAAATATTTTTCAAAGAATGTTTTCTGTTTCCATAATTTTAAAAACTTTTACATGATTCAGAGTATAAAATTATTAGTCTGGAAAATTCAGAAAGTAATGTTAATGGTCAAAAATATTTTGAAAATATAACATTATTTTTTTAATCAAAAAACTATGGAAAAAAATTGAACTATGAAAATATTTTTTATTTACATTATTTTGGAACTGGAAAAATTAATGTTGAAGATATTATTTTGAAAAAAGTTTTCGACATGACTTTGAAGTTTTTTCAATTTTATTTTTTCAAAAATATATTTTTCAAAGTAATGTTTTCTGAAAATAATAAACATTGTGCATGACAGTTTACATTATTTTTACTCAAGTGGTTTCGATTTGTCAGATCATGTTAAAAGTTATAAATTTTAAGCCAAAATTATTTTCAAAATAAAAATTGTTGCCGACATGACTTAAAAATGTTTTCAAAATCAATAATTTTTTGCTAATCCAAAAGTTGTATTTCACATTACCGATTTGAACTACCAGCTTGCCGCTGTTGGAAGTTGGCTGCGAACATCTCCACAATAATTTTCTTTTGTAACAGCTCAACTTGGTGTGCTCCGAAAAATTAAAATCTAAAACAATGCAATACTATTATGTTTTTGTTGATTACACTTCTGAAAACAGATTATTCCATATAAAACCTATAGAAGTAGAGCGTGACGATATATTCATAAAAGTAAACTTTTTATTGATGTCAGTAAACTAAAATAAACTCTCAGTTTGTGGAAATTAATCATACTTCTCATCGACCAATTCTTGGGGATGGTAGACAGTACGATGGTGTTACAGCAATTGCATGTCTACCTACAAAAAGATTTCAAAGTGATTTGTCTTGGTGGCAATTTCACATTACCATAATTGCGAAAAGTTTGAAAGCAAAGGAAATTGCTTGTGTTTTTTACGCTGAGGGTAGTAAAGAAAAGTACGGCATTACTGGAAATAACTTTTTCAACAACGATAAACATTACCAAAACGAAAGTAACAATGAACAACAAGAAAATGGCAACGAGTTGGTAGATTTTATGTTTGAATACGTCAAAAACATTGCAAAAGAATAAACCCCAATCTTCTTCTTGAATTATCCACGTTCTTCAATTTTTCAGTTCCAAAATTAATATTGTCATGTAGAAACATGGAGCAAATAATTTCTTTCTACATTAGCGAATATGACAACAACAAGAGGTTGCACCACAGAACTGAAGACCCAGATGTCAAAAGACAATTGGCGATAGCGTACATTATTCTGAAATATCTTGTTAAAAACAAAAAGAGTATAAACTGGTACAATGCATCCACACTGGCAGCGGGCAGCAACATTCCTGTGGGCTGGAACTGGAAAAGTTTAAAAGATTATTTCGAGACCCACTGGAAAATAGAATATCACGAGAACACTAGAGAAAGTTTCCGAGCCAAAGACAAGAATGGTTTTTTATCACTCGTGGATCACAACAACCTAAATGCTTTGGTGATCCACCTAACAAAACATTTGGGAACGACATCTCCGAGACACCGGTACAAAGTAAGGGACGACATTGCTGCGGTATTCCAAGCTGGCAGCAAAAAAAGTCAGATTGCACTGCTGGAAGATGTTTTGGAGGCCGTTGTCAGCATCCCTCCTCCAGATCTTGCCGCCGCTATGGATATTACCAAAATTACGGTCACTGTAAAAAATCCTCCCAAGTTGGTCAAATTATCACCCGGTGAACATCACATGATCATTAAAAACATTGTTGAGGAAATAGTGCCAACTTATTTGCCAGCGGACACAGAGTGCATATCGATCGACGACACTGGTGGACGATTATTTGGCTATACGAATACCAGCAAAATAAAAGAACTAGGTTTAGGTGTTAAAAAAGGTTCCAAGCAACCTGATGTCATGTTTTACTCGGAGAGCGAACAAACAATATATCTTTTTGAAGCAATTTACAGTTCTGGGGAATTTGATCCTGGGAGGGTGGAAAGTTTCAAGGAATTATTCATGGAGAAGGGGGCAGACTTGAAATTGCTCTTTTTCAGCGTTTTTCACAAGAAAGCTATCAGTCGTGTAAAAAATGTTGCCAGAGGCACCGCCATATTTATTGTTTAAATTTGATAATAACGTCCATAAATTTTTCCACGCGACAGCACTGTTGTCTGGCAATATTTTTACAATGCACTACTTTCTTCAATGACATCTCTCATATGGTCCTGCGTGCTCATGTATTTTACCCATGCAGGAATTTTATATATTGTTGATTTGTTCAACTTGAGGTAATAAATAGCGCAGTGCATTTAGGAACTTGGGAATATCTATCTCTTCCATACCAGCCTGAAAATAAAACCTAAAGTCAACTTGGACAATAAAATTTTAAAAATGCCAAGTGTTCTATTACTGCATGGCTATAAGCAAACAGCGGAAATCATGAAGTCCAAAACGAAAAAACTGTTCAACTCAAATTATAATTTGGAATTTTTGGATGGTGGTCTAGAATTGGGAAATAATACTTTTGGTTGGTGGCACATTGACAGGGATAGAATTTTTGAAAATAGATTTTCTTACAATGTAGATTTCATTAATAACATCAAAGAAAAGGTAAGGACTGAACCCGATTTTATTGTTGGTTTCAGTCAGGGCTGTAATGTCGCAATGATCATGCTTATAGAAGATATATTTCCCAAAATCAAGGGTGTGATTTTCATTGGTGCAGGTCCGATGCTAGACGACAAGTGTTTGCCACTGGAAAAAATCAGAGTTCCAAGTTTGCACATAATTGGGCTGAATGATCCTATTTGTGACTCCAGCTACAGCGAAATTTTTATGAATTATTTTGAGCAGCCTCGATTACATTACCACGACAAAGGTCATGTTATTCCGACTCAGTCCAAAGACAAGGTTGCCATTAAAGAATTTATGGAAACTGTAAAGTAATGCACAAAACTTGCAACATTAATTTAAAATTAATGTTGTTGAATTTATTTTAAAAATCTGAAAAGAAATAAATTCCCAAAATATTATTAATTTCCATGTCAGCTCTTGACTTTCTATACAAAAAAGTGGACCACTCTGAATATGATCCATCTGAAAACTATGAACTTTGTTCCACCAAAAAACCATCCAAAGTGGAAACATGTTGCATCTATCTAGGAAAACTTAAATTGACAGATATTGGCACTATGCATGACTATGGTGTTGTAGTCAAATATCTTACTCACCTAAAGAATGCCCCAACAACAATTAGCGGTGTAAAGTATTTACTCCAAAGAGTGCCAAAGCAAACCAATAACAAAGTTGTGGAATTTACATTACCAAAAACTTGCGACATAGTTTCAGGTTTTAGGGTTCCTGGATTATTAGCTTGTCATTTGGAAAAAGTTAGAATGTTATCAAGAAAATCAGACAATAAAACAGACCTTGTTACCACGCTTTTCGATAGTAGCAATAGTTTTGGCCCTGCTCACTTTGTGGGCGATCACCCCTACACAGAGCAGTACTGGGATTTGGGTGACAATAACATGACTCAATTTTATGCCAGAGGCGATCAAGTGGAACGACCTTGGTTTTTTGTCACTAAGAATTCCAAATGGTGGCCAAATTTTGGTAATGTAGAAGACTTTACTTTTGTGGTAGAAGTTACACTCAAAGAAAGTTGCACCACCCCCACCGATATACTCAAATTGGAGGTTTTGGCAGCCACCCTAGACAAAGATGTTAAAAAAACACTAAAATCAATGTTCATCGACGCTGTACCCACGATAAACAAGCAAGGTAATTTGGAATTGGTGGCGGTGAAAAAGTATTCCAATGTTAGTTACGGCATCCCCAAAAATATTTCCAGTCGTCTACCACAATATCCAGACAAGCGAGACTATGCTGTGCTAATGTTGGGTGACAAAATTATTGCATCTGCAAATGGAGATTATTTGAATTATGTTAACAAATCTGTGCGCATTTTCAAGTGCATAACTAATGTCATTCATTGGGAATATTCTCTTTTTGATACACCCACTCTCAAGTTGGCAGTTTACAGTGCTCAAGAATGCAAACAGTACAATTGGCAGATAGATGTCAGTGTTTGTGTGGATTTGGATTATAACCACGAGTCCAAGGTTGGATTTACCAGACAGAATGGGAGTCAAAATATTTTGAATTTTATCTCTGGGATGGTCGCCTTGGAATACAAACAAGAACACAATGTTACCGATAGTGAAATGTTGGCAACTGTGGGCAAACTTCCAGACATGACATAAAGTTATTATTTTAATACATGCTCCTTTTTTTGTACATTCTTGTTCCAGGTTTATGCACCAAAGATGCATCAATAAATGTTGGCCATTGCAAGTCAACATTTATCCCTGATCTCCAAATAATATGTGTCATGTTTTTCAACATCCATCTTTCAATATTTTTGACTTGATTCTCGATAAATATTTGACATCTTCTCACTCCATGGTGATTCCACTTTCTTTTATTTGTTTTTTTTTGATATCTTGCAATTTTAATTTCCATTGTGTGTAGCAGTTTCCATGAATTTACAAGTTCATCAGTCATGTACACTCTATTGGCATCTAAGGGTTTTGGAAATTGGTATTTACATATATTTTCTATTTCTGTTAAAAATGATAATAGATTGCGCTTCCACCACTCTAGGGATGTCGAAGTGTAGGCATTTTTGCAAGTCATGGATAGTAAAATGACACCTCTACCATCGCTGTACTCGATAATATTTTGAAATATTTCTGTAGGAAGATTCATGTTTTTCGATTTATTATTTACATAATTTTTATTATTGAAAATTTGGAACAATGTTTTAATTATTTTTTTAATAGTTTTCCTCTGTAGGGAGTTGGTGGCAAAGATTTTTCATACTCTTGGTACTTCAGGGAAGGCTTAATGTCGGAATGAATTCTAGCCATAAATTTTAAACTAATGTTGGGATCAACATCCAAAAGGTTTTGCATTTTAGCAGTTTCCATATTATTGTAATGCCAATATTTTTACAAAAAAGTATAAAATCTCCAGTCAACTGTGTTTTATGAGGCAAGAAAAAACAAAAAAAGAATGATTGTTCAATTTAACAAACCTGTAAAATCAGGTGCAACATCCTCTCATAAATTTCATGCAGGAGGCTTTTTTCGCCATTTTTTGGATGATCTTACTATTGAAATAATGCTTGATGGATTATCATGTCCTGGATCGTATTATGAAAACGGAGTCGCTTTTTCACTAATAGATGAAGTAAGGTTTTACTCGAACGGAGTCATAATTGGTAAAACAAATGGTCAGGAATCATTTTTTCATGCCCATGTCAAAGACCGGAATGTTGGAGAAATGCAAGGAAAAATGACGCGCAACTGGAGAATGATGACCCAACATGAGAAACAAAAGTTTTTTGTTAGAATATGTCTTAATCACGAGGTTCGCTCTGTTCCTTTGGACTCGTTGACTTTTGAAATTGATTTTGCAGACGTGTCTGGTTTGATTTTCAATGATTATGATATACTTGGTGAAAAAGTTAGTGACAAACTTTTGGCTTTTATCCATATAATTCACATATTCATGGGCAAAATTATTTTTCAAGATCTGTTGGTTTTTCAATTGAAGAAACCAACTATTTATCCTTGAAAGCAAAGAACGTAAAAAAACTATGGATTCTGATTGACAAACCTTGGACATCAGAATCCATAGTTAAGTTCCAAACAATTGAATTTTCCAACTCTCATTCAAATACAGTGGAACCAACTTCCTGTTGTACCATTGATTTATTAGACAGAACAGAGTTAAATTTGATTTTTAACAAGGCGAAAAAAGTAAGCATAATTTATTTCGAAGAAGATGGATGTATCTTCGAGACCAAGAAGATTTGTTGTCCCAAACAAATCAGTGATTTGGAAATTTTTTGCCAATAAACTTGCTATTTTTTAAGTCACTGTTGTCATGTTAACCAGATATTTTGTGATTTGCAATTTATTTTTTATGAATAAATAATTTTCGTTGTGCTACATTACCAATAATGTTTTCTTCAAATAAATGGCATCACCATCTACAGAATGTCAAACAAGAATTGGGACCTACTTGACTTTGTTGGGTCAAAATGCAACACAAATTGGATTGCCTGCTATCTATGGTAACGTTGGATATCCAAGTGGGCTTTCCAGAAATGTATCTCAAGGAATGCACGGAAAATCAGGCCCCTATCACTTGATGAGAATTATCAGAGAACCTCCAGGCAACTACAATCAAGTAAAAACTCCAGGCGCTCGCAATAGATCACGTGTACACCGCAATAAACCATTCCAAGCACCACCAAAGAGAAAAGTGATCAAGTTTGGAATTGGGTCAGGTGTAGGACCTGGTGCTGGTTATCTTAACTATTGTCCATATGATAATTAATAAATTTATTCATTTTTTACATACAACCAGCATTACAGCGATCGCAAAAGCCAGTATTTGAAAATAATATTAAATTTTATTAAAACGGTGTAATCAATTAAAGAGTCAAGGCAAACAAAAAATTCACTATATAGAAATGAATATACCAAAGGGTGTATCAGCGAAAATGGAGGAACTCTCACGCGAGGGTAACCCAACTATTCAAGCACAGATATTGACTTGGGAAATTCTTAAAAATTTGTACAATACAGATTCGCAAACCAAAGAGCCCGTAATTTGGTTGCAAGACTATATTAAAGGTGTGGGATATGAATTGAAATGGAGAAACTGTGGCGTGTTTGTCGACGAGGACGAAATTACCATTCAGGCATTAGATTTGAGCATAAAGGGGTCTCCGTTTAAGGTAAACGAAACTATCAAGGTAATGAAAAACAAACAAGAGCAAGCGATCGACAGTGCATGTATTTTGATTAAACAGGCTTTAGTATAAATTTGACTTTTAATTGAGTCTTTAAGCTGTCCACTTAGTATACGCTTCTGTTTGACATGAGGTAACCTACTGTAACGCACAACATGGAGCTCATTTAAAACATGAGCGTACCTGCACACCTATAATTAAAATAGTAAGGTATACTGCACACTATGATTACATCTAAGCCTCCAAGCGATATTGTAAATAATGATTTAAAGGAATGCCATGCGCATGATACTACCATATCAAAAGAATCTGCCCCGAGATTGAGTACGAGAATTAAACCAACAACTAACTTTTCTGAAATTAATCATCGTGATTTTCGCTATTCTGTTGAGGAAGTAAAAGACATCGTTAAAAGAGCCGAAGTCGGAAAAGAAGAAGCCTCTAAAGAAATCAAAAAAATTTATAAAGTCGTTATGAAATAAATGATAAAAATTTGCACCATATCCCCATCATCACAAAAACTTATCCGTTGCAGATTTGCAACATTATCATGTTTACAACAAATAAAGCATGACTAACAAAAAAGTACTTTGTTCAAGATGTTTGTTTAACACACCAGCTACAGATCGCAATGAAGAAAGATTTATACCAGAAGATAAACACATAGCTAGATACGGCGCTGTCATTGTTGCACCATTTAAAGAATGTATCTGTGAGTTAACATTGGAGTGTCAAATGAAGGGAACATCCTGCGATTGTAACGGTGAGAATGTTGAAAATGTAAAAAAGAGAATTTGGAACCACTACAAGAAACTACAAAAGTATTGTTACAAGCACACATACTCAAAGGACAGTGGTGAAGTTAGATTTTATTTAAAAGCTTGCGCACTTTGTATATCTTCTGAAGATGTTGAACACTTTTGGTACTACCAGAATGGTTGGACTGAAATAGAAAATAAAAGTATTTAAGAAAATTGATCTGCAAAACATTCATTTTTCCATTCAAATGTTGAATATCATTTTTACATCTTCTAAATGATATTCAACAGTATAGTGCCAACAATGATTAAAAATTTGCCCTTGGATGTGGCGTGCTACATCCTTTCTTTTTTAGAATTAAAAGACATTGAATCTGCTGGTTATGTATCAAAAGTGTGGTTGCAAGTTGCTGACCACAATGAAACTTGGTCCATGTATTTGCACAAAAGATTTCAAAAAACCATAACCACCAAGCTGAAGGGCAACTTTGACATTAATGAATTTAGCTCTGGACGTAGTGCGCAATTGTATTTGTTGTCGCATTCTTGTTACATTTGTGGAGGATGTGATAGTTTTCTGCATCCTTTTGTGTATAGAAATAGTAATGGGAATATTCCAAAAGGTGTTGCACTTTGGAATATTTGTCACGAATGCACCATCCATCAAGAAGGATTGTTTTCTTATTATAGCTACGTCAAGCAACGTGTAACAAAGAGCGATATTTTGGGTCTACGAAGAATTCATCTACCAAATCCTTTTTCCCCAACATCCGCGGACGTGAAATTATTCTTAAAGCAACATATCGAGGAGTTAGCGATGGATTATGCAAAAGTTCCTTGGCGTCATGAGTGCAAAAACAATGGTAATGCTAGAGTGGGTATGAAGAGATGTTGTGGTGTCGCATTAGATTTGTCGGGTACTGTTTTCAAAGCGTCAACAGTGCAGCTTAATAGAAATCAAAATCAGATTGATAGGAAGGCCAAAAAAAGACGCTTATATTGGTAGTTCCCTGTAACACTTTGCCTTTATTAAAATTCTTGCAAATCAGCTTTTAATTTTTTGACATCTTCAGAATAATTTGTATTGGTAAATTGCCGTTGGATTGGCTTTCGCTCAAAAAAAGATAATTTTCGTGTGTCTAACATTTCTACTATACTTTTATCTACATCTGCCTTTGTTATTCTTCTTAAATTACATACACCTGAAGGAATGTGATGATCGATTTCTGGGTGGATTACACAATTCCAATTCATATTTTGTTTCTGATTATACTGAAGAGTTCTGTACACCAATGAAAATTAATAAACCACATTTAATAATTGACAACTAAGTTAATTTATTCTATACTTGATTTTTTCTTCTTTACTCTTGTTTTTCCATATGTCAGCAGCCACAGCGTTGTACCAGTTCTTATTATTGGTCACTCCTAATTGTTTTCCTCTTTTGCTAATTTCTTTATTAGCAATTCTCAAAAAGTTGGGGTACGCACGACTTGAAACCTTTAGAGATGTTATAGAGTTTACTTTGGTAGCGAACCAACAGAGTAATTCAGCTTCATCTCTTGCAGTATGCGTGATAGGTTCTGTATCCACAACTGGATAGTTTTCGATGGGAAATTTAAAATTACACTCTTCCGGAGGCATGGTAGGTTCAACTTCATCATCATCTTCAGGAGTAGATATTACACAACCAACATTGAGAGTGCTAAAGTGGTTTGAGATTGTTTTGTGTTGAGCGAACTCGGCATACATAAAGGTATGGATTTGCGTCATTTTTCAGGATTTTAGTGACAGAATGAGATAGAAAAAAATTTAAACAAGGCAGAGTTGACCACTATAAGGTTGACCACATTTATTTATGGCGGGCAAATAAAGTAGCTAGATTTGCATCACTGAATGGTTCACGGTACATTGGC
>Ga0302197_10005247_pt1 | contig 11155 bp, 9 predicted proteins | sample II_Bog_N2_1_FD_193526 | JGI IMG/M metagenome (GOLD analysis project Ga0302197, IMG submission 193526) | Peat permafrost microbial communities from Stordalen Mire near Abisko, Sweden - II_Bog_N2_1 | ecosystem: Environmental > Terrestrial > Soil > Wetlands > Peat | place: Sweden: Abisko, Stordalen...
CCAACCCCAACCCCAACCCCAACCCCATTATTTGTTATAAAAATATGAAAATTTATGATAGATGTTAGCCAAACTGAATGATTGTTTAAGTTAATTAAAAATAGAACCTATTTTAATTCAAATGTAAAAAAACATCAACCCTTGGACTGGCAAAGCCAAAACCACCAAAACAACTGGTCTATGGAATTAAATTCTGTTCAAACATTATCCTCAAATGGAAGGCAGCATGTCAAAAAATATTTACCTTGAAATGATTCCTTTAATAGAAAGTCAAACAACACAGAAAAGCATATAAGAATACAGATAAGCTTTTGACTTAAAATCAAAAACTAACAAAATGATAGAAATTCTTGATTGGATTAATAAAGTAGAAGGAAGATCTATTAGAAAATAGGAGGAAGAAACACCAATTAACTCTTCATTTGTGTATGTCCCCATTCACAGCTACAATTCATTTTGTGAAATTTTGAAAGATTGCAGTGGCATTTCCCGAGAACCTCTAATCAAAGAGTAAATATTAGCACTAGTAAACACATAAATTCGAGAATTGTAATAAATTTTAGGCTATAACTAATTACTAATGAGCAATATTCTATGATTTCACTAATCTATGATTGCAATGAAAGAGACTGTACAATATCAATTCATTTGCTGATGACATGAATATATATACTAAGTAATTGAGGAGATTATATTATTATTAATTGTTATTCCTTAAGTTTATTCACAAATGAAAAATGTTGAGTGATTTGGCTTAAGAGGACAATAAATATAATTTGGCAATATTTCTATTATGGAACATGTAAAATTGTTCTAAATTTAATTAACTTCCATTATTCAATTAAAACAGCAATTCTTGATACAATCAATGAATAGTCTTCAAAACCTTAACAGAAAACTACATCTATTAGAAAGCAAGCACGAATAGATGGAGGAAAACCTGAAAGAATAAATCTAGTTTCTCCACATGAACCTCAACATTCTCAGAGAATCTGCTCAATTCAGCCTTGATGTTTCGAATCAATCACTGATCGATTTTCTGCTTGCTTCTCAGGTCTAAATAACCTCCTCATTTACTGAGCAACTTCTCAATAATCAAGTTCAAGTCCAATAATAATGCGAAATGATGGAAATAATAAAAAATTACTAAAGAAGAATATCGGATTTGAGAGCACACTTAATAAACAAAGAAGCAGAAATCAGTTACTGGACGTATGATGTCACAATTGAATCAATCCTGAAAAGACAAAATATTCAGCAATTGAATATAGAAGGACTAGAGAAGTAAACTATCAGAAAAAATTTAATGGATTATAAAAAAATATGCGTTGAAGTAGAAGCTCTCGAGCATACCCTTCAAATTTACAGTTCTCAAAAGAGGAAAAGCCTAAATTAACAGAGTGAGGTTAATAAAAACAAAATATTTTCTCAACCTTTTCATTAGAAACAAATTATAATGACAAAAGTCGTTGTTACAGCTCAGCAAAAATCAAATAACACTCGAAAATAGCTACTCAATCAAGTGATAAATTTGTTTAAAGAGTAAGTTTAAAGAGAATCAAACCAAAAGAAAGAATTAGCCAAATTAAAATGTGAATGGTAAAAAATTAACAGTTCTCATAAGCAGCTTACTAAACAATATCAAAATGCAAACATATCAAAATCTCGAGTAACTCGCTTTGAGAATAATAGCCCTAATATCAAATAAAACGGCAAAAAGTAAATGAGCTTTTTATCTTTTTTGGAGAGCAATAATGGAGACGACCAAATTGTTTGCAATGAACCCTTTGCCAAAAAAAATGCTAATATTTAATAGATTTCTCCAAACAAAGCAGAAAAACCCAGAAAGACATATCTGAGGCGTCAAAATAAAACAAATGCAAAATAAAACTGATGATATTTGCTTATATATATTGTTTTATATTATCCCATATCACAAAGGAGATCACGAATCAACAATAAGTTCATCGACATTATACTCCAAATGAGCTGACCAGTAGCTTGGCAATGTAAGAACTTCGGCTTCACTAGTCGGGTGATCGGTGTGAGTTGTATTTTCACCCCTAGAATCATTATTCTTCTCACTGCTTTATTCCTGATTTTTAAAAGTTAAATTTTATTCCAGTTGTTTTTGGAGTTATTACACGAGATCTGGATGTTCAATGTTGATAACATCTTATTCTTGAGGTTTTTAGAAAACAGGACTGGGACATTTTTGCAAAAAGTTCACATAGGCAGCAATAATTTCCTATATTATTAAAGAAAATTACCTCCTTTTGAAACATGATCTCATGTTTTAAATCTTTTCTTACCGAAAAACCTGCCAGAGATTTTCTATTGTTGAATACTTCTTTTTCAATAAAATGTTCAAAGACATCCGTGAATTCAGGGCCTGAATTATAATATAAATTACTCTAAATAGATTTTCTGATATTTTAATTGTTTTCAGCGAGCTACTTCAGTCTCATCGCAAGATTAATGATATGTGCAATAAATCCTTTTCTGTGTAAATAAGTCGACTCTCCAGTTTTAATTTTTTTATCTTCGGCCGCCTCCTCTACAATGAAGCTCACCAAAATGTTGTCTTTGAGAATTGCATTGTTGATGGCTGAATTTTATGGTTAAGTGAGGGCAATTTCAATGATCTTCATAATCTAATTATGAAGCATGTTATTCATTTGATATTCCTTCATCAAATTGATGATTATTTTGAAGAAATCTTATGTATTTGCAATTATCTCTTTTGAGTTGAGCACATTTTCTTTTAGGATAAATCTGAGAATCTCAATTATTTTTATTCTGCCCGTCCCCAATTTAGGACGACTGCTTGCCTCCACTCTTAGCTTTTAGCAGCTCTTTTAAATAAAACTACCGAGAAGAGTTTTAAAATCTTATATAATGGCTTATTCTTCTGGCAATACAAAAGGCACATTGGTCAAATAGGTAAACAAAATGGGAGCATTGTAGACTGATACATTTTCGTCATCACTCATAACATTTTGAATCACTTGCTGTATAATATCAAGAGAGAAAAATACACTATTAAATTAAAGAATTTTATTGTTTCCTTTAAGATTGATGGATATTTTTTCAATAATTTCACAGACATAGGCAGAGATATTACTCAAAATCTAAATAATAGAAACAATACGTATATTTATGAAGGACTGGACATTCTCTTGAGAATGGATTTGAAACAATCTCTTCTTTTCTACAAACTATTTGTGGTCTCATTAGTTAATATTTTAATCAGTAATTCTCCAACCGAACGAGACTAAGCATGGTTTAATATCCTTTCAACATTATTTTATTCAAGCATATACTTCATCACCTGAGTTGCATTATACTTACATCAGCCGGTTTTTTGCCAAAGAAAACTGATAGGATCTTGCCTACATATCCTGCGAGTGTATAGTTCACCTCCTCATCAAAATAAGACATCAATTTTGTTATTAAAGGCTCAATCTATTTTGTTAAAGTTTTTTCAATTATCTTCTTTTCCTTCGTGATCACTTTTTTCATCTTCTTTTAGGGGGCTACAGATTAAGGCTTTTATTATTATCCTTCTTTTTTTTAAGGAATTTAGGCTGGTACCTAAACTTCCTTTTCAACTGCTGTTGGAATCTATTCAGAAGGGGTGCCTGAAGGCTCCGCTTATTAAGTATTTACAGGTTCTTCAATCTTAACTGGCACTTATAAAACTTCAACTTTGACTGCTTAAGGTTATTACTCAACATCAATTTAAACTTAAACCTCAACTTCCTCTTTTACCTTCTCTTCGATGGTCAGCGGCTTCTCAGGGAAGAAATATTCGATAGCAGTATTGTTATCGACACTTAGGATGTCACAAGCAGAAAGTGGGTATCTACGGATATTTAAAAAGATTTGTACTTATAGCTTCTCTTTTTATCATCAGCCGGTCCAACCACAGTCACAAAATCTACTAACTCTTAGAACCGGTCGTATTTCATGCTAAATAGTATGAAACCTTACAATTAAATCACCCGAGCATTTGAGGATTTATATTAATTGAGGAAAGAGTCTTCGTCTAAAAGTCTTCCCATCTTGATGGCAGACTGATCTAGCAACTCCGAGATTCCATTATTGGACTGAGAACGAAACTGATTAAATAAGGTGGCAAAGTTAAGCATGTTTCAATGGATCAGTCAATATATAATTTAAGTTTTTATTTCTTAAATTATTTTATTTACATCATAAAATATTTTCCCCCGATACTCTAAAATAATCACAATATTGAATCGGTGTATTTAACTTGGATTTATCAGTTATAGTTATTTTCTGCACTCGTTTGAATGGTAAAAATTAGCCATTATATGAAGGGATTAGATATATTTAGCATGAATTCATCAATCATTCTTCAACATCTTCTGGGAGATTTTACAGATCTAGGGCTTTGCCAGTGATAGCAGTATACATCCTCAAAACATTTTCAGTTTCGTTTTCAAAGTGTGAAGTGGCATCAAAGCTCTCTGAAATAAATAATCCATCTGTGGATTTTGTTGTTGGAACAAATCGTTCAGAAATGGTCACAAATTTCTCCTTAATCTTTCCAATCATATCCAAGGCCACTTCAATTTCCTAATGAGGGTTGTTGGTTTCGACCGTCGTACTAACAATGGCAACGTAATAATCTTTCTTGCTGATGCAATGCACAGAGGAAACCATCATAATATAGATGTCTGTATAATTTAAATTTTACCATTTTTTCTCTTCAATTGCCTTTGAGGCAAAATTATTTGGACTGAAGGTAAGTTTTCAGTTCCAGGGATCGGGTGATCAAGTATGCAGATACATCTAATAATTTTTTCGACCAGCTTTACTCGATCTTTCAAACCGCAACGTATGGCATAAGTGGGATCAACAATAAGAGTATTGCATTTAGCAATACCCTCAGGACCTTTCACTCCCACAACCTTACCATCCTCGAATAGCACTTCATTAATATCAGTGTTGAGCATAAAAGTACCTCCGTTCACTGCGCTTATTCTTGAAAATCCTTCTGGAATTCCTCCCAAACCAAAAATTGGGTAAATAAAAGGACTAGGATTCTTTCCCATTGAGTCCATATAAAGTTGAATTTTTCTGATGAGATCAATTGCAGGTCTTTCCATGAAGCTATCATTTGTATAAAGAGCCACTGCATGTCCAATGAAATCAATAGTGTTATCCTCAAGACTGTACTTAGACAGCATTTCCTTTGCAGGTTTGTCAATTTTTATTCCTTAGTAAGTCTTAGGATTTCCTTCTTAAAAGTTTTGAATTGCCTCTAAAAATTTTTGACATCTTCTTTTTTCGAGAAGGCCCATTAAATCTGAGCCGAGAGCCTCTTTTGGAGTAACTGGAACTTTATAGATTTTCATTCCTCCCTTCGAAAAAAATCCTGCTTCTTTATTCTGTAAAACATAAGTCCCATCAATAGCTAAGTAAAAGTAGGCTTACGCTTCCACTAGAGGTATTTAGAGACTCTAGTTTTCAACAGAATTTTAACAAGTTTGCCGCCATACATAATATATTTAGGAATTAAGTCGATGTTCCAATCTCTGTTGTGGCCCAACTCTTTATTTGGTTCTTCTTTGTCTCGATAAATTTTCCAAAGGTTCGTCAGATTTACGGAGGCACCCTCTCCTCCATAATAAGGATTACGATCGATGTGCAAAACCTTTTTTCCTGTAATAAAAGCTGAAATACCTTCCTGAGAGAGAAGTCCAGACAAGATGCACTCAATGAGTCCAGTGCCGCAGACAACGACGTCATAAGTTTCGTTCATGTGAATAAGTAATAAGATATTTAAAATGATAGATTTAATTGATATTTTGTTATTTATCATGTTATTTATCAACCAATAATCCTTAAATTTGATACACATGATGCAAAATTATCATTCAAAGATTGTGATGAGCTTATCTTTAATTAAGAAGGAAAACACCAAATATACATTTATAATTAATCAGTGCATCGGCAAATATGGCAATTTTTAATATTTTAATTTTAATATTCTGTTAATTTGGAAATCTGTATATAAATCGGCAGCATTGCCAACAACTTCGAGCCTGATTAAAGTACATTAATATTTCATTGAAAATAAATAAATATAAATCTTATGGCTTGGTGGAGCAAAATAACTAAAGGACAACTAGCCGCTGCCAGCTTGATCGCTGCGGGATTGGGAGGATTCGTCTATTGGTAAGTAATTTCCGATGCAGGGCCTACCAGAAATATCAATTTAATTCACGTGAGCTCAAATAAGAAAAAAAGTAAGAAGAATAGTCACTTATAAGTGCATCAAAATAATTCAGCATCCAAGATTAAATTCATAAATTAAAGCAATCAATCGATATCAAAAACCCCTCCCTCCAAGATATCAAGAAGATATTACTTGTACTGGCAAATTATGTCAAGAATAAAACCCTAGCATTGTCCAACGAATTTAAAATGGAAAGAAGAAGTAGATTTCCTCATGAATAAAGACTGGAAAATATTGGGGAGTATCTGAAATACTCAAGCGATGGACTAATGAAATTGCAGCAGACGATAATGGATCTACAAAATGAACAAACTCAACTGATGGGTAGCTTAGGAATTGATCAAAATAAATTTAAGCAGTACGAAGCGTAAATAAGCCCTTTTATGCAAGGACTTCTCTATGATAGCAGCATTACCCTGTAAGAAGTAAAGTTATCAATTAACATCAAAACTGAGTACCTCTAAATTCATGGATAAAAAATCATTGGTACTCTCATTTAGCTTTCTTCTGCACTAAGTCTGCAAGAAAAACAATTTATCCCTTTGTTCCTCAACATTATAATCAGTGATGAAGCATTTTAAAATTAACCTGAGCTTGATAAGGAGGAATTTGACATGGCCTATGGTAAAAGTTTATTTATTTAGAAAAATATCAAGCTTAAGCCAACGCTGAATTGATTAAATTAGAAAGAGTTCTTATTCCTCTCATGGGAAAGTTACAGACTGCACTTATGGGAGACTAAATGGGAGGTTTGGGTGGATTTGGAGGCGTGGGAAGCTACCCCTCGGAGTATGAGCAACTAGGATAAATAGGCGACTACGGAGGTATGATAAGAAATGAAGAGATGATGAAACAATAACTCTAGATGATGCGGTAGGCAGATCCGTAAGGCTATAGTCAAATGATGGCGATGGTACAGGCTCAAAATCATTGATTTCCTGAATATAAATTTGTTATTTAAAGTTTCTATCTTCCAACAAAAATAAATTTTTAGGAACTTTTATCGATAAGATATGTATCACTCTCTAAAACAAGGAAATAGAAGATGCTTTATATAAAGGAAATTGCTTCAGATAAGTTAATGGAATCATATTTCACCAATCGCTGCCAATTGTCATCACATACTCGAACTGGCAATGCACAATGCCATCATTATCCAAAAACTGAATCAAAGTAATCATACCAAGGCTTTTCCTTTATAATCTCCGCGTGCTAAAAATCCAGAAGGTGTTTAAACCCAAGGAAGGTCAAACGCATGAGTTTTTTCTTATGGGGCAAAACTGCCCATTTTATCTTCATCTTTATCAACTTCATTATAAAAGAATTACCTTTTGCCAACAATTTATATACGTTGTTGACAAATTTAAGTCCGAAAACGATATCGTTTCTGACGTTGAAATGAATTCTCATGCAATAGAGGGATCCCTATTTAATGGTAAACTTTCTCACAACCTTTGGGTTATGATGTTTAAAATCGAGAATGATGTTGCCATTCGGTCTGTTGGGACACACTAGCTAGATATTTACGATCTCCACTTCTGCTGGCTCATCCTCTTTGAGGTTCTCTTCATTTACGTTTCCAAGCAAGGTGAGCTTGTATTTTTAAAGAGACTCATCTTGTTTGTCCTATCTCATAATAAAGGTACAAGACTCAGCATATCAGACAGGCTCACTCTAAAGTTTTCAACTACAGGCTTAGTATGAGCTGGGAGCTGAATAAATATTGAAGTTACTAGATCTTTATCGACTTCATGAATCATACAGCTTTGCTGCCTTGCTCTGGTATCTGTCTGTTTAAGCTTTTTATCTTCTTGCGGTTTGGAAGGTACTGGCTTAACATCCTTGCCTGTCAAGATATCGTCAAAGTTCAACTCCATTTCTAATTTTAATTTATGATTTAACAAGGCTTAAGATATAACAAGCTACAATAAAATACTCTAAATTTAGAAAATACAAAAACAGAAATATAAATTTATGATTTACATTATGATAATATTTCTGCTGTCTATTTTGATGCAAGATGATTTAAATAATATATAGAGTGACTATTCCATCATATTTTAGATCTTTTGGCCCTTTGAATCTGGAAAACTTTCTTCTTGGCATGAATATAGGCGAGCGCATCTTCGTCAACGTCGTCATTTTTACGCACTTCTTCTCTCTCCTCTCTCTCATCCTCTTGATCATTTTGATTTATAAGAGGATTCTACAGATCAGCAACGGATATACCATATCTCCTGAAGAACCACTCTTAAAACTTTTGTATCATGGTGGTCTTGAGGGAAGTGATATTCTTGTCCAACTCAATTATCTCATTTCTGAGGAGTTTAATCTTTTAGAGATCCAGTTTGTAATCTCGTTTGTAGACTTTCTTTTGCTTAATGAGTTAGAACTCTTCCTCATCGATGATATTCTTTGCAAGTTACTCTTGGGTTTTGTTGTCCTCTTTTTGATGTAATTTTGTGGTGATTGCTTCTAACTTCTATTTTTTCTTCTGGATGTCTTCAGTCTTAAGGCGAATGTCTTCCTTCTTCTGCTTGAGCTCCTCGATGTTTTTAAGAATGCTGCTATTTACGTCTTGCCCCGCAGTTGATTTAAACTACTGATATGCTTAGTTTTTATCAACATTAACTATCTTTTTTTATAACTTGCTTTCCTTTTTGGCGCTGACAGGGGTTTATCCTTCTTCCTCAAACTCATCTTTGGGGATGTTTACTAAGTTAGAAATATTTCTGGTTGGCTTGGAATCTTTCACAGCCTTTCCTGCTCCAAAACCATAGCTCTGCTCCTCTTCACCCACTTTATTGGTCACATTTTTTTTTTCAGCTCCCTCATTCTTTTTTTCTTCTTCTCTCTTCTCCTGTCTTGGGTGGTTGTTATTAGCAAGATCTCTGATAGCTGACTTGTAAATATTTCTAAATTGGACAAAGAGTTCCCGCACCTGCCGCAAAGAATCAAATTGAATATCATCAATCTTGCTGTCTAAATAATCCTGAGCCAGTTGCTGCTGCTTATATTGCTGTTCGGGAGTGTAAGGCTAATAGCTAATTCGACCCCTACTTGCAAGAGTATCATGCATCGCCAGTTATTGTTTTAACTCTCTTATGTCCTTCTCATATTTTTTCAGCAATAGCTTGGGATCAAGATTGACATCTATCGAAATCTCATTACTCACTTTCATCATTCGGGATGCAAACTTTAGAGTCGAAATTGTCTATTCAAGGTGAGCAGCTTCAGGCCAAATGTTTGCTATCATACATGTCTTTGAATTTCCGCCAATTGAATCCTTGAGGAGATAGGTCAGTTTATTCTGTCGATAGGGAATGTGATCTCTCTGTTGGTCACTGAGTGCCACCACTACCTGCTCTAAAAAAGATAAAGACTTATTGATAAATTGAGCCTCAATGAGAGTAATTCCCTCAGATCCAGTCTTTTTGGTTCTCTCTGATCCTGCCAGATCCACTAAGTTAATTTTAGACATCACTACTTTTTCACTACTCTCCACTTTGCTTCTAATTTCAAGATGAATAGTAAAAACCGAGTGGGCTCTAGAACTGGCGTTATTAAGTTTGTGCGAGGCTACAGTTTTATTATTTTCTCCCTCAAATAAAACCTGCAAAGCATCTTCCTCATTATCTGCCTGTCTAAGAGTCTGTCCTTTTACAAGTACATAGCCCTTCTGATCCTCTTGAATACTAAGCTGCGCAGTGCTTTCTGCGTCCAGCAAGTCAATCAAAGTTTCATTGTAGAGTTAGATATAAGAGATGGACACTTTAATTTGATGTTCATAGCGCGAATTGATCTCCTGATAGAGTGAAGATAACAGTCTAGGAGCAATTCCTCTGTATTTGTAGTCGGTTTGAGCTCCAGTCATCGTAAAAGTTTTTCCGGCGCCCGTCTGTCCATAGCACAGAATACATCCATTGTATCCTTCCAAAGCGCTAATTAAAATATCTTTAGAGCTGTAATTGTAGACTATTTCTTGAGAAGCATTTGACAGTAATTTTTAAAATTGAAATCCCCACTGATTTTGTTGATGGTTCACAATTCCAGATTAGAGAGGTCTCTCAACATGAATGGAGATTTGCCTGTTTTAATTGAAAGGTACCCACTCTGCTCGTCCACAGTCATCTGTTGATGCGCGAAATTGGAAGTTGGTCTCAGTCTAACTATGACTTTGATTGGTGATTTCTTCATTGTAAGTTGTATTTATTATGATTAGCTTTAAAATAATATAAGATCAGGCTTGACTATTGATGTGTTTTTACTTGATCAGACGACACCGATATTTCTCCTCCTCTTTGCAATAAAGTCGATGCACGATTTTACCGTTCTACCATAAAAATTTACCTATTTTTCCACTTGGATGTTTGTATGTCCCTTATCCTTATCTGTTGTCATTTTTAAAATAACCTTCATATATCTATCCATTCACCCATTTAAATTTGCCCCAACCGTGCTTTACATCCTGAAAATACTATCCTTCGAACTAATCACCATTAAATGATTTCCAATATCCTTTTCCCTCACGCAAACCGTTGACAAACTCTCCCTCGTATGAACTACCATTTTTCCACTTGTAAACACCCTTACCATTAATTTTTCCTTAATAAAATTGCCCATTGTAAGAGTCTCCGTTCGCTAACCTTTACATTCCTGTGCCTTGCTTTAAACCTTTATAGACTTATCCCTCATAATATATTCCTTCTTTAGATAGTATAATTGCATGACCAGTCTTCTCACCAGAATCAAAATCCCCAATATATTTTGTATTTAGTTAATCTATTTGCTTACCATACCCATGCGGCTTTCCATTAAGCCATTAACCGTCATATCCCATAAATTAATTCTATTGTTCTTTATTAGAGGGAAAGACTTTAATGACACCAT
>Ga0302197_10005255_pt1 | contig 11143 bp, 9 predicted proteins | sample II_Bog_N2_1_FD_193526 | JGI IMG/M metagenome (GOLD analysis project Ga0302197, IMG submission 193526) | Peat permafrost microbial communities from Stordalen Mire near Abisko, Sweden - II_Bog_N2_1 | ecosystem: Environmental > Terrestrial > Soil > Wetlands > Peat | place: Sweden: Abisko, Stordalen...
CGCAGTCAATTTCATGAAAGACCTTCCGACTCGGGCCATCCGAGCACAATATTCATGTTCTGCACAGCCTGCCCCGCCGCACCCTTCAACAAGTTGTCAAGGCAACTGACGATCACCGCGCGGCGGCCGCCCGCGTCAAGCTGAAAACCGATATCGGCATAGTTGGTGTGTACCACGTACTGAATCTGCGGCAGCGATTTGCTGTAGAAGCGCACCATCGGGCTGCCGGCAAAGAACGACTCATAAACCGCGGCAACTGAGGCCCGCGTCTGCGGCTCCTTGAACTGCACGTAAATGGTCGACAGAATTCCGCGCGGAATCGGCAGCAGATGTGGCGTAAACACAATTTCGCCGGCATCAATTCCGATTTGTTCCAGCAGTTCACCGGTGTGGCGATGATTGAATACGCCGTAGGCTGACAGATTGTCTGCCGCGTACATGAAATGCGTCTTCGCTGAAGGCGCCTTGCCCGCCCCACTCACGCCGCTCTTTGCGTCGGCAACGATTCCGTGATCAAGATCAATGAGTCCCGCAGCAACCAGGGGCTTCAGCGCCAGGATGACCGACGTCGCGTAGCAGCCGGGGTTGGCGACGAGCTTTGCGCCGGCAACCTGTTCGCGATGGAGCTCAGGCATTCCATAAACAGCCTGCGCCTGTGTTGCCACGGCTTGCTCCGTGCCTTCGTCTTCAAAGTTGTAGACTGTGCGATCCGCCGCTTCAGTTAAACGCCACGCGCCGCTCAGGTCGATTACCCGCAAGCCATTCTTCAATGCCTGGGGAACCCACTCACGTGACTGTTCATGCGGCGTGGCCAGAAACAGTACGTCCACTCCACGCTCGGCCAGCAGTTCCCACGAGAACGGCTCAAGCCGCAAACTGCCGCTGCCGTTGTTGTCACCGAGCTGAGGATGAATCTCCCCAAGAGGAATTCCACCACGCGCCGCGTCTTTATCATCCACGCGGCCGGCGAACACCGGCGGCATGCCTTTAAGGCGTGGATGGTGCAGCAGAAGCCGCGCCAGTTCCGCGCCGGCGTATCCGGTTACGCCAACCACTGCGGTTTGTACTTTCATTGTCATGATTCGAGCAGCGTCCTGATGCGCACTTCCACGTCGCTTGCGCGGCGTGCATCGGTGCAGATAACCAGCACCGTATCGTCTCCGGCAATGGTGCCCACTACTTCGGGCCACTGAGCGCGGTCGAGCGCCGCAGCTACCGGCTGCGCTCCGCCTAGCACGGTGCCCACCACTACCTGGTTCATCGCCTGCCGAACCCGCATGCCAAAGCTATCGAGCATTTCTTCAACCGTTGGCGGCGCATCATCCACCACTACCGCGCCATTACTGTGTCCGTTGGGAAGCGAATAGCCGCCGGGACCTTTCGACAGCCGCAGCTCGTGCATGTCGCGCGAGAGCGTCGCCTGCGTTACATGAAAGCCGCGCCGGCGAAGCTTGCGCCTCAGCTCATCCTGGCTGGCTACCGCCGAGCTCGTAAGCACATCTCGAATTGCGTCCAGCCGCTGGGTCTTCATTGCCGCATTCCTGCCCGGAAAAAGTGAAGGCGCGGTCCGCGTAGCGGAATCCGCGCTCGTATAAATATACAGGAAGGTGGATAAGTATGCAATGCGGGGCTGGGCGCCATTTCAAATAATTGAAACCGGCTGGGTGCGTCCCGCCCCTCAGGCCACCGTCATCTTTTTTCGGCGCTTCACGCTGTACATGGCTTGGTCTGCTCGCGCCAGCAGGCTGTCGAGTGTTTCCTGGCCGCCCGCGGGCAACGTGACGCATCCCACGCTGAAACTCAGCGTCGGCGGATGGGTCCGGCTGCGATTGGCAACTGTGGCTGATACTTCTAGCTGGTGCTTGGCCTGTGCGATATGTTCTTCGCTGAATTGTCCGGCGACGGCAAACTCATCGCCGCCGATCCTGCCCAGCACGTCGGTCTCGCGGAATGACGACTTGAGTATTTCGGCTACCTCAATCAGTAGCTCTGAGCCCACCTGGTGGCCGAGCGTGTCATTGGTCTTCTTCAGGTCGTCAAGGTCGATAAACAGCACTGAGAATGGCGTACGCAGGCGATGCGCAAGACGGAGAGCCTGTTCGGCAAGCAGGCGGAAGCCGCGCAGGTTGTGGAGATCGGTGAGCCCGTCGCGCAGCGAAAGATCGTTCACCTCGGCTTCCATTGAGTTCATTCGCCGCGCGAGATAAATGAGAATAGCGCAACTCACAAAGACTGCTACCGTGGCGACAATGGCAGTGGTGTAATAGGCAGGCATGCGGCTTTCGCTGATGAAGTGCGCGCGCATTGCCTCGCGGAAATACGGCAGCAAAAGAAGCAGCGGAGCCAGAATTCGAGCCACCTTGCTGCCTGACCCATTGCCGATGAAGATGTTGAGAATGCCTCTTTCAGTTCTACGCATTATTAAGACTGCGCTCAGAAAGAGCAGGCAGATCATGGTAAACGCCGACGTTCGCACGGGCGTCTGCGAATCAAAGAAGTGCAAAATAGCGATGAAATGCCCGGTAACGACCGTCATCACCACGGCTGCTTGGCAGAGCGCCAAAAAGTCGGCCACCAGCACCAAGCCGGGCTTGCGCGCAAAAGTGAACATCTCCGCAACGCCAAGAGCGCCGAATCCAAGCGCGGCCTGGATGGCCATTCTGCTCCACAAATTTTGGAAAACGGTATGTCCCGGAACTGCTGGACCGTCAATGCCGAGCGACACGTGAAAGACATATTCGACGACGACGGCGAACGAAAAGAGAGCGACAATGCCGCCCAGCATTACTGAAGTGATGCGACGCATCCGAGAATAGCGCAGATGGCCAAGAGCGAGGCTAAGTCCGCTGAGCGTAGTCAGCAGCATCGCCTGCAGGTTCATGGGACTCCACCCAGGGAAAATATCCGGGTCTACTGAGAGAATCATCCATCTTGCGACATTTGCCAGCACGATAACGGCAGCGGCGCAAAGAGCGACACGTTCAGCCCCCGCCAGCTCTATGCTGATCTCGGAGTCGGGTTCGTTTGCAGGCATTTCCTGGGGCAAATTAAACATCGTTCAGAATTCATGGGGCCGTCAGCTTTACGTGAAGATAATCTGACTCCGGCTCCCAGTTTATCGCGCCAGGTACACAGCGCGGCTCAGAAATTACCACAATGTTCATTCCTTATCAGTGTCAGTCCGGTAGCTAAGACGGGCGATTCTCAACCCTTAATCTGCAATGTTTCGGTTTTCACTTCATCGCCACTGCTGCTTCGCGCTTGATACACTCTCGACTGGCCCTCTTTTCACATGGCCTGAGCCCGGAATGATCGCTCCCATATCGACTATCAACGACCTGTTTCTCCACCTGAGCTCGGCGGCAAATCCGCGCGCCGTGCTTTGGCAGGATTCTTTTGGCCAGTGGCAGCCAATTTCTTCTGACCAGATGTACCAGCGAGTGCGGGCGCTTTCGCGTACCCTGCTTTCCTGGGGCGTCAAAAAGGGCGATCGCATTGCTCTGATCGGTGAAAACCGCTGGGAGTGGGCGGTGTCTGATTTCGCCATCCTGGCCATTGGCGCTGCTGACGTGCCCATCTATCCCACGCTCACCGGTGAGCAGGTTGCAGCGTTGCTGCGCGACGCCGGCTGCCGCATCGCCATTGCTTCCACGCGCCAGCAGTTCGACAAGCTCAACTCGGTTCGCGAACAAACCAATCTCGAGCGGATCGTAATGATGGACTCGCCCGCGCCTGAGGGCGCCATTGCGATGAGCCAGATTCTAGCGGAAGCGGATGCGGCCGGCAGCGAACGGGACCCCGTCTTCGACGCGCTCGTCCGATCTGCTAGGCCTGACGATCTGGCCACTCTCATCTACACTTCCGGTACCACCGGGGAGCCCAAAGGCGTTGCGCTCAACCACGGAAACATTGCTTCAAACCAGAATGTTGCCGGAGTAGACTTTCACTTTGACTCCAACGACGCGTGCATATCGTTTCTGCCGCTCTCCCACATTACTGCCCGCGCCCTCGACTACGTGATGTACAACTACGGCGCTCAAATTGCCTACTGCTCGCAATTCGACAAGCTTCCGCAGGCCATGAAAGAAATCAGGCCCACGGTAATTGTTGGCGTTCCGCGCGTCTTTGAAAAGATTCGACAGGCCGTGGAAGAGAAATCGAGCGCTTCGCCCGTCAAGAAGCGAATTATTGCCTGGGCATTGGGCGTGGGTGCGCGCTCAAGTTCCACCGTATATGCCGGCCAAAAACCCTCGTCGCTTCTCTGGAAGCTGGCGGACAAGCTGGCGTATTCCAAGGTGCGCGAGGCGTTCGGCGGTCGAGTGCGCATTTTTGTCTCAGGCGGCGCACCGCTGGGCATCGACACCGCCAGGTGGTTTGCCTCAGTCGGCATCGCGCTCTGGGAGGGGTACGGGCTCACCGAAACTTCACCCGTAATTTCTCTCAATACGCCCGTGAGGCAGAAAATGGGTTCAGCCGGGGCGGTATTGCCTAATGTCGAGTTGAAGTTCGCCGAAGACGGCGAATTGCTGGTGCGCGGGCCTGCAGTTTTTGCGGGATACTGGCAGAAACCGGCCGTCAATGCTGAATGTTTCGATTCCGATGGCTGGTTTCGGACCGGCGACATCGGCCATCTCGATCAGGACGGGTTCCTCTTCATTACAGATCGTAAAAAAGAGCTGCTGAAAACGTCGGGCGGCAAGCTGGTAGCTCCACAGCCAATTGAAAACAAGCTCAAGAATTCTGTTCTTGTTGCCCAAGCAGCGCTGGTGGGCGACAAGCACAAGTTCGTTTCAGTCTTGATCTCCCCCAATTTTCAAGCGCTTGAAACGTGGGCGCTTAAACACGGCGTTTATGCCAGCTCTCGTGAAGATCTGGTGAAGGATAGCCGGGTGATCGCGCTCTACGGAGACCTGGTGAGCGAGGTGAACAACTCGCTTGCCAACTTTGAAACGCTAAAACGGTTCCGCGTGGTGGCAGATGAATGGACCCAGGAATCGGGAGTGCTCACCCCATCAATGAAGCTGAAGCGCCGGGTAATTACCGATCGCTACGCGGCCGTGGTCGGCGAAATCTACGCCGACGAAGCAACTTCACGCGGCCAATAGGAGCGCCGAAGGGGTGCTCAAACAGCAGCCGCTTGTCCCACAGCAGCTTTATGCCGCGGAAGAATGGTGCGCCCCACATGCCGACCGCCAGAATGGCGCCAAAAAGAATGACCGCATCGATGCTTTCGCGGCCCGAGCTCGACCAATAGGCGTCAGGATCGAGGTTGAGCCAGAGCGCAAACTCATCAAGCGTGAGCGCCGCGCCCGCCCCGTAACTCACCGCCATAAGCCGGCTGAAGAAAATTGAAGTAGGCGAGTGCGACCGGCCCAGGTCGAGAAGCCATCCATAACCCACCAGCAGCAGAATCAAAATGCCCCATACCAGGTGGTGGATGTGTAAACCACGCATCGTGACCCAGTGGAAATGCCCTTCATGGTTCACAATCCGGTGTACCAGGAGCCGCACGCCGACAAAGGTAATCAAGAAAGATACCGAGGCGATGAACATGCGCCGGCGGGGCCGGTCGGGGATGGTAGTGCGAACGAGGAAGCCCACGCGGGTTAACTGCAGCAGCACCAGAAAAACGATGACCACCACGCTGACAAAAGCCAGCAGCAGCAACGCTCCATTACCAAGCATGAGTCTATTGAATCACGGGCGTAGCCCTGTTCTCTGCTCTCAGTTCTCTTTTCTCTTTTGTCTGCCCCCGTGACCGCGCTCACGATTCTCCTTTACAGCGCGAGTTAAACTGATTAAGGCGTTGAGACCGGCGGTCCCTTACAGCCGGGCAAATATCTGAACAGGGAACTTCAAGAGGAGAATCACACGATGCGAGTTGCACTATTGACCGGCGGCGGCGATTGCCCCGGATTGAATGCCGTAATCTATGCGGCCGTGAAAAAGGGCATTAACCACTACGGAGACGAGTTCATCGGCTTCCTGAACGGCTGGCGCGGCGTGCTCGACAACAACTTCATCCCCCTCACCCTCGAAAATATCGATGGCATTCAGCTCAGGGGCGGCACCATCCTCCACTCCTCGCGGACCAATGTGAAAAAAATTCCGGGGGGCATTGAGAAGGTACAGGAAGTGCTCAAGCTCAACAAGATCGAAGCGCTAATCGCCCTGGGCGGCGACGACACGCAGTCGGTAACGCTCTTCCTCAGCGAAAATGGCGTGCCTTCGGTGGGCGTGCCCAAGACCATCGACAACGACATTAGTGGCACCGACCAGACTTTCGGCTACGATACCGCTGTCTCAATCGCCACCGAGGCCGTTGACCGCATCCACACCACCGCCGACTCGCACAACCGCGTGATCGTTGTTGAAGTAATGGGTCGCGACGCCGGCTGGATTGCTTATGCCGCGGGCACCGCCGGTGGAGCTCACGTCATCCTCGTTCCTGAAAAAGAAATCGACATCGACCACGTCTGCGCGCTGTTGAAGTACAACTACGATCACGGCAAGCACTACGGCGTAGTGGTAGTGGCAGAGGGCTGCCACCTGCCTGAAGTCGGACAGGTCGCAGACGCTACTCAGGTCGATTCCTTTGGCCATGCCCGCCTCTCCGGCATTGGCGAAGCCCTGGCGGATCTGATCGAGAAGAAGACCGGCTATGAAACCCGCTCAGTGAACCTGGGCCACACCCAGCGCGGTGGCGTGCCCACGGCCTACGATCGGGTGCTGGGCCAGCGCTACGGACTTCACGCCATCGACATGGTTCACGACAAGAAGTGGGGCCGCATCGCGGTGTTGCACGGAACCGATATCACCGACATCACCATCAAGGAAGCCATCGCCAGCAATCGCCGCCTCGACCAGCGCTTCTTCGACGTAATCGCCGATCTCGAAGCCAAGGTGTAGCCGCAATACCGTTCACTTAACCGATCGATTCATAGTCGGGACGAATTGGGTGCCCCATCCTTTCCGCAGTTTCATCGCGGAAAGGGTGGGATCACACCACAGCCCTTATTCTCTCCGCAAAATCTTCGAACAAACATTTCTCAAAGCCCGGCTTTGTATCAGGGCATGACTTCAGTCGTGCGGTTAAAGCCAGCAAAATGAGTTGGGCTTCAGCCCCAGCTACGTCGATTGATGAGAAATTGTTGCGTTCAATGACTTTTATCCACAGCCTGTTTAGCTGCTGGGGGACCACTGTTGTGGCACTCCATAAACTGTCCTCATTAATCAGAATCCGAATTAGTGCACGAATACGATATGTGCATGTCAGGGGCTCATCAAGGCTCGAACGCGGTAGAAAACCGCACGGCTTAGGAGGACGAGTTGGGACTCATCAGGAGATGCAAGCTGAAAATTGCAGTCGCTGGAGCGCTCGTCATATTATTCCTTGTTCCGAGTGCTTCGGCCAAACGTCGCCCGGAGCATCCATACAGGTATTCCATTGTGGATATACCGGTATCACTCGCGGTTGGAACTGTTCGAACTCCTGAATTCGCTCCGGCGTCGCACTGGTACTGGATCATGATTCAGGTTGAGAAACCGCTTCCGTTCTTGCAAATGAACTGCATGATGGTGGGCCCTGATAGTTCACTAGAATCGAAAGATTGCACTGTCAATGACCCGCTGCTCCGAGCTGACTGGACGGTCTGGAATGGCGGTCACCTGGTCACCAGCGGAACGAGCACCACTAAGGCCGGCGCGATGTACACGGAGAAGTACATCTTCAAATTTCTCGGGGACTTCCCGGGCGAAGCCGGGAAGAAATACGTAGTAGAAGTGAAATTTACAAAGGGCGGTACGCCACTGAACGTCGCCAATCCTCACTTGATTGTTGTTAAGGTAGGGGAGGAATGATGCGCAGCAGCGGCGTCCTTTGATCCCTGAAACCTGAACCCTGAACCCTGCCTGTGATGCTCTACCGCCCTTACCACCCCGACGACTTCACCCAGCTTTACGCTGTCGAGGAGATCTGTTTTCAACCGCCATTCCGCTTCACCCGCACCTACATGCGCCAGATTGTCGCCAGCCGAAATGCCGCAACCTGGATGGCCGAAGAAAACGGCTTGATCGCCGGATTCGCAATCGTCGAGTGGTCGGTTGAGTCGAATCAGACCACAGCCTACATCCAGACGATTGAAGTGCTACCCGAGTTCAGGCGCATGGGAGTAGCAGCCGAGTTGATGCGCCGGCTCGAAGATTCGGCAAGTAAAGCCGCTGCGAACCTCATCTGGCTCCACGTTGACGCCGAAAACACAACAGCACAGCGCCTCTACGAGGCTCACGACTACACGCAAAAGGGCAGGGAAGAGAACTATTATCCTCGCGGTCGTGCAGCGCTGATCTACATGAAACAGTTTGAGTTAGCGCCAAAGCCCTCTAAAACTTTAATTGGCGTAAAATAGACGTAACACCTAATGTCCATAAGCAATCCCAATCTTCCTAAGTCAATACTGTCTCTTCGCGACTACTCCTCCCAGATGTTTGTCCATGACCTGCTCGCCGGCGTCACTGTCGGCATGGTCGCTTTGCCTCTTGCCATGGCATTCGGCATCGCCTCAGGCGTAACGCCGCAGGCTGGCCTTTATACCGCTGTAGTTGCTGGATTTATCATCTCGGCTCTCGGGGGCTCGCGCACCCAGATCGGCGGCCCTACTGGCGCTTTCGTGGTGATTGTTGCCGGCATCGTAGCCCATTTCGGCATGAGCGGCCTTGCCATGGTCACTCTGATGGCTGGAATCATTCTGATGGTCATGGGATTCACCGGCCTCGGGGCCGCGGTCCGCTTCATCCCGCGCATGGTGGTGATTGGCTTTACCAACGGCATCGCCATCCTCATCGCTTCAACGCAGATTAAGGATTTCTTCGGCCTTCGCACGCCGGCAGTTCCCAGCGAATTTTTGCCCCGCATGAAGATGCTTGCCGCTCACTTCACCACGGTGAATGCCCAGGCGCTCGGTCTCGGTCTCGGTACACTCGCTATCCTCGTGATCCTGCCCCGCCTGACCCGCCGGGTCCCGGCTTCAATCGTCGCCCTTTTAGTCTGCACGGCAGTCAGCGTGTTTTTCCATCTGCCTGTCGAGACTATCGGCAGCAGATTCGGTGGCATCCCGCGCGGCCTGCCGCCGTTTGCAATGCCCGACTTACACGCCGAGCACATTCTGCCCCTCATTCCCGCCGCGTTCACCGTGGCCATGCTCGCAGCGCTTGAAAGCATGCTCTCTGCCGTGGTTGCCGATGGCATGACCGGCGACCGCCACAACTCCAACGTCGAGCTCGTCGCGCAGGGATTCGCTAACATCGTTTCGCCGCTGTTTGGCGGCATCCCTGCCACCGGCGCCATCGCCCGAACCGCCACCAACATTCGCGCCGGCGCCCGATCGCCTGTCTCGGGCATGGTTCATGCGCTCACGCTGCTCGGCATTCTTGTGGTTGCCGCGCCCCTGGCCAGTTACATCCCTCTCGCGACGTTGGCCGCGGTGCTTTTTGTTGTGGCGTACAACATGGGCGAGTGGAATGAGATCGGCGCAATTCTGCGGTTGGATTTTGCTGCCATCTCGGTATGGCTCGCCACTTTTGCGCTGACTGTCTTCGCCGATCTCACCGTCGCCGTCGCAGTTGGACTCGGGCTTGCCGCCCTGCTCTATATCCGCCGCGTAGCAGATACCACCACCGTCTCCCCGGTCAATGAAGAGTACATTCGCGACGGCCTGCCCCACGTTTTGCAGGGGCGTATTGTCCCGCCCTACGTCTCGTTGCTGCGTATCCACGGCCCGTTTCTTTGGGGCACTACTGAAAAACTTGTCGAGGCCACGGTCAACATTGACGCCTTTGAGCCGGTCGTCATCTTGAGGCTCCGCAACATGTCGGCCATCGACGCCACCGGCATCCACGCTATCGAGACATTCTCAAAGCGCTTGCATCAATCCGGCCGCACGCTTCTGCTCTGCGGCGCCATGGAGCAGCCATCCAAGCTGCTGAGCGGCACGCGCTTTCTTGACCGTCTTGGCCGCGAAAACATCATGCCCAACGTTCAGGCCGCTCTCGACCGTGCCAAAGAAGTCTACGAAGCCGCCCCAGCAGCAGCCGCGCAAGCTTCATAAGAACCGGGGCTAGTGGACAGGACAGACAAGAACTGTCATCAGCGTTCCTGCAATACGAAAGACGTCCCTCAGGGGCTAAAGCCCCGAATCGAATTGGAGCTCTTTATTGGCACGAGTAAATTCGTGCCCTGATACAAGACTCCACATGGGACGAGTTCTAATCGCTGGTCCCAGTTCTCTGATCTCTTATCTCTGTTCTCTGTCTTACTGCCCCGACGCCCCCTTGATAAACGCGGCCACCCGGTCGTGCAACTGCTTGTCGCATTCGCTGCGCACGTACACCATGTGCCCGGCTTCATACCAGTCGTACTCAATGTTCTTGGCCAGCGATGCGGGAATGGGCAGATGTTTTTCTTCGTACTGGGCCGCGAAGAACGGCGTTGCCAGGTCGTAATAGCCGCCGTTCAACATTACCTTGAGCCGCGGATTCATCTTCATGGCATCGGCAAGATCGCCCTCAACATCAACCGACAGTGGATTGCCGCCGTGCTTGAAATCCCAGGTTTGAAAACCCTCGTCGTCAAGACTGGGCAAATAGGTTTGTCCTTCGCCGTACTTCAGAGAGTTGCGCACATATTGATTCATCAACGCCACGTAGGCCGCTGAGATGGCTTCGCTCTGCGGATCGTAATCCGCCTTCTGGCTCAGCGGATCGATGGTCGGCCCGGTGAATCGTGAGTCATAGCGGCCGGTGGTCAGGTCGTCGTTATCGGCGAAGTTCTTCTCAAACTCGCCGCCGTCCACTCGAAGATTGGCCTTGAGCAGGTATGCAACCGGCAGTCCGGTGTATTCATGCAGCTTCCCAGCTACCGCCTGCTTCTCTTCGTCGCCAAGATCGGTGCCCAGCGCCAGCGCATGCGAATACGGGCCCATGGCATACTCTTCCACTTCCTTCAGAAACGGCTCCAATACGGCGGGTTGCTGCGGCAGCTTCTTGTGGTACCAGGCTGTAGCGGCATAGGTCGGCAGCGCCAGTTCATAGGGCAGGTCAATGCCAGGGTTGCCCGTTGCGCCGTCGAGGAATGTGCCGAAATTGA
>Ga0302197_10005258_pt1 | contig 11142 bp, 8 predicted proteins | sample II_Bog_N2_1_FD_193526 | JGI IMG/M metagenome (GOLD analysis project Ga0302197, IMG submission 193526) | Peat permafrost microbial communities from Stordalen Mire near Abisko, Sweden - II_Bog_N2_1 | ecosystem: Environmental > Terrestrial > Soil > Wetlands > Peat | place: Sweden: Abisko, Stordalen...
GTACAAGTGGGTCGAAGGTTTGCTGACCAGGGTCGAGTACCGCGGCGACTTTTCCAACCTGGATTCGTTCGCCAAGAAGGACATCGCGCCATTCGCAACTGGGGCAGTGGACCAGCAGCAGACGCTGACGGTGGCCTTCATAGCCTTCTTCGGACCCAAGCGCTAACCGGCTCCTTCCGCCTCTTTTGGCGGAAGGGCCAAGACAAGAGCCTTTACGCAGTCGCCCCGATTGAGTAATCAAGACGGGCGAATCTCATCGATTTCCCGGGGGCCAACCGCCGGGAGCAGACCTACGAACTTCACTTCTCAGGAGAATGCTCATGGCAGATCAAAAAGCACCACAGATGCAGGCCACCCTGGGTCTAACCGGGCTGACCAGCAACGCAATGGCTCTTATCGCCCCCGGCGCCTTTCTTTGGCTCACCTTCGCAATCCAGGCAAATACCGGCGTCGCCGGCCAGCCATCAACCGCGCCAGCTATGTGGATCGGCATCTTTGTGTCCCTGCTGCTCTGCCTGGCCACTGCCGTCTCCTACGCGGAGATCTCCAAGCTCTATCCCGGCACCGGCTCCAGCTACTACTACGCTGAGCAGGCTCTCTTATCCCAGGACAAGATGTTCAAATACGCTCGCATCGCCAAGTTCATCGTCGGCTGGGGCTCGCATCTCTACTACTGGGTGTATCCCGGCGTGATGGTGGCTGTTACAGGTGTTTTCTGCGGCTATATAGTTGGCTTCCTGTGGCCAAACGTCATGAGCGGCTCCAACCCCGGCCCCGTCTTCATGGCGCTGGTAGCTGTGCTGTTCTCGTTCTTTGTTGCGTGGATTGCCTCAAAGGGCGCGGGAGCTTCGACGACTGTCAACCTGGCCATCAATGTGGTGCAGATTTCCGCGCTCGTGGTCTTCAGTGTTCTGGCATTGGGCTATCGCTCCAGCCATCCCTCAGGAACCACCGGGCCAACCGCCTACCAATACGACGGGCAAACGCTTGCCACCTATAACTTCCAGTTCGCTACCGCCAAGGACGGCACCACGCTTCGCGACGCAAGCGGCAACCCGATGCCCCTGCTCGACTCGGCGGGCAAGCCGGTTCCGTATGTCATTACCTACCCTGAGACGGACGCTTCGGGCAACTTCCTCACCCACACGTCTGCGACCTCAGTCGTAACGCCGCACAAGCTGAGTTACATGTTCATCCAGGCCACGGTGGCCATCCTGATCCTGGTTGGATTTGAATCTGTGACCTCGATGGGAGGCGAGGCAAAGAATCCCACCAAACACATTCCCATCGCCGTCATCGCTTCGCTGCTCATCCAGGGACTGATCTGTTACCTGTTCGAGTATTTCGCGGCCAACTATTTTCTGAACTCGGGTTATTCGATGGCGAGTGCGTCGGGATCTGCGGCTCCCATCGGCGACATGATGATCATCGTCGGCGATGCGCTGCTGGGCCACGGGAACGGAAAGTGGTTCATGCTGGCGGAAGCCTTCACTGTCTTCCTGGCGCTGATCGGCACCACACTTAGCTGCATGAACACCGGCGCTCGCGTGACTTATGCCATGGGCAAGGACGATGAGGCTCCAGAGCACTTTGGCATTCTTCATGCCGAATCTTTGTCTCCCCGAAAGGCCATCTGGACTCTGGCCATCATCTCTGCCGTCATCGGCGTCATCGCCGTCTCGCTTGTCTTCGGAGACGCGGCTGCGCCCACCGATGCAACCATTGCCGCGCTTCCCCACGGCCTCTTCTCCAGCGTCGGCTATCTGTCGCACGATCGATTGGCCGCGTTGCCGAATTCACTCCTCGCAATCACACTCACATCGAACTTTGGCACCTTCATTCTTTACGCGCTAAGCTGCTTGCTGTGCATGATAGCCTTCACCGGGCGTCCAGACTTCAACCTGGTCAAGCACTGGTTGATTCCCGGCTTCGGCCTGCTCGCAAACCTGGTCTGCATGGGCTTTTACGTAGCGGGCCCGTTCTTCAACCTGGGAACCAAGATGGAGCCGCTCTGCGCGCTGGGCATTTCAGTCGCCTGGGGCCTTTACGGAGGCATCTACTTCATTCGCTCATCCAAGCAAAAGGGCAAAGCGGTCTTGCTCACTTCGGCCTGATCAAGCTTGCAGCCGATGGCTAACCACTGGGTGGATTCTATTCCCGATCTCTTCCCGAGAGAGCTGGGATAGTGAACCACCCAGTGGCTTCTTGAATTCGATGTCGAACAATTTCTAAAGAGCATCTTCCACTTGGCAACTAGGAAGATGCATCAGGCGGCGGCGCCCATGTTGGATGTTCAGTTCGGCCAGGCAAGTGATTTCGGTAAAGTGCGCACCAACAACGAAGACGCCATGGGTGCGTTCATCCCCGCATCACGACAGCAGGCTCGGACCCACGGCTATCTGTTTGTTGTAGCCGACGGGGTGGGCGGCATGGACCTGGGCGAGGTGGCGTCTGCCACGGCTATTTCGGTAATCACCGAGCAGTTTGCGAAGGCCCAGGCGGGCACCATGCTCATCAGCCTTCTGCCGAGGATCATCCAGCACGCCAACTCCGCTGTCCACGATTGCACTCTTGCCCCTGAGTATCGAGGCAAAAGTATGGCTACCACGGTTGTGGCCTGTGCTCTCCGCCACGACCAGGCCATCGTCTCTCATGTGGGCGACTCCCGCTGTTACCTGGTCCGCAACGGAAAAGCCAGGCAAGTTACGCAGGACCACACTTGGGTAAACGAACAGCGGAAGATGGGCATTATTTCCGCAAGCGAAATGGCTGGATCCGAATCGCGTCATGTGCTTCTTAGGTCGCTCGGCCCGGAGATGTTCGTTTCTCCAAGCACCACAGCCATGACCATGCAAGCAGGGGATGTGCTGGTCCTTTGCTCCGACGGATTGCACGACGAGATGAGCGAAACGGCGATCGCAGCCATCGTCTCCCAGAACAAGAGCGTCGATGAAGTGGCCCGCGAATTGGTGGCGCGGGCTGTGGAGATCGACGGCAACGACAACACAACCGCGCAGGTTATTCGCATTCGATCGGTGGAGCAGGTGGGCATGTATCGCGGCAGGCCTTATCGACTGCCCGCATAGGGTGGCTTGGCGATCGGCCATCGACTCGTGCAAGGCCAAAATCCGGAGCGCGCCGCCGAGTCGAGAGCGCCTGCATGCTGCTTCCCCTACAGTAAAGAGTGAGACTTTGATGGAGTGTAAGGCAGAATGGGCTTTCTCGAAACTTTAGAAGCAGGTTCGCAGATCGATTCCTACCGCATTGAAGCGCCGGTGGCCCGCAGCGGCATGGCCTCAATTTATCGCGCCGTTGACCTGCGAGACGATCGCACTGTGGCCCTCAAGATTCCGCATCCCGATCTCGAAGCCGACCCCGTCCTCTTCGACCGCTTCCAGCGTGAATCGAGCATCGGAGAGAGGTTGAACCATCCGGCAGTAATGAGGGTCTTTTTGAGCGAGAAGCGCTCTCGCCTTTATATGGTGATGGAATGGTGCGAGGGCCGGCAGCTTCGCCAGATGCTTGATGAGGGAAAACTTGCTCAAGGCCACGCTGTTCGGATCGCCATTGGCGTTCTGGAAGCGCTGGAGTACATTCACGCCAATGGCGTTGTGCATCGCGACCTGAAGCCGGAAAACATCATGGTCGATGACCAGGACAACATAAAGCTCATCGACTTCGGAATTGCCGGGGACTCCGCCGCGCGCCGCCTGACCTATGCCAACTTCACCGCCGTCTTCGGCTCTCCTAATTACATGTCTCCGGAACAGGTGCAGGGCAAGCGGGGGGATGGCCGTTCCGACCTCTATTCTCTGGGGGTGATTCTCTACGAAATGCTCTCAGGGAAATTGCCATTTTCCGGACCCACGCCAATGGCGTTGATGAATGAGCGATTGTTGAACTATCCCGTCCCGCTTCGTGTCGCCGATCCTTCCGCTTCCCCTCAACTGCAGGAGATACTTTGCCGCGCATTGGAAAAAGATCCCAGAAACCGATATGCCAAAGCTAAGGAATTCGCGCACGATCTCGCCAATCAGGATCAGGTTGGCGTGGAGGACCGGCCGGAATTGCGCAACTGGCAAAAGCGGAAGTCGCAGCTCTCACGCAAGGTCATCTACTACGCCGGGCTGGCACTGATCCCTGTGGTGATCCTGCTCCTGATGATCCTGGTTGCGCATCACCGCTAGCCGACTCCCAAATCAATACATCGTCATTTGTTATTGATGTCTGTTTTATGTCGTCTTCACTAGTTTTGTAATCGAGTACCACCTTTCTTTTCGCTCAAAAAGGAGATTCATGACCAGGTACAAGCTCGAATACATCTGGCTTGATGGAACAACACCTGGATGGAATCAAGAATTCCAACGCCTTATATGGCAGCAAGCTGAATCATCGAAAATATGCGTTCTTGACATATACGTTATGTAATCGTTATATTTTCTTTATCTGTTGTACACCTTTCGTTTTACCATCGCACGAAATCATGGTTTTTCAACGGAAGTCCGGGAATTGGCCTGGAGGGCAGTTGAACCAATGAACAGCCTACTTTGGATCGCGCAGATCGCGCTCGCCGCCGTCTTTCTGTTTGCCGGATTAAGTAAGATTATTGTCCGAAAGCGCCCTGTGGGAGCGCTACAGGAACCGGTCATGTCCGGTTTCGATGGAATGCCGAACGAGTTGGCTGCTGCAATCGCTTTATTGGAGATTGCGGGAGCCCTGTGCGTGATTGTTCCCATCGACCTTTGGCCACCCGACATTCTCATTCGGCTATCTGCCACCATGCTCGCGCTGCTGGCAGTTGTTGCCGTCATTTACCACGCCCGCCGTAAGGAGCACACTGGGAACACCATAGCGGCGTTTCTCCTGGCGCTGTTCGTGATTATTGGGCGATGGCCGCAGTAAATGGCATAGCGCGAAGGTCCAACTGCCTGAAGGCAGGATTAACAATGCGCCAGATCCGCGTCCCAATGGTGGACGTTCATACGCGAAGCCAACTGGTAAAAAATGCGATTGAATGGCACTCTTCCGATTGGTTAAGCCCGAGGCTAAGAACTGACGCTGGGGGCACTTTCGGATTGAACCTGCAGTCCTGATCCTGCCTGGACTTCTTCGATTGACCTCCCGGTCAATACCCAATGAGAACCTGGTTAATGCTGCTCGATCATCGATGATCGGAGCGACAGCCTGTTGGACCCCAAGGGGTTCCCGCGCTGGGGTCCCCCTCTGGGAATGACTCACAGAGGTTCATAAGATTCAAAAGGACTTACGCGACCGACGCACCACGATTGAATTTTATAAATCGTTGATTCTACGTAGCATTGTCTGTATGCGACTAGGGCCCGCTTGCTTTGCGAGAAAACACGGCAGAAGCGGCGGCTCCAGGCCAATTGAACGGCTCAAGGCCATTTTCAATTCAACGAGTTTCATAGAAGTCCGCAATCGATTTTGGTGATACTTTTGGGGATTCTTTGTACCGGACTATCCTGCGAGTCTTTGCGACATGGTGCAACGATGATCATCGGACTAATACATTCATAATAAATGACTTATTCGATAAACTGCTCCGTGCAGCAGCGTCCTGCAATATTGCAAAAATCGTACTCAAAATCCGCCGACCCTTGCGGTCATGGGGGGTTCGCCCCCTCCCGGCACCAACTCATTCTATTTAGAATCGATCGTTTACCATCCAAGCAAATCTGGCGTGTGTACTACGCGTGGTGGTCGTTTTAGGATCGCCCTATGCTCACGATTCGTCGACGCCACCTGGTTTCTTGCAAGCATTCTTCGAAGGGACCCAAGTATCGTTCGTGCGCTTATTCGATTCTTTTCAGGAGGTAAAGCCGTGAAGAACCCTCACCTCCCGAAACTCGCGCTCATTCTTCGGCATGTTGAATGAACGCGCTGCCAGGTGCTATTTGATCTCGATTACTTCACCCTTGCCGTCATCCTCAACTGTGAAGCCGGCGCTCTGAGGATTCCCGTCCATCTTTGCTGCGGTCTTCTTCCCATTTATGTAGAGACCGCTTTGTTTGGGCGTGAGGCCAAAGATCTCGACATGCACTTGCTTCCACCACGCGGGATAGGATCCCTCATGCGAACTGATGTCGAGACGCATACCATCTGCGGTTCTGCTACAACTGAAATTCATCCGAAGATAGACTCCACGCTGGAAAGCATAGGTTTTTCCATCATCCTGATAGAGTTCGCCAGAGCATCCGTCTCCAAGATATACACGGAGAGTTAACGGGCCTCGCGGAGTCTCGCCTGAGCTTTGAACTACAGGGGAAATGGGCAAAATTGAACCGGCGCGAACAAAGACCGGAAGCTGAGACAGTTCAGGAGCAACGCGAACCGAGAATTGCCCGTCTCTGTCGAGGACAGCGAGGGGATCTGGAATAGCTGGGGTGGGGGGGACAGGAAAGGAGATTCTTTCGCCAGACCAAAAATTGTACCAACCCGAGGAAGGAAACTCGACCACATACGGATCCTGCTCGTCAGGATACGGCGAAGGTGCAATCAGCAAATTAGGTCCCAGCATGAATTCGCCCGAAGCCGCGAGGTCGGTATCGATTGGATGACCATCGGCTGCGGCATCGGGGAATTCAAGGAACAGAGGCCGCACCAAAGGAAGTCCAGTTCGCGACGCCTCCTCCGCCAACGTGTAGAGGTAAGGCATCAGCTGATACCGCGTCTCGATAAAATGCCGGCGAATGCCTTCCTGCTCAGGGCCACCGACCCATGGTTCCTGATCCCCTTTTCCCTTCTCTGCATGATCCCGGTCGATGGGCTGAAAAGCCGCCACTTCAAGCCATTTGGTCAATAGCTCCGGCGTTGGAGTTCCTGCGTAGCCGCCTGCATCGGCCCCGCTGAACGCAAAGCCGCTTAGTCCCAGATTCTCGAGCAATGGCGTCGTAGAGCGGAGATGACTCCAACTGCTGCTGTTGTCTCCGGTCCACGTTGCTGCGTATCGCTGCCCGCCGGCGTAGGTAGCCCTGGTGAGAACAAATGGACGTGCTTCGGGATCGGTGGCTTTCACGCCGTCGAAAGTTGCACGCGAGTTCTCCATGCCGTAGACGTCATGTATTTCGGCATGGGGTGCAGTGCGCGGCGCGAATCCCGATTCGTCGATACGGTGCACAACATTTTCTGGCATGGTGTGCGTGGGAGAGTCGAAGATAGACGGCTCATTCATGTCATTCCAAAAACCGTCCACACCCGAGTGTTGCAAATCGCGGTAGAGCGTGCCCCACCACGCACGAGTTTCGCGGCGAGTAAAGTCTGGAAAAACACTGGGCCCCGGCCACACGCGGCCCGAATAGTTTGAGCCGTCTGGATTCTTGACAAAGTGGTCGCCGGCGATGCCGCTGTCATAGGGATAATAGTTATGCCCTGGCAGACTGGCGATATGCAAATCGGTGATGGCAACAACGTGAAAGTTCTCAGCATGAAGTTGCGCGATCATGCCGGAAAAGTCCGGAAACGTCGTTGTGTTCACGGTAAAAGGCCGATTCTTTTCCTGAAAATCGATGTCGAGATAAATCGCATCCGCGGGAATCGAATCGGCTCTCAAGCGATTCGCCACTTCAAGCACGCGTGCCTGCGTCATGTAACTGTATCGCGATTGCTGGAAGCCCAGTGCCCAGAGCGGCGGAAGCGGCGGAGTTCCGGTGAGCCACGCATAGGTTTCGACCACCTGCTTTGGAGACGGTCCATAAAAGACGTAGTAATCCACTGGTCCCGCCACTGATCCGAACGAGTAAGCATTGGGTAGCTCTTTGCCAAAGTCAAAACTTGTGCGCCAGGTATTGTCGAGCAGCACGCCCATTGCGCGCCCTGCGCGATAGGCCATGAAGTACGGAATGCTCTTGTAGAGTGGATCGGTGGACTCCTGAAAGCGGTAGGCATCTGTGTTCCATAGCGTGAAAGCTTCGTCGCGTCGATCCAGCGGCCCAGTCTTATCGCCAAGACCAAAGTAGTGCTCGTCCAGGGGCATCGTCTTGTAGATCCGAAATGCGTCACCGTCGAAGCGAATTGGCCGCGCATCTTGCTCAAGCACGTTTCCGGCAAGATCAAGCACTGTGAGTTGAAGTGTCTTTTTATCCACTTCGACAATCAGCGCGTGAGTTCGAAATCCAAAGTGATCGCTGTTGGTATCGATTGAAACTGGGACAGCGCTTTGGCGGGCGGTAGGAAGAACTGCCCAGGAAGCGTCTTCAGGAAGGGAGTTACCGCGCGCATAGGTGACGCGTAACACGTCATCGCGCAGGGCAACTACCTTCAGCCGCATCTCCCCGGTCTGCACGTCAATCCCATTCGGCAACGACGCCATGCTTGCCTGCCGCTTAAGAACATCTGCTTCTCCCAAAGGCAGTTTGAACTGACCAAAAGCTGCGTTAGATATCGAGCACAACAGGAAAACAGGGCACAAAGCAGGGAACATTCGATGAAACGTGCGAAAAATGGGCATGATGGCTCCTGGAATGAAATAACGTCTTTGCTGTTTTTTCGAATGAGAACCCGAAGCCATCGCCTGGCCTTGGAGTGGAGGTTTAACCCGGCGGAGACTCGAGCGAGGAGAGATCGGGATCCTCGACGATTTTGACGTGTTGGCCGCGCCGCTGCTTGATCGTCTTGACCTGTTCAAGCGCTGCGGATGCGTTTTTGGTGTCGCCAATCTGGCGGTACAGCCGCGCCAGCAGGTAGTGAATGGAGCCGTCTTCATCGCTTGACTCGCCCATCTTCAATTGGCGAATCGCATCGCTGGTTCTCCCCGTCTCCGAATAGACCTTCCCGAGCAAACCATGCACATGACCAAGCATTTGCGGTTTCACGTTGAGGCTCTTCATCAGGTACGGTTCAGCCGCCGAATATTGAAATTGAGCCACCATTGTCTCCGCCACGATCAGGTTCAGTTCAGGGTCCTGCGGACTCCGCTCCAAAGCCGCACGCGCTGTATCCTCGGCTTTCTCAATGTTGTTGTTGCTCAGGTATGCCGAGGCCAACCCGAGCATGGCCGCCGGATTGCCGGGTTCCAGAGCAAGAGCCTTCTGGTATTCCGCCTGCGCATCATCCTCCCTCTCAAGCTGGTGGTAAATGTCACCGAGCAGAACATGGCTTCTGGCGGAGCCCGATTCCAATTGCTGGAATCGCGCCAGCGATTGGACCGCAAGCCGTTCGTTGGCTTGAATCAACCAGTAAAGAGCTTCGGGAGAATGCGGCTGCAACGCTTCAACTGCGGTTGCGGCACGGACGGCGCCCTCGTTGTCTCCGGCGAAGAAAGAGCATGCGGCAAGCAGCCGGAGTCTTTCGCCGCTCCCCGCGGCAACTGCAGCACGGAGCCGCTGTTCGCACTGCCCGAACTCCCCAGCCGCATAATGCTCTTCGGCGGTGCGTCGGTCAGTGGAAGCCGGCGTGGCGGCCAGAGGCGCGCTGGGAAGGCTAGGATCGCCGTTATCGCGCCGATTGTCCGCAGCCTGTCCACCGCCGTTGAAGGCAGCCAGGAGAGCTTCGCGCAGATCGTTCGGGACTGCAGTCGTCTGTTGAGAGAAATATGCGACAAACGTTGACGCTGCATCGTTCGGCAAGCCCTCCATCAGGACGTTGGCGTTGAAGACAAAAAAGCGATGATCGCGCCCCCATAACTCCTTGAGCAGCTTGACTGCCTGCTCATTGTCTCCGTGGTCGATTGCGATGCGCGCCTGACCAAGAAGCGCCAAGCCGCATTCCGGATGCGCCGTGCGTTCAGTGGCAAATTCGCCGGCAGCAGACTCCGGATCGCGATGCCTGAGCAGCGCAATGCCTAACGCTGAACGCAGGCATGGGGGTTGAGGTTGGGAATCAAGCAAGCTGCGGTAGAGAGTTGCGGCCTCGTTGAATCTTGCCTGCTTCTCCAGTGACTCGGCATAAAGCGCCCCGGCAAATGGAGAATCCTTCGCTTCCACTGACATCTTGCGAGCGTCCATTTCCACCTGGTTCAGACGTGCAATCCCCGAGCCAAACCAGGCCGCGCCGAGGTCGGGATCGAGCGCGATGGCGCGCGTGAATTCCTGAGCCGCAAAGGTGAACTTGCCAACTGCGTAGTAAGCACGCCCCAGGGCTAGCGGCGTCTGGGGATCTGTCTTGTTGATCTTTTCCGCGTTCATCAGAAATGGGATTGCTTCCTGCGCCTTCCCCGTGCGGAGGAAATCGATGCCAAGAAATAAATTGGGAACATATAGGGAAGGATTGAGATGGTTGGCCTGTTGAAAGCTGGGAATTGCCTGGGCAATGTCTCCCGCTTCCTGCTGCATCAGTCCGAGATTGGCCCAAAGTTCCGGCATCGACGGCTCGATCCTTACCGCTTGTTTGTAAGCCTTTACTGCCGCGGCATAGTCATGCGCAGCTTCAGCCTGCTGGGCGATGGCCACGAGCGATTCAAGCGTGGACGCCGCCGGCTGCTGGCCAAGCCCCGCGAAGGGCTCGACCAACAAGGCCAACACGATGACCAACAGCAATTTGGAGGAGTTGTTCACGAGTGGGTTACCAGTAGAACTTTCCGGCAAGCTGGACCACTCTACCAGGAAACGCGGTTGTGATTTCTCCGAAACCACCGGGATTATAGAGACTCATGTTATTGGGTCCCGGCGCATAGAAGTTTGGATGGTTGAGAGAGTTGAAGGTCTCGAAGCGGAACTGGGCTCTCATGCTTTCTTTGAATGTCCAGTTCTTCTCAAGCGCGCTATCCCAGTTCGTGAAATGGGGTCCACGCAGATCTGAGAGGTACCGGGAGGCCGTGCCGAAAGTGCCATACGCCGAATACGCGAAGGCACTGCTATTGGCCCAGGAGTTGGGCACAGTGCTGCTTATTACTTGATGGGACGGCTTCACATTCCCAACAACATCCGGCCTTGGATCGCCGCCGTAGGAATTCCAATTGTTGCCGAACACGCTGAGTGGAATTCCGCCTCTGAGTGTTGCGATTCCTGAAAGTTCCCAGCCCCCAATCACGGCATCCGCTACACGGCTCATGCCCGATCCAACCGCCTTGCCGCGACCGATGGGGAGGTTATAGACGTAACTGGCCACCAGCGCCTGCGGAATATCACCCGCGTCCACGCTCTTTTCGCCCGCCAAGTTGAAGTAATTTGCCGTGGCGCCCCAGTT
>Ga0302197_10005264_pt1 | contig 11133 bp, 21 predicted proteins | sample II_Bog_N2_1_FD_193526 | JGI IMG/M metagenome (GOLD analysis project Ga0302197, IMG submission 193526) | Peat permafrost microbial communities from Stordalen Mire near Abisko, Sweden - II_Bog_N2_1 | ecosystem: Environmental > Terrestrial > Soil > Wetlands > Peat | place: Sweden: Abisko...
AAACGCTTTAAATTTGTTACAGACGGTAACGTGACCAAGAAGCTCCCTATAGATGAGGTGGATGCCTTCTTGTCTAGTCATGATGAGTTCAGTCTGGGAAACCCCAAAAGGAAAGGGTTACATGGAAACTAACTTAGTTTTTTACATCACCAAGGTGGACGGCGGCGTAGTTGAGCAGCAGTTCACTATACCTGAGGATAAGGTGGAGGCTGTTATTCAGCAGCTTCTAGTTCAATATGCTCAGGTAGGAGTTATGAAGAAGGACGGTAATAAGGTCACCCGCCAGTCAGATTAAACTCGTTGAGTGCGATATTCCTTCGTTGGTTATCGCTGCACCTACTGACACCGCTCGTGCGGCTCAGGCAGCGGACGGCATCAGGAAGCTTACTCTCGTCTAAGTGTAGTTGAACAAAATGGAGACCGGCACGTCGCAACCGTGCCGGTCTTTTTGTTTTCCTGACTCATTAGCAGAGGAATACACCATGGAAGAGAACCTTGAGATTGTCAACCCGCAGGAACTTCGTGAAGAACAACTGCTTCGTCTAGTGGCTGTCTTCGTTCAACGCTTCGGTGGTGAGGTCACCCTCTCTGAGCGGGAGTTTGAGATGATGGAAGGTGCGGACATTTTTGCCAGTCACCCAGCCCCCGGCATCCTCAGGCTCCGCCTCTATGACGAGTGCTACGACATGGAAGAAACCTACTCCGAGACCGAGTAGCCGCCAAAATGGTTTTCCACATGTCAAGCACTATTTTCAAAGAAAAAATTTACTGAAATCAAAGGACTTGTCGCCGGGAACTTGGTGAAACCTCCCTGAAACCTCCCTGAAACCTCATGGTTTCAGCACTTTGCGCTGTACCCTCCTGTATAATAGAGGGTATGAAGATAACGTTCAACAACAAGACTCATTGGCGGTCAGACCACATCCGGGCGTTCATTGCACATGAACTGAAGGATGAGCGTCCCGACCTGTGCAAGCGTGGAGCCCCGGCCCTGAAGGTGAAGGTCACCTACACCCGACGTGCTGGTTCCTCATATAGCTCCGGCTGTGCCTACCTCAACTCAAACTGGATGAACATCCGACTCAGCAAGCATACCCCGGACAAGGTGGAACTTGGTCATGTCATTGCTCATGAGCTTGCCCACACCCGTGGGATGAACCATGATAAGATGCGTGGGAACTCCCGCTACAGCCGTGTCGGCAGCTATCGTGAAGTCCATGCTTGGGCCAACGACCTTCCCCTCGAACGAGTGGAGAAGAAGTCGAGGAAGAAGCCGGTTGACCTGAAGCTTACTCACGCTCAGAAGATGCTCAAGGCTGCACTGACGCGGGAGAAGCGTGCCATCACCCTCCGCAAGAAATGGGCGGCTAAGGTGAAGTATTACACCAAGAAAGGGGAGACTCCCCGAGTCGTCAACTCTAACCCCTTCCGTCAAACCCTCGGTGAGTGGGTCGAAGCACGAGGCTTTCGACTGGAGGGTAGTGTAGGCGACTACGAGGTCTCCGCACCGGATGGCTTCAACTTGGGCGATGGAACCCACAGCCGGTTATGCACAAACGCTGCTGATGTTCGGACTATGGTAGATTCGTTCTGCCTTCAACTCTGCTCGGAAGGCTGTGACTGCATGGAAAACAACACTGACCAAACTACGACCGACGACGGTATACTGGAGGTAACATGCTAAAACCTCGCTTTGACGAGACCATGAAGGGTCATCTCAAGACCCTCAGCCGTAGCAAGCCCACCTTGAAGTGCTCCAAGCACACCAAGTACAACCCTGCTCATGGTCGGGGAGCCATCACTGGCTCATGTAAAGGGTGCGAGGCTGCACTGGAAGCCTATGAGGCGTTCATCGGGCTACGACAAGCCGTTGCCAAATACCTGACGTTGATTGAACCATACGAGACCGCTAAACCCCGGAGTAAGCAGTTGGTATCTGCCACTTCGACTACTCTACCTTATTTGCTGAAGATGTAGTACACTCACCCGGACAGGAGTCTGACTGATGACATTTGATAGGTACGGACGTAAACTGAAGAGACGCCGGACGTGGAAGGCTCTACCCCTACTCTGGATTGGTGCAGCAGTGGTAGGAGCCGCCATTGCCGCCCCGACATGCAGCAAGTTCATCCCGACCACGACCGTGACCAAGGTGAAGAACCGTGTGAGTAAGACCACGGCAGACGCTTGGGCGAAGTGGCGTATCGCCCACCCCAACTGGAAGCCCAATCCCAAGGTCGTTAGACCAAAGTACAAGATGACGACTCAGGAAGCTGTAGCTAAGGTAGAGTTCGCTTGCCAAGCTACTATTCTCGATGTGACCCCGCCAGAGATTCAACTGGATACGGTCTCGCCGCCCACCATTGAGTTGGCCCTGACCCCGGTCGAGCCTCCGCCTGTCACCCCTGATGTGGTAACCGACACTACGCCGGACACGCCTCCGGACACGCCCCTGACGCCTGTGCTGTTCACTGCACTGTCCTCACCGCCCACGCTCATCCCCTCGTCGCCCCTTGCCCCCACTCCTGAGCCGGGAAGCCTGTGGCTGATGGGCACTGGTTTGCTCTTCGTCGCAGCCGGTGTGCAGTATCAGAAAAGAAAAGTGTAGCGTTTTTCTGACAACCGTGTATTATAGGTTCATACCACATTGGCTTAGCAAGCTACAGCTTCGAGGTATCAGACTTACGGGGTCGATGTGGAGTAAGGCCCCGGAAACCCTTTGTGGAAGTAGAAGCTGGCACTGTCAGGGCACCGGGGACAGCAAACCCCTCAAGCCGACGAAAGACTCAGGGAACGGTAGCAACCCGGACTGACCCACAAAGCTAATTGAAGAAATTCGAAAAATAGTTGTTGCAGTTTTCCCAATTTGTAGTATCTTATTCAAGAGGACATTTTCACATGAACAGCACTCGCTCCAACTCGACCGTAGCCGTAGCCCCCGCAGTAGCGGTCGGCGTCGTGCGTGTCGCAGCCGCCGCTGAAGATTGCGCGGGAGGCGAGATGCTGGCCTTGGGTGGTGGAAACTAACTAAGTTAGAATCCAAACCAACCGAGGCCACCCTAACCGGGTGGCTTTCTTATTTGGTGGCAACAAATGCGGGGGTAGATTAGCGGCTAAATCATCGCCCTTACAAGACGACTATCGTGGGTTCGAGTCCCACCCTCCGCACCAAGATTCGCAGTATTAGATGTTCAGATGTATGCGGGATTAGTTCAGTGGTAGAACGCTTCCTTGCCAAGGAAGAGGTCGAGGGTTCGAATCCCTCATCCCGCTCCAAAAGTTTAGAGTCTCAGTGACTCGATGATGTATAGGTATTTGACAATTTAGGTTTGAATTTTGGGGTCGTCGTTCAGTGGGAGGACAACACGCTTGCACCGTGTCAACAGGGGTTCGAATCCCCTCGGCTCCACCAAAAACGCTCTAAATGTGGTAACGTCCACGTTGCAACGTCCCAGATTTGCAAATTGGGTGCACAAAGGGGATGAAGCCCGTCTTTGCTTGTAGCAACTCGGTGGAATTGTGGTTTTTGTTATAATTGTTTGAGGAGTGGTTGGTACATTTTCTACACCATGAATTAAGGGTTATAGTAGTACCATTCTTATTCCTTCTGGTACGAACCCCAAAATACTCCTTTGAGGCGGGATGGTTGGTGTTACATTTAGAACACAGCTTGGATTCCATTGCTTCTCCTAAGTTAGCTAATACAATGGAATCCAATAGTTGAAAAGATTGCACCAGAGACTTCGGACAATCGCGACGTGAGCGCAATACTCACTTCGAGGAAATTCGGGGCATCATAGAACAACCTAGTGGGTAACGCCCACGCAGTGGAACATCACTGACGACAAGTGCCACAGAGACGAGCCTCTTCAGTGAGGAGTGAAACGCGGTAAACTTCTAGGTGATGCAACTTCAAATAGGCCGACAGGTGCTGTTCGTACCGTTATGAATCGGCGGGTTGAGGGCTAGAGCGTTGTGGTAACACAACGTCGAGACGAATGATTGTCGAACCACCGAAAGGTGGGGAACAGAACCCCGGTTATAGAAGTCTCTGGTGCAGTAAAGTTTTGAGTGCTCGTACCTCAGTGAACGCCGATGCGATGTTTGCCATCGGGGCGGTAGAGGACGGCCTACCCGAGCAGTTAGCGGATGGAAGAAGTCATGGGTTCGAACCCCATCGGCACTCAAATAAGATGGACGACACCTGTCCAAGGACGTTCCACATGTGAGTGTGGTGTAGGCAAGCGGATATGCTCCGAAGCTGAGTCCAGTGGTGTGACGCCGGGGAGAGCACCGGGCTGCGGGATTAGTGTAGTGGTAACACGTCATCCTTCCAAGTTGAAGTCAGGGGTTCAAGTCCCCTATCCCGCTCCAAGTTCAAGCCATCCCAATACTGACGCACAAAGGCGGGTACGGTTCTAGGGTAATGGTGCGGGAGGATAACCTAAACCGCAAGTTTAGATTCATGCACCGATAGCCAAGACGGTAAGGCGACAGATTGCAACCCTGTTAATGCGGGAGTTCGATTCTCCCTCGGTGCTCCAAGTTTCAAAGGGCGATTAGCTCAGTTGGGAGAGCGTTTCCATGGCATGGAAAAGGTCAAGGGTTCGAGCCCCTTATTGTCCACCAGTTTAGAAGAGGATGGAAAACTGGAAAGTTCCCGGTAACGGTGACACAATCCGGCTCACTGGCTCTCTAAAAGACACTGCACGTCTCTAAATGGCAGCGTAAGCGGCACGACACGTCCACCAAGTTTGGGGTAGCACTAGCGCACACCGCATATCAGGCGCGTGTCGGCAATAGGCTTGCAGATAGAAGTAAAGCTGCGGAACACAGTTTGAACTCGTGGTACGGACACAGTTTCGTCGTCAGCCGGTGAGCTAACACCGCTGGTGCCACGCGAAGTTTGGTGCTGTATCATAATGCCAATGAACTCCCCTGTCGAGGGAGCTTATGAGGGTTGAACTCCCTTCAGCACCGCCATTTTTTCAACTACAGAACCCTTATATGTAAGTCACTTCTGATACATATAAGGGTTCGATAATGGCTAAAAAGAAAGAGAAAGAAGAAGCAATCAGGTTACGTGTTGAACACCGTCTCTCATTGGAAGTTATTTCTAAACAGTTAGGTGTATCTCAGAGTAGTTGCTCCTTATGGTTGAGAGGTTACCCTCTATCGGAGCAAGAAAAGAGCACTCGCAAACCCCCCTCTACGAAAGGTATTGCGCGTAAGATTCGGGGGGATAGGTCAAAGTTTTCTAATGTAGTTGACGGGCAGGAACTTACAAAATCTCGTAAGGGGAGAATAGCTGAATCTGCAATTCTATTTCGGTTGGCTCTTCATGGTCTGACCCCCTACGGTTCCCCGTTTGATGGTGATAAGACCGATTGGGTAGTAGAGAATGCACAAGGTAGAACTATGAAGGTACAAGTGAGGTGGGCGCGTGAGGCTAGAAAAGGGCTACCTTTTATCTCACTTCGAATTTCGGATGGGAGGCACAACACTCGTCGGTACACGGAAAATGAATTTGACTTTATTGTGGCTTACGACCTGTACACAGATACGGCTTATGTATTTAATCAAGAGGATGTAAGGAACAATACCGCACTTATCGCAGTATCAGAGGAGAGGGCGGAGAAGTGGCAACAGTTACTGGATTTTTGATGAGGAAACAAGTATGTGTCAAGCGTTTACACCGGACATGCGGAACTTCGATGAGAAGCCGTACACACCGGATGAGCAGCGAGTAGTCAAGTACCTAGTTGAACTCACCAATGGAACGATTGGCGGCGGTGACGACCCTATCGGGTTCCTCATCGCGAGTCATGCAACGCTTTCTGACTTGAATGTGAAGCGTTGTCGAGAGGAAGCACATGGTTGACTTTGAAGCAAACGGTTGGCGTAAGTTGACAGCAGAAGAGCAGGAAGGCATTCGTGAGTTTGAGCGAGTGATGAAGGAAGAGACCATACCTGCCATCGTGAAGACTATCCGTCTCCGTCAGGAATTGGCTAATGAATATCGAGGAATTTTGTACTAATGTTTGGGGATGTAACTCAGTCGGTCAGAGTATTCGCCTGTCGAGCGAAAAGTCGCGGGTTCGAACCCCGTCATCCCCGCCAAGTGTGAGATGTAGTGTCAAGGTGTGGCGTTTGTATACGAACGTGAGCATCATTAGAACGGGGCCTTGTTGCGGCTCTGGTGTGGGTGAAAATCCCGCCGTCTCCGCCAGTTTCAAATGTTGCAGCACGGTTTCAGTGAGTCCTGAAATGGCTGAAGGTTGGAGTAAGCTGATTGAATCTACACCCGTAGCTCAGAGATAGAGCGTCTCCTTGACGTGGAGAGGGTCGGGGGTTTAATTCCCTCCGGGTGTACCAAAGCAGGAGAGTTTGAAGTTACCAGAGTCGGGATGTAGCTCAGTGGTAGAGCCTAAAAGTCGCAGGTTCGATTCCTGCCTTTCCTATACGACGCTCTGGTGGACTGAAAGGCGGGAAGCGTATCGTGCTCGTATTCACATTGCGCGTACCGCCCAAGTTTATTAATGATGAGTTTCAAGTTCGAGAGTTGGAACCAGCAGCGGAACATATAGCAGCCCTCACAGCTATCGCGTGCTAGGTAAGGGCAAGGACGAAGAGGCAGCATGGAAAGATGCTGTCCGTCGCAAGAAACAGATTTGGGGCAAGGGACTGCCGGGGGTGGTCACCTCATTCGCAATGAGGAATTCAGCGGGGTTCAAGTCCCCGTTGCTCCACCAAAAGTTTCGGGGTTATAGCTCAGAGGGAGAGCACCGCATTTGCAATGCGGGGGTCGAGATTTCAAAATTCTCTAACTCCACCACTTTATTAGTCAAAAGTTTCGGGCGGTCTGGAATAAGAGTTTCAGACAGGCTGCACATAGAGGCAGAAGGGTGAGTTCGAATCCCTTCACGTCCACCAATTTTGAGGTTGATTGAATGAAGTTCACACGTCGTCAGTTCTTCGCAGGGCTCCCGGTATTCATCATGCCGGGGTGGATGAAGGCGATAGCCTCATGGTTCCAGCCTGAGGTCGCCGTAGTAAAGGCTCCTCTAATCAAGGGCTCGACCCAACTAAATGATGTCCTGCCAAAGCGTGTGATGGTACCAACGTTCGAAATAGTTTCGTGTCCGACAATCTTGCTCAAGGAAATCAAGGAGCGTAGGTTCAGGATACAAAGTGGGCCGGTAGCATAATGGGAATGCACATTCCTTGCGGCGAGTAACCGCACCCACCCGGCTCCAGTTTGAAAGGAGCTTCATGGCTAAGTACACAGTACGTAACAAGGAAGGGCACCTTCTCGGAAGGACTGATAGCCCTGAGGTTTTGGTAGAAGAGATTTGCGAAGTATGTGAGAAGCAAGGAATTATTTACCACGTACACCCCGAGTCGGAAGAGCATAAAGGGTCTCCTAGCTTTCGACCAATGAAGTTTAGCAGATGAAATGGAAAAGCACGAAGGTTAAGTTTGGCCCTGTCCTCCAACGGTCAGGAGAGTGGGTTCTCAACCCGACAACAAGGGTTCAACTCCCTTCAGGGCCACCAGTTTTATGGCGCATTCGTTCATTGGTTAGGACCGGTGTTTTTCAAGCACCAGAAGAGGTTTCGATTACCTCATGCGCTACCAATTTCGCTGGGAGGTCGGTGTGGACTCAGGCGACTCGCTGCAACCGAGTAGGCGTTGCGGGAGATATGCGAGGGAAAGATTGATCTTCCTGTCAGAACATCGGCAGTTGAAGTGGGCACCGGGGCTGAAGGGTCATCGCTAGAACAGGGTGGCCCTTCAGCAAAGTCTGCCGACCATTTGATACAATAGCTGGATGAGACGAGGCTACCAATGAACTGTACTAAGTGTGGTGAATCAGCCCTCGGAGTAGCTCTTGATGGACTACCTTACTGTCATCGCACAGAGTGTATTTTATGGAAGGTGGAATTGCAACGGTATCGGGATTTGCAAGCTCTCCCTTTTCCAGCACCGCAGCGACCGTTTGCAAAAAGTTTGGTGTTTAAGCGGGATTAGCTCAGTTGGTAGAGCGTTTCCTTCCCAAGGAAAATGTCGCGGGTTCGAGTCCCGCATCCCGCTCCAGTTGTAGTATTATGAGGTATGAGCTTAGCATTGTACCCCACCGGCCAGCTTAGATTCTGGACGGAACAAGAAATCTCTCTTCGCGATGGTCTCATCCATCGTCTCTTCCATGTTGTGAAAGCTCCGCTTCAGACTCTGAACAAGGCGTGGCGTTTCGAACGTGTTGAAGGCCCCCTACTCACTCCTGCCGACTACATCAGCCCAGCCTACACCGAGGATGACCTATGGGTAACCAAGGGTCTAATCGCGGCTCAGGGTGTCGCCATGAGAGCGGAGACCACCGCATCCAGTTACATCTACGCCAAGCATCTGATGTCTCAGGAAGGCGGTAGCAATAAGCTACCTCTCTGCGTGTGGCAGTCAGGCAAGAGCTTCCGCAAGGAAGAGAGCGATGGTGCATCCGCATCCCGGCTCCGCTTCTTCGAGTTCTATCAGCTTGAGTTCCAGTGCATCTACAGCAAGACCACCGGAGCCGATTACGTCGCCCCGGTCACATCTCGCGTGATGAAGGAACTTGAACTCATCACGGGGCACAAAGCCCGTCTCGTTCGCTCCGACCGTCTCCCCTCTTATAGTGAAGCCACCTTCGATGTTGAAGTAGACTTCAACGGGCACTGGCGTGAGATGTGCAGCATTTCACAACGCACCGATTTCGAGGGTGCCAAGGTGTTGGAAGTCGCCATCGGTCTCGACCGGCTGGTAGCAGTCATCGGGGGTGGTGTCTAGTGCCAACCATCGTAGAGATGTTGAAGTACATCGCTGAGGCTCAGCTTATCCATATAGGCAAGGGCCAGCTATCGCGACCGGCCACATACGAAGAGTTGCTTGCGGACTACGAGGAGAGTAGTAGCAAGGGTGCCATGAGTAGCTCCCTCACCATCGGCAACGTCATGGGTCTGTACCTGAAGGCCAAGGACAGAGTGGACGGCGGCGTCAAGACGGTGGTCGGTAAGGTTGACCAGCCCGAAGGCAAGGGTACGCCGTTCCTTGTAGAGGATGAGTTGAAGCTCCGGCCCCGGTCGGTGGCTTCAAGGCTTACCACTCTCCGTGTTTTCGAGGGCTTGCTCACCGGCAAGGGGACTCCGAGTAACTCTATGCTTGGTGGTGATGATTGATATGACGGACGAACAGTGGGACAGAGCCTATGCTTTATGTGACATGCTTCAAAAAGAGGTCAAAGCCGCCGTCAACGATAAGCTGAAAAGTGAGGATGCGGACGTTGAAGAGTTTGTGAGACAGAAGCTGACTGAGGACATCCGGTTTTGGAAGGGTTGGTAATGAAACACTTGAAAGCTAACTGGAGTCTGAGGACAGATGGTCGTACTGTGTCCGATGACCTAGAAGACTTCCGCAACTCGGAAGCGGGAAAGAAATTTAAGGAACAGCTTCGGCTAGAAATCTTGGGTATTACAGACCATGGCGACGAAAACTTTTACACTAAGGGACATGCTGGACATCCGGGACATCAACCTCCCGATTAAGAAGTCCTACACGCTTGAGGAGATGCTGAAGGCCCTCAAGTTCCGCCACCCCATCAAAGACTCGTACACGTTGCCGGAGCTAGTCTCCTCCAAGCCTAACCTCAGTGCAGGGGGTAGCTTTGGCTCCGCGTGCATGATTTATGACCCCGGCTTCTACGCCAAGGACATACGGAGAGTCAACCGTCTCCTCGCCAAGAAGAACATGTGTCTGGTGGTTCCTAAGTCTGGCTGGGCTAAGGTCGTCCGTATTGATGACACCAAGGAACTGCCCGACGACTACTTCGAGTATGCAGAGAATCTTATCGGGGAGTGTTTCTGTAAGTCACGATGAAGGCACAACTACTCAGCGACCTCCACACGGAGTTCCATAAATTCTTCGGCCCCTTGGAATTCCTTCGGTGGATTCCCTACGAGCCTGACTTGGACTTTCTGTTCCTGCTCGGGGACATCGTTGTGCCCGGAGTGCAGGACGTAGATGAGTGCCGTCAGGTGTTCGAGTATCTTGGCACCAAGGCCAAGCACGTTCTCTACGTTGTCGGCAACCACGAATACTACGGCTCTCTCGGTAAGGATAGAACCGATGACATCCTACGTTACATCATGCCAAGCAATATGGTCTGGCTCGACAACAACGATGTGACCCTCGACGGAGTTCACTTCTACGGTGGAGCGATGTGGTTCCCCGACCAGCCATTCAACCGGCTGCACGAGCATGAGATAAACGACTTCAGCCTCATCCCGGACATCCACGATTGGGTGTACCAGAGCAACGCACGCTTCCGTGAGAACGGTGCTGACTTGATTCGGACAGACACCATCGTCCTGACTCATCACCTTCCATCGCGAAAGAGCACGCCGCCGATGTACCGGGAGAGCACCACCAACTGCTTCTTCGTCTCAGACGAGGAGAGACTCATCGAAGCATCGAAGCCTAGCCTGTGGCTCCACGGTCACACCCATCATCCGTGCGAGTACACGCTGTGTCAGACGCAGGTCGTATGCAACCCGTACGGCTACCCTGCGGAGAGAAAGAGAATGGGGCCGTTCAAACCAACTGTGTTTGAATTTGAACCTAAGAAATTTCTATGAACCCTAACGAACTAAGGATGTTGGCCGCTATCTGCCGGACGTACGGCAAGCGTGTGTTGGAGGGTTCACCCGGCGAGTGTGGTTGGGAGATTACTATCCCTCAGGGTATTATCGCCAACCTACCCCCCGGAAATATCGTTCAGCCGAACACCCCGCCCAACAGTGGCTTTAAGCTTCGCTTCGACCCTATTCTCATTGTGGATGGGGGTAAGGCTACCTTCATCGTCAAGGAAGAACCTGTTGAATCACCTAAACTGGAGCCCCAAAAGGAAGAGTCGGGAAGCTTAGATAGCTAATCCCGACCCCCGCCTCCAACCTGTGGAGGTAGTCCCTGCACTAGCAGGGACAATCACTTGCTACAGTCAGCTACTCGATAAACACGCCCATAGGCAGCAGCCTCTTACAAGAGGTATTGAAATTCAGTCTTTTCAGTTCTTATTGTAGATGAGACCGAATATTCCAAAAG
>Ga0302197_10005265_pt1 | contig 11133 bp, 10 predicted proteins | sample II_Bog_N2_1_FD_193526 | JGI IMG/M metagenome (GOLD analysis project Ga0302197, IMG submission 193526) | Peat permafrost microbial communities from Stordalen Mire near Abisko, Sweden - II_Bog_N2_1 | ecosystem: Environmental > Terrestrial > Soil > Wetlands > Peat | place: Sweden: Abisko...
CATATACGGATACCGCTGGACCATGATCGAGTAAATATTCTCCTCAGTCCACATCTCCTTCTCCTACAGCGTTATGCGAACTATGTTTTAAAAGATGTTTCGCACTGTGCTCACCGCCTCCACACGCCCCCCGTAATATCCGCCCCAAACAAAGTTAGTAATTGTAAGGTTCTTCACATATTGTCGGCCTGCATCCTTAAATCCATGCCTCATTTCTCCGTTTCCAGGAACTGAGTGATGCACCCACGGACCTTGGAAATAAATTGGCAGTTTTTAGAGCACATTTGTGGGTACGAAGAGACCCTTGTCTTCGACGTGAATGAGTCCGGCATCCATCCACACAAAATAGTCGGATTTGAATGTATCATATGAAAGGGCCTAGGTCATGAGGAACAATTTTGAGAAGAGGACAGGGTTGTAGAGTTCGAGTTGATATTGGACGTACTCTTTGTAGAATTGGTGTTCGGGAATGGCCAAATGATGGTCAATGACCTGCTTCATTTTGGTAGTGTACCACTGTTGCTTAAACCAATCTATTTCCTTATTAATAAACAGAGTATTAGGCCTACTACGGTGCTCACGCACGAAGATCTCTAACTGCTTATCTCCAAATATAATTAGGTTTGCTTCGGTTTCCAGCATCTGCCCGAAGAAATTAAGGTAGTAATCAAAGGTTCTCCTTTGGTTGCCAATTTGAGACTGCATTTATCCTCTCTTGACATCCCACAGTCCAGTTATTATGGTGACAATAGGCTTATGAGATAAGTGAGCTGATCCTATATACAGTAAAGTAATGAGTAGAAGTGTTGTTGCTTGGCTCATTGATATAATCCTCATCAAGTTAAATACCAATAAAAGATCTGATCTGAGAATATCATCTTTAATAACCAATGAAATATTGGCAAAAGATTGCCCAATTGATTTCTAAGTTATCTTATGAAGGTAACAATAATAATCCGATTTTGTTATGAATCTCAAGATTAGGTATGCCTTGCTTTGATAATTAATGGAAATTTAAAAACGATAAAAAAAGATTAGGCCAAGTCCAACCATCAATTACATCATTAACAATAATCATCACCTTCTCTAGTATTTTCAAGGCTACTGCGAGGAACAAGATTATGGCAAACTGGCAATTCAACTCATGTAATAAGCCATCAAAGCACGGAAGGAGCAATCTGCCCATAAGCATTATAATGTGGCTTATATCAAACATAATAGATTTTTAAGTCCCTCTCAAAAGCATAGTGTTACTGCCAAAATTACAGAGATGATACCAATATCACCCGAAAAAATAATTATCTTTGGAAAACCTAAAGTTAGGTTAGGAGATGGGTAATTTTGCGTTGAACACGGAAGGAGATAACCTCAAGTTATAGAAAAAGACTCTGTTGACTAAAACCATAAAAAATCATCGCCCAAAAATTCAAAAGACCAAAGTGATATCTAAAGAGGCCTAATTTAAAATGATAAAATGGAGCAGTAAGTATAAAAGTAGAAAAAATAGGATTCTTAAATATATCTCAGTCCAAAAGCTGGCAAAGTAAAATAAAATAATCCGAAGCCCTTCCAAAACTAAAAAATAAAGAAAGGCTGTGCTTCCAAAAAATAGTATTCTAAATCAACCAAAAATTTATTAGGCGAATAGAATTTCAAAAGTAATAAGGGTATTAACAAAATTGAAAGCAATTAAAAATAGATGAAAAGTCCACACCCGAAGCTGCACTCACCTCATGAAAACTATGATAATGTCGAGAGCAAAATTAAATTTTTAATTGAGCGGGACAAGAGAAACAAAAAATTGTAGAATCAATTTGAATAGCAGAAGAGGAAGCTGGAAAAACTTGAAGAACGACAGGAGCAGTTACTTTTGAAACAGTACAAACAAGGAAAGGAAATTGAAAAGCAAAATATTCCTGTTAAAAATAGCTAAATATGTTGCTCCTGCTCCTCAGATTAAGAAATCAATGATAAATTGATTGGACTACGGGAGAGGCTGAGTCGTAATGATGTAAATTTTAGCGATAAGATAAATAAACTTAAGGACAAGACATACAAAATCTCAAGTCAGCCGATCTACCCGATCACAAGTTCATCATCTTCGCAGAATGATTTATAAATGGAAGATGAATCATCTGATTTTTGACATGCATGATGTATGATACGTGCTGCCATTAAATCTTGCAGTGAATACGTTTATTATTAATAGCGAGGTGGCTTTATATTGGTTTAATAGGTTTCAGCTGATAAATTTTAATAATTTTTATTAGATATATATATAAAATGGAAAGCAAATTCATCAGTGTTGTCGATTTAGGCAACGGGGATAGTTATGAAGGAAGTGTTAAAGGTAAAACTAAGCAAGGACGCGGAACTTATAAGTATGCCAATGGAGATACCTATGAGGGAGAGTGGGAAAATGACGAACCCGAAGGGCATGGAGTCTATACATTTGCAAACGGATCGTATTACGATGGAGATTTTGTCAAGGGACAGTTTGAAGGAGAGGGAAAACTTGTCTACCAAGCACGTGAAGATGATGATATCATGTAATATGTTGGGTACTGGTCGCAGAGCCAACCTCATGGCAAGGGGAGAGCTCACTATAAAAATGGGGATTACTATGAAGGAACTTTTGAAAGAGGACAAAGAAGCGGGGAAGGATTTTATTTATTCAACACTTACTATAAATACGAAGGCTAATGGAAAGATAATGGTTTTCATGGTTTAGGGAGGCTGTTCAGAAACGATAATTTGTTTTTTTAAGGAAAATTCTAGATTGGTCTCAAGCATGGTCATGGAAAGTACAAGTACGAAAATGGAGATTACTTTGAAGGTATGTACTTCAAAGATGAAAAAAGGGGGCATGGATGCTATCATTTTGCTGAGGGGAGAGTTCTATAATCGGAATTTAATCCCTTCCCAGCTCAAATATCTAAATTGATACTTTCTAATGGTTCAGTTTATGAGGGAGAACAAAAGAATGGAAGCCGATAAGGTTCAGGCAAAACAACGTATATGGATAATAGCTTTTATGATGGTGATTGGAAAAATGATAAAAAGTGTGGGATGGGACAATTCCAGTATATTGACAAGACAAAATATTATGGGTAGTGGGAAAACGATGTCAGGAAAGGGCATGGGACGTATCACTATTCAAATGGAGATCGGTATGAGGGTGATTGGGAAAAGGATTTGCAAAATGGAGCTGGAATTTATTACTACGCCAATGGAGATATTTATAAAGGGGAATGGCTGAATGGCAAGCAACATGGGGAAGGAAACTATATATATAATCAAGAACAATCCGTGTATAAAGGCAGTTGGAAAGAAGGGAAAAAAGAAGGATTTGGATAGTTAGTGATTGAGGATCAATATGGGTATTCAGGAGATTGGAAAGATGGTAAGAAATAGGGCCACGGGGCATATATTTATTCCAACGGATAAAAATATGAAGGAGATTGGTACAAAGACAAAAAATATGGTAATGGCATCTATAAGTATAAAAATGGAGATGTTTACAAGGGAGGATGGAGGGATGATAATAGGCATGGAGATGGAATCATGACTTACAGCAATGGAGCATCCTATAGTGGACAATGGTAAAAAGGAAAGCAGCATGGCACTGGAACCTTTGTTTTTGCTCAAGGTGACAATTACAAAGGTGAATGGGAAAGTGGAAAGATGCATGGTAAAGGAATTCTAACTCGAAATAGCATTTCCATCTAAGTCTAGTGGGACCATGGCAAACTGATAAAATCTGGATATTGATTGTTTATAAATAATCGAAGATATCACCTAATATCACAAATGAATAGAGTTCTGAATATTATATATGATTAATAAAGTTAGGCCCGATCATCTGATTTGATTTTCGATAAATAGCTGAAACTCTTCCATCCTCTCAAGATCCTCAAATCGAATTTTGTACTCTTAGATGCTGTCGGTAAAAAATCCTTTAATTTTTTACTACAGAAAAAGTGTCTTGCCTTCTATCTTGTTAACTTTCGAAGAGTTTGTATTAATTTTTTTCAAAAGATTTCCCTCCATATTATAGATGAGCATAATGTAATCATAGGTCATGTAGAGAACAGCAGCAGTGTACGACTAGATGAGCCAACCTTGTGCGAGTGATATGCCTGGCCAGCATCGATAAGACATGTTTTTCAATAGGTGTGAGATCTCTTCATCGGCTTTGGCGTACTTCATGATCTCCAACTGACTTAACTCCAAAAAATTTACAATTACATGCCAATTGCTCTTAAATTCAGGTACTTTGAATAACAGTTTTAAATCTGCAATTCTGTCTGCTTTCAGCAACACTGAGTTGTAGTACTTTAGTCTTTCCTCCTCTATCTTATCTTATGCGAGAGATAAAAAGCCCCAAATTTATTACTAGGCTCGAGATTCTCTGCCCATGTTTTATTTTTTGTAGGTCAAATAGAGAGTTAACTGCTCCTTAATCTTCTTGGAAGTCACTTTTTAATTTTTAATGATCAGCTGAATCATTTTTGCGATCACCTTATTCCTCTCAACGAAGCTTTCAAATTACCCGTTGATATACACCTACAACTTCTTTAACTAAGGAATGAAAAACGCAGAGTCCTTCAGGCTTTCACCTCGCCCTTACTTGATTATCTTACCCATTATCTTCGATTCCTCCTTTTAGCACTCATCCAGACGATTAAATAAACGCTATAATTATTTTTCATCTTTCTTGAGCTCCAATCTATACCTTCCTTACTCTTTTGTTATATTTTAATGGATGTTGTCGAGCAGCTTATAGGTAGCTCTGATTTTATTCTGCCTCTATTTTTGACCGCGAGACATTGAGACGAGAATTCTATCAATATTGTTGCTCCAAGTCGGCAGTTATACCTTTATTTTGAAAACTCCTTTCGGATCGTTTGGATCTATCTTTTCCTCCGTTTTGGGTGCGAAATGAGTTTCGTCATTTAATATATTTTTTTAGTTTTTCTCGTAGATGGTCGCCTGTATTTCCTTTTCTTGCACTACAAGCTGGGCGATATCCTTTAATCTACTCATGGTCATCTCCGGGGCAGCCATGAGCCTTTTGATTATAATCAACTGAATAGGTACGTATTTCTTGAAAAATTACTCCTTGGACGAGTACCACTCTATTAACCGGTCGATAGTCTGCTTAGTCTTTTCAATCTGGGCGTTTTTCATTAATGCTGAAGCTTTGGCTGACATGGATATGCTCTATTTTAATGATTATCTTAAATAATAAAATGTAACCAATTATTGATGCTTATCTTAGTAGTTTTCCTCATCAAAATTGCATTAATGAAATCTATCATATGGGATCTTTTATTTTAAATAAATATATTCATGTCATCATACACCAGTTTTCGGGTAGAGGAGATCGATTAGGGCAAAATTATTCGAGTTAATATATCCAGAATCAAAGCCCTCAATGCTATGAATATGCCTTTCTTTACTGAACTGACTGAGATCTTTACCAAAATCAATACACAATAGCAAGTACGAGCCGTCATCTTGCAGGCTGACGGGAGAATGTTTACTGCTGGATTGGATCTTAAATAGATGACTTCCTTGTTTACCCCTGACGACTCTGAAGGTTGTAGATCCTTTAACTTAGATCCCTCTCGATTTTCCGTCAAGATATACACCAAAATTAAAGAATTACAGAAATCAATAATCAGTGTCTATGAATGCCGCGTTCCAGTTATTGTGGGAGTTCATAATCTATGTATTGGAGGGGGCATCGACCTCATAGGGGCCACAGATATCAGGTATTGTACAAAAGACTCGTAATTGGTCTATAATTTAGTCAATTTTCTATTAAGGAAATAGACATCGGAATGGCTGCTGATTTGGGTACACTGCAACTGTTTCCAAAAAACGTTGGAAATCAATCTACGTTTAGATAGCTTGCGTATACTGGAAGAAATATGAACGCTTAGTAAGCACTAAAAATTGGACTTGTGAGCAAAATATTTTAAGATAAAGCTCAATTAGAAGTGGGCTTGCTGTAAACCGCTCGTTTGATAGCATCAAAGAGCCCAGTAGGAATACACACAATAAAGCAAGTGATTAAGAAAGGATAATCAAAGCAAATTTATGAAGGATTAGAGTATATTGCCCGCACAAATAGCGTTATGCTGCAAACAAAGGATATTATGGAGTCAATTGGCTCTTTTTTGCAGAAGAAAAAGCCGTAGTTTGCCAAGTTATGATTAAAATAAGAATTTGACCATGTATTATCATTAACAATTAATTGCTGATCATTGCTTTGAGGTCCATTTGTCAAGCCCATCAGATGATGCCATTTCCAGTGAAGTTACTTTGCCTCCCTTTCCACCATTGCCAAAGATGTTAACTTGATCTATTTGCGGTTTAATGCTACTTCTTTGATTGATAAAATCATTGTACATTTTGAGATATTTAGGCGTTTGATCTTCTGAGAGAAGATGTTTGAACTGGATATTAAATTCTTTAAAGAATTGAGAAAGTGATTGCCGAATCCATTAATACTTTGTATGGGGTAAGTGAAACATTTTTATTAAAAGTTTCTCTAAAAATGCATAAATATTCTTGCCAACTGGTTGATGTGTGGTCAATTTGAGCTCATAGTAGCCGTAGAACCTCTTCTTAAACTCACCTAGAATTTTATTAAATGTGAAGCTGTCATCAGTGTACATTTTGCAGTATGATAAGTGCATTTCGCATGTCTCGATTAAATCACTAACTTTATTGCTGAACTATTCTCCAAATTCTTATTTTTCAGGCTATTTCTATTACTTCAATTATTGCTTGACTTATATACCATCATTTAGGAACTTTCTAAGCGACACAAGAAGGAGTTCGAACAGTTACACTAAGCATTCGATTACCAAACTAACTTCGCTAAAATTGCCAACCAGTTTGTCATCGACTTAAAAGAGTTTACTGGCTAATGCAAACCACTACTAAAAGACATTGATTTAAGCGTCGCTGACAAAGGATTGATCATTCATACATTTTTTCAAAATATTCAAGGGCTTTAGTACTTTGACTGCATTAAAATTGGCATCAACATTTCTAATTATCTTTTATAGAATTTCACGGTGAGTGAGAACTGTATGTTCTTCTTTAACTTTCTTCTGCAATGGCCTTTCTTGAATTATCTGGTCTGCTTGTTTAAATCCCCCAACCGCTCTATCCAAAAGCTTTTCAGAGGCGGTTCTCGTCTCATCGAGCCCCATTAGTTTTTTATAGTCGTTGTGGTAATATTTTTGATGTTGACTCATTCTATTTTAAAATTAGTTATAAGTTCTTAGCTTGCATTTATAATTAACGATAAGGAATGCGGCCGAAGCGAGAGGTTTACTTGTCAGCTTTCCTTACAGAGTAGACCAGCATTGTTGGGAAGAGTGCTACTCTGTAAAATAAAAATATTTCAGTGATCGACCAGGTTTCGCCCTTTCTCTGCGGCGAAATAGAATCACTGAATCTGCATAAAAACAAGTTGTCGAGTTTGAAGAATATATCGCAATTCCATTTTCTCAAGGAACTGGATATCTCATCCAATAAAATTATTAATTGCAGCGAACTTACGTGTCTAAAGGATCTGCATCATCTCCGCAAGATATATGTTAGTGATAACCCTTTTCTGAGTGAGCCGCTCGACGAAAGGATACTTGATTTTTTACTTGAGAGGGAGACTGACATTGAAATACTATCTTTTGAGGTTTTGAATAGTATCAAAGAGGTCGAGGAGGAAGAGATCAAGATTATTTTTTTGAAAAACTACCTCAGCAAAATAGGACTGCATGAGGAACTTAAACAGAAGGAGTTAGTTCATCAAGGAAGACCCAAGATGAAAACAGAAGAACTGATTGACAAGATAATCCCTCAATTTTACACGATTATCGAGGATCCAAAAATGACCAGCAACATCAAAAGGTAAGCTATCGATCTGAAGAAAAAGAAGAATGCAACGATTTAATATGCTTTAAAATCTACCAAAAAAGATAAGTCAACGAAGATAAATCAGCTGATAGGAGACATCGTTCACCTGCTGCATTAGAGTGCATCATTCAAGGAAGAACGAACTTTCTTGCTCTAGGTCAACTACGATTAGAATACAATCAGCTTCAGTCCTGGCAGATAAAAATAGCTGGGAAAAAGTATGAAAGTTGAAGAATCTGAGCAGTTCAGCCCAGTCAAATATATGGAGCTGAGCAAAGAAGACAACACTCTTTAATAATTTTCATTGGTGAATTCCAAACGAGTGGCTCCATAGCTGACCAATTTAAAGGAGAAAGTGCCAATGACTCCAGTGACTGAGCAATTTTCGGAAACCAACCAGAAAGCAACCCCAATAAAAGTACCCTTAGTTGAAAAACTCAACAATTTTAGCAATTTCAAGCACACCTATCAAACATAATTAAAGAAAATCCGAGAAAGACAGTCAAGCTCTATAAAAAATAATCAGTTCGAATCAATAAAAATGTAACAATCGGCTATCCCTGCAAGATCGGGTGAATCGAATCATTCTAAACAAAAAATAGTCCCACCACTTTAGTTGATTAAAGTTATGGAAGAAAAGGACAGCATATAGACGAAGAAAGAGGAATAGTCCTTTAAAAAAACTTCAAAAGTCTATAAAAATAATGAGGACTCAAATATTTATCGAAGTTTGATGTTGGGGAGTCGAGAATCGCTTACTTCATAACTTTTATAAACAATTTATTTCCGAAACTTATCCAAGGTCAATCCCATGTTCAATCTTCTTTACTCTCCCGCCAATTCCTTGACTGAGGAGTAGAAAAACAACATCTTAGAGAGTTTGAAGATTGACCATAAATAGAAATCGATCTAGTTGATGAAGTAAAGAAATAACAACCAAACTCTCATGAGAGAAATCGAGCAGGCAAGGGCGGAGTTTCATGATAAAATGGAAGATGTCGTCAGTAACAGCAGGTTCGCCTTTTAAGAGAACATCAAACTGAAGGAAGACTATTAGTGGATTCAGCAACGATACAAAGATCTGCAAGCTGATTATTATTCAATTTTTAATAAGCTAAAGGAGGTATAAAGCAGGTAAAAAAATAAAACAGCGGCTATGACCAACATGGAAAGCAGTTACAAAAAGATTAAAGACTCGTACAAAGAAAAGGTTGACGAGTTGAGTGAATGGGCAGCATTGTAGTAAAAATAATAGAAGATAATTGAAAAGCATAGTGAATTTGTAAAATTAGCGTATTTGAAACTATTGAAGAAGAAAGGACAAAGATGGAAAAGAATATTAAAAACGATCGCTGACAACACTACTAAAGATCAGCAGAGGCTTAAGGCTATTGGAATTTATAGTTTCAAGCTTTGCAAATAATTTAAGGATTCCTTACGACAAATTGAGAAAAAGAAGGAACAAGTAACTATTCAACAACACTTCAAATAGTGGGTGTTCTTCAAGGAGACTGAAACAAAGCAGAAATTATTGTTTATTTGGCTAAAGAACAAAAGATGCTAAATATCCATTGATAACATCAAAAAATATTAAGCCAATAGCAAAATGAAAAAACTAAAACAGATTTGGGCCGATCGATTTCTTCATCAAAGGATATTGTAGAAAAACTTTGTAAAATGGAAAGAGCTTAGAGTGAGAGCGTTGAATAAGCAATAAAAATCTATTAATTTCTATCAAACAAAAGTTCTATCATGCTATTTATAAAGCTTGAAGTTGTTGATAAGCAACAGAAAGGAAAGAATAGAATGCTTTGCCTTCCAGCATTTACAAAAGAAGAAGGAGAAGTAATTTAAAAGAATGGTCAATTTAATACGAAAATAGAATTTTTAAGTACAGGAAAAATAGAATAAAGTTTAACGCCTTCATGAGTATACTCAGAGGAAGACATATATTCAAAAGCTGAAGAGAGAAACCGGACAGATGAAACAAGTAAAACAAAAGTATCACGCTCTTATTGTCAAAAAATAGCAATAGTTTTGTTCAAATCTAGCAAGACATAGACAGTAAAACATCACCCTTTACGAGAAGAAAGGCAAATTGATGATTATGCTTAGACATAAAGCATCAATGCAAAAGTTAAAACTAATTAAATATCTGCAAATCGCAAGGCTGCAAGGCAAAAACTACATCAAACATCGCACCATTCAAGAGATGAATACTCAGATGGATCAAAACGATCGCACAGCCTTATAAATTGTTCGCTTCACTCAAGAAGAAGTTGACATATATAAAAGAGATGCTGCCCATCTAAAGCAGCTGATATTAACCCAGCAACATCGGTAAAAAGAGCTCCTTCTCAAAAATGATAGTCTCCTTTTAAGTATCAAGGAGACTTTAGATATTGTCGATGAAATGAGAGCGCAAATCACCAGTTTAGAGAAATAATACCTCAATCAAATACAGAGAAATTAAACTTTGACGGAAATGTACAATGGACTCGCTAATGCTTAAAAACAAAAACATTGATATCAATTAAACGCTTTGACTATCATACGATTTAACTTAACGTCTTATACATACCCCTCGAGTTGACTCTTATCCAAAGTCGATCTACGCAAACAATACTACCCCGTCAATACCCTCCTAAATAATGATGAAAAGACAATTTGGTTAAATCTAAATAAAATATGATGTTGGCTGATCATGGTAAAGATCGCGTTATTGTGGTGTTTAGGGTTATTGGCATTATTATATTGGTTTGTTGAAGTAGTTAAGATATTAACCTTAATATATATATAGATGCAATCAAGTATCACATAATTTATTATGTTACCAGGCGAGGATGAGGACGAATAAGTGCCGCAAATTAAAGTGACAAACAAACCAGTTTAATGCGGCAAAATTTATCAAGTGGTACTTGTAATATTATGTTTAATGCTCATCTCTCTGTTCTTTAGAGTTAACACAAAAATAGAAAAGAATGGACAACAACTTAAAGAGGAAGAATACTACCAATTCATGCAAATATAAAATACACGAACTATTGATTCACTGACCAATTAACTAATTGAACTCAGGTCACTTATCAACAAAACTCCCAACTTTAAAGTCACCCAAAAGGTACATCCAGAAAGGAAGGAAAGAGTCGTTGTAGAGCAAGACAAGTTTGTTATACCCAAAATTGTTTGGATGTACTG
>Ga0302197_10005272_pt1 | contig 11125 bp, 9 predicted proteins | sample II_Bog_N2_1_FD_193526 | JGI IMG/M metagenome (GOLD analysis project Ga0302197, IMG submission 193526) | Peat permafrost microbial communities from Stordalen Mire near Abisko, Sweden - II_Bog_N2_1 | ecosystem: Environmental > Terrestrial > Soil > Wetlands > Peat | place: Sweden: Abisko, Stordalen...
ATTCATTGCCGCCGTCCTTTTCTTCTTCCTCGCGCGATCACTCGCTCGCCATGGTGCGCAAAACCTCGCCAGTGAGCAGTGGGTCCCGCTGGTCGACCAGGCAATGCTCGTCTTCCTTCTCCTATTTGGCTATGCGGCCATGGGATTCTGGGTCAATCGCCAGTCGGATCCCATCGGCACGCAAGGTTGGCCCCTTCGCAAGGGATGGCCCCGTGAAGCCGGCCTCGGCCTCGCCACCGGTTGGGCCATCGCCCTCGTCTGCGTCCTCCCACTCACCGTCATCGGAGGCATCGCCGTCGTCCTTGTTCTTCAGCCTTCCGCCTGGCTTTGGCTCCTGTCCGACATCGTCTTCTTCGCCCTCGTCGCCCTCGCTGAAGAAGTTGCCTTTCGCGGCTACGGATTTCAGCGCTTTGAGCGTGCAGTCGGCCCCGTGGGCGCTACAGTAGGCTTTGCTGCCTACTTTGCCATCGTCCAAACCCTCACCCACGGCGCGTCCCACGCCAGCTTCGCCGTCTCCATCGCCCTCAGTCTGCTGCTCTCCAGCGCTTACCTCCGCACCCGCGCCCTCTGGCTCAGTTGGGGACTCAACTTCGCTTGGAAGGCCAGCCGCGCGCTGCTCTTTGGTCTCGCCATCAGCGGCGTCGGCAGCCACTCCCCCGTCGTCCAGGGAGACCCCATGGGCCCCTTCTGGCTCACGGGCGGCGGTTATGGTCTTGATGCAAGCTGGTTTGCCTTCATCGTCCTCCTTGTTGCCTTACCGTTCCTCTTCCGCATCACGCGAGATCTCGATTACATCCACAACGCTCCCGTCATCATCCCAGGCGGCCTCCCCGTTGACCTCGACGCCGCCGCGCGCAAGCAGCATGAAGCCGCCATGGGCCCTGCCGAACCCGCCGCCCCCGGCCTCGTCCAAATCCTTCCCATCGGCGCAGCCCAGCCCTCCACCCAGCGCCTGCCCGCCGACTCCGCACCACCCGAACCACCCAATTCCTAGTTCGGGCATCCCCGCCGCGTCGCCAATCCAGAGAAGATGAAGGCTCTTCTGCCGCATAAATGCACCGTGCCCCGTTCTTGCGATTTTTTTCTATCGCAAGGGCGGGAAAGCACAAATCTCAACCGTCGGCCATCGGGTTTTTCCTCAGCTCCCCCCTGTTTCATCGCAAGCATCCCCGCCCATCTATCCCCACATCGAACCCACTTGTCGGAGCAATTTGACCTTTCTCTTCCACCGGAATATCTTTTGCTCAATGCTGTACGCGCATGGGAGGCTCCCATGATCCGGCTTTACCAATCTCTGGGATCGCGACTCAATCTCCAGTCGTTCGCAAATTGCAATCGCTCCGCTCGTTTCAAGCGGACGACAATTCTTCTCGCCCTGGCGGCGGTGCTGCTCCCTGCTGTCCCGGCCACGGCCCAGGTAATCACCGTCGATTCCCATACCGGCAGAGTCACTGACGGCAAGCCTGCAGGCGCCACCGTCGATCGCCGCTATCAGCAAATCACCCCCACCCAGGTCGCGCTTACCAAGTCCGAGCTCGACGCCAAAACCCGTCTCGAGCTGATCCGCGTCCTGCAATCCGAGCAGGGCTTCGCCATGCGCCCCTTTCCCCGTGGCCACAAGGGCCTCACCCTCGCCGCCAACGGCAAACTTGCGCCCGCCGGCGAGCCCTACCTTGAAATGATCACCAGCCAGGGCATATCCGCCAAGCCTGGCGATCGTGTGATTCTCACCGACGTCAAGATCGAGCACTCTAAAATCATCTTCGACATCAACGGCGGTCCCGACCCCAAACATCGCTTCCTCCGCCACGTCGAAATCGGCGGTGGCCCCAATATGAACCCCGTGGTGCAGCAGGGAAATGATCAGGACCCCACCGGCGCTCGTCTGTCCCTCAACTTCGAGGGCCACATCCCTGAACTGACCGGTGCGGACGTCAAAAACCTCCTCGCTCCCCTCATCTCCTTCGATGTCAAGACGCCCATTCAGGCCTTCACTGACACGCTTCCTGCCAAACTCAAGGAGGCGATTCTCAACCACCATGTCCTCGTCGGAATGAGCACCGACATGGTCCTCTTTGCCAAGGGTGCGCCCGACAACAAGTCGCGCGAAATGGAAGGCCAGATGCCCTTTGAAGAGTGGATATACGGCAAACCGCCCCATGAAATCGATTTCGTTCGCATCAACGGCAACCGTGTCATCCGCGTCGAAGTGGCCAAAGTCGGTGAATCTCCCATCATCTTCACGAAGGACGAGGTCGAGGGAATGATGCGCACCGACGGTACGCCTCTTGAAGCCAGCGTGCCCAACACGCGCACCGTCCAGCTCGGCGATGTCGATCGCGACCCCAACACCCAGGCGCCCGCGGCCCCGCCCAGCATTCGCAAACCCGGCGAGACCCTGCCCGACATCTCAACCGCCGGCCCAGGCGGCGAAATGAAGCCCGTCCGGTTCCCCAAGCAAAACCCGGACGACCAACCCCCCGTCGCTCACGCCCCCACTACCAATCCCGCCCCTCCAAACACAGCGCCGGCTCAGCCCGCCGCCACTCAGGCCCCGCCTGGAGACGCCTCGCAGCCCGGCCCCCCAGATCCGCCTGAAATGCCGTCCCAGCCACCGCAGGCGGCTCCATCCAACCTCCTGAAAGCAACCTAGGTCCCCCCGGCGTTTTCAAACGACGGTGGTATGAAACTGTGCCCCATTCATCGAACGTTTTGTGTTCGATGAGTGGGAGTCGATCAAAGCTCGTGATCGGACTATTGTCATCCTGTTTCTTCTTAGTCGTCCACCGGCAATGCCGACCCACTGGAGATGAAGCTGTGCCCCATTCATCGAGCGCACTTTGCTCAATGAGTGGGAGTCGCTGAACGCCAACCATCAAAGAACTCTGGTTCGGTTTCTTATCAGGTCTTGATGTAAACTGGAGATCAGCGAGTCAGGCTCCCTCCAGCAATTCCGTTGCCCTCATCAAAAGGCATCTTTTTGCATCCCGAGGCTGGTCCATGGCCGCGCCGTTGAAGCCGTCCGCGCAAGCGGATGTGTGCAGAGACAACCCCAGAAGGAGAAACACCCGACCCATGGCGAAAATCGCAAAAACAGGTGACCGCAAAAAGGTAATGGACACGACGAAGTCAACCGACTGTCCCAAGTGCAGCAAGCCGACGCGCATCGTCAAGCGTGTAAAAGACCGCGAGCGCGGCATCCCCGGCGGCGTCTACATCTCGTGCTCAGCGTGCGAGTTCTACGAAAAACTTTAAGCAGCAGTTGAAGATCCGAAAGCTACAGTCCAAGATCCTGGCCCAGTAGTTGAGGATCCAGAAATCAAAAGCCCGGCGCCAAGCCGGGCTTTTTGCTTGCCAAAGTATCAGCCGAGCGAAGTGCGAAGGGTCGCGGTTTCACCGCTCGGTGAAAATCAAACGGAGCCATGAGAGGCGTCAGGGCACGACTTCAGTCGTGCCGCAATGTCACCAGGTTGGACCGGGCTTCAGCCCCTGCGGAGAAACTTAGGCCGAATGTAAAGGTGTGAAGGGGCCCGACTTCAGTCGTGCCATAAGCCTCTCTAAAAGAGAAAATGGGGCTTTAGCCCCCCTCACCCCTCCAGCGCCCCCGCCATCTCCCTAAGCACCGCCTCAGCCGCTTCCGCCGGATCCTCCGCCTGCGTAATCGGCCGTCCCACCACCAAATAGCTAGCCCCCTGCCGCAGCGCCTCCCCCGGCGTCGCAATCCGGCTCTGATCGCCCTTTGCCGACCCAGCCGGCCGAATCCCCGGAGTCACCAGCAAGCCATCAGCCCCCGTCAGCGCCCTAAGCGTAGCCACTTCCTCCGCCGAGCACACAAACCCGCGAATCCCCGCATCCAGAGTCATCCGCGCCAGCAATTCCACCTGTTCGGCAGGCGAGCGCTCGTATCCAATCGCGTAAGTTTGTGTCAGATCCATGCTCGTAAGCATCGTCACGGCCAGCAATTCAGGCGGATCAGCGAAGCCTTCAAGCGCCTCGCGCGCCGCTGCCAGCATCGCGGGTCCGCCGGCGGCATGCACATTCACCATGCGCACACCCAGCCTCGCAGCCGAGCGAACCGCTCCCGCAACCGTGTTGGGAATATCGTGAAATTTCAGATCCAGAAATACGGAGTGACCCCGCTTTAGCAGTGGTTCCAGAACCGCTGGCCCAGCTGCCGTAAACAGCTCCATGCCAACTTTGAACCAGTGGCAGGTCCCATCCAGCCGCTCAACAAGGGCCGCGGCCGCCGCCGCATCCGGCACATCCAGCGCCACAATCAGCCGTCTCCGTGCCTCTTCAAACGAGTCAAAACTGAGCGGCACGGCAGGCCGCTCGGCAACGAATGTGGGATTCAGCCGATCCGGGATAGGCATGAATTAATCCTACAGCCATCCTGCCATGCGGCGTTCGTTGGCACGGGCTCTTAGCAGCTGAAAACTGACAACTGATCACCGATAACTGGCTTTTCTTCAGGCCTGCGCTGCCATAGGCACCGCCACCGCCGCTTCCTGCATCATCACCTGCGCCTGTGCGGGAAGAAAACGGCACAAATAGTCGATTGGATCGTCCGCCGCTGCCATCTGCCGCAGATGATACTTCCACACATCGGGCTTGATCGTGCGCCGCGTAAATGGCTTGCGTGTTACCTGCACAACGTCTCCCGCAGGCGTGATTCGCGGGTAAGTGATCGACGGCACCATGAAACTGATCTGCGCGCCCGTCCGCCAAAAGCATCGTGCAAAGTCGTGCGAAAACAGAAGTGTGTAATGGCGGCCCTCACCAGCCAGCAGGGTCAACGCCTGCTCGTTGCCCGGCCACACCGGCTGTACATACGACTGGAACCACCGGCGGAACTCGAATCCGTTAAACTGAGCCTGGTTGAGCAGGTGACGCAGCAACTCTTTACGATTCATCGCACCAATCCTTTAGAGTTAGACCCGGAAAGAATCTCGGGGTTATGGAAACACTTTCTTTGCAGGCGCGGACAGGGAACACCGAGTCGGGGTTTTTATCGCGTCTTCTATTCCTGAGTAACGTCAAACGGGCGGAACTTTCCTTTTTTGGCTCCGCTATTTTCTAATGACCGCAATCAGCTTTCATTTCACGCACCATCGCCGGAAGGAAGATAACGAATTGAAGAGTGCGTCCCATCGGTGGTTATGGACAGCAGCGTTGGCAATGGCCTTGCTGGCTTCCGTCGGCCTGGCCTCAGCCTCTGACGTGCACACCAACCCGCTCAACCGCGACCCTCTCGTCCGCGAGGCATCCGATCACTTCTATAACCTCGACTACTCCGGCGCAGTTGAGCGCTTCGAGCGCTTCCACGCCGCTCACCCCGGTGATCCGCAGGCAACCGCGCTCCTGCTTGACGCCGTGCTCTTTCAGGAGCTCTACCGCCTCGATCTGCTCGACACCACCTTCTACGCCAACGACGGCTTTCTCACCGGCCGCCACGCCGTCGTCGAGGACCCAAAAATCCGCGACCGCATTCTCGCGCTAGCCGACGAAGCCATCCACGAAGCCGACTGGCGCCTCAGTCGCAACCAGAACGACATCGATGCCCTCTACGCCCGCGGTTGGGCCCGCTCCCTCAAATGCACCTACATCGCCATGGTCCAGCGCAGCTACGTCGCCGGATTCAAGCTCGCCCTCGCAGCCAAAAACGATCACGCCCGCGTCCTCCAGCTCGACCCCGACTACATCGACGCCAAACTGGTCGTCGGCGTCTACGAGTACGTAGTCGGCGCTCTCCCCCTGCCCTTCAAGCTGCTCATCGGCTTTGCCGGCATGTCTGGATCAAAATCGCGCGGCCTTGAGATGCTTACCGACGACGGCAATCGCGGCATTGCCACCAGCGTCGAAGCCCGCACCACCATCGCCCTCTTTCTCCGCCGCGAAGCCCGTTACGCCGAGGCCGTGAAGGTCGTCCAGTCCCTCCGCCAGCAATACCCGCGCGACTATCTCTTCAGCCTCGAAGAAGCCAACCTCCGCAAGGACGCCGGCGAAGGTATGGCCGCCGTTGCCGCCTATCGCGACATCCTCGCCCTTAACAAGCCCGGTTATTACTTCTCCGCCCGCATGGAGCTAACCTACTTCGGCCTCGGCGATGCACTCCGCGGCCAGCGCCACTTTGCCGACGCCGCCCAGTCCTACGAGCAGGCCGCCTTCACCCCCAACGCCGGCGCCGAACTTAAAATCCGTTCGCTCCTCAACGCCGGCGAGTGCCACGACCTCAACGGCGAACGCCAACCCGCCCTCCGCGATTACCAGATGGCCATCGATGCAGGCCCCAACACCTCCCGCGCCGATACCGCAAGAAAATACCTCCGCACCGCCTACGTAGGCACCTGACAGGCTGCTGAAAAACTCCTTCGGGCGATAGGCCGGGGATTTATCCCCGGCATAAAGGCAATGGAATCAAAGCGGGCTTCAGCCCCTGCGGTATGCTTTCCAAGGTTTTCGCCTGAAATTCGGCCTTTTTCAGCAGCCTGTTAAAGCCCAGGAAATGAGCCGGGCTTTACAGCTAGCGAAAAAAACTCCAACTTGATGTAGATGTGTGAAGGGGCACAACTTCAGTTGTGCCATAAGACCAATACAAATCAACTCCGGGCTTTAGCCCGAGGGGATGCATCCGCAATTCCGACCTGGACATTCGACTTTTTCACCGAGCTGTTCAGCCATGCCGATCGAGCCCATAAAATGAGATGGGCTTTTGGCCCCTGCGGGACCCATACTTCGAAAGCGAGACACACGGTTTTCCAGACCATAAAATAACCCCCATGGAACCCAATCCCCCTCCCATCCGTATCTCCACCATGGCCAGTTTCCGGAGGACCTAATCATGGGCGTCTATTGTCATCGTTGCGGCACTCAATTGCCCGTCAGCGCGCGCTTCTGTTCAGCTTGCGGCGCGGGCGTTCCAATCGGGGAGGCAGTGCAGGGAAGACCCCTCGTTCGCCCCATCTTCGGCCGTAAAATTGCCGGCGTCTGCATCGCCATGTCCCAGGCCTACGGTTGGGATATTGCCCTCGTCCGCGTCTTCACCGTCGTCGGCTTCTTCTGCAGCGGCGGAATCGTCGCCGTCGCCTACATCGCCGGCTGGATCGGCATCCCTGAAGAATCCATCGCCGCCCCCGGGGTTTATCCTCCAGGTATATGATTCGTGCTTATTACTCGACCGGAGCAGGTCCCGCAGCGAGGCTTGAATTTCGTGAAACTGGAACGGGGATGCCGGTCATTTTTCTGCATCCCACGCCGCTCGATCGCGAGTATTGGCGCCCGCTGATTGAGGACCTTGGTGGTGTTCGCGCCCTAGTGCCCGACCTCCGCGGACACGGCAGTTCAGAACTGGGCACGGGTCTCCCCATCGGCGCCTTCTCCGCAGTCCCCGACGCTCCCGTCCTCACCATGCAGCAGATTGCCACCGACATCCTCGCGCTCATGGACCACCTTGAGCTCCCCGAAGCCGTCTTCGCCGGATGTTCCATCGGTGGTTACGTGCTGCTCGAACTCTGGCGCATCGCGCCCCAGCGCATCGCCGGCCTCGCCTTTATCTGCTCCAGGCCCCAGCCGGACAGCGAAGCAGCCCGTCAAAAGCGCGCAGCCAACATCGCCCAGATCCGAGCCGACGGCACATCGGCTCTCTTCGACGGCATGGCCCACGCCCTCACCGGCAAAACCGCCCAGGAACGCAACCCAGCCATGGTCGCCGAACTCCGCACCCGCATGACCCTCACCGCAGAGGCCGCCATCGCCGTTCAGGCCGGCCTCGCCACGCGCCCCGACTCGCGGACTACCATCCCAACAATCGATGCGCCCGTCCTCGCCATCGCCGGAGCAGAAGACACCGCCATCACCCCCGCCGAAATGGAGGCCTTCACGTCCGCGCCGGGTGGATGCGAGTTCCATCTGCTCCCCGATGCAGGCCACTTTGCCGCCTACGAGCAACCGCAGAAAGTCGCCTCGCTCATGGCAGAATGGCTCCGCCAGCCCTAAGCCCGGAAAGCGGCCAACTCTAGATTTGCGATTGCACACGTAGATGTCTGAAGGGGCACAACTTCAGTTGTGCCATAAGACCAATAAAATCAACTCCGGGCTTCAGCCCGAGGGGATGCATATGCAATTCCAGCCTCGACGTTAAACTTCTTCACCAAGCCGTTCAGTCGTGCCATACGCCACTTTAACCAAGGAAGGGACGAGCCTTCAGCCACATCCTTACTGCACGTCGTGCGCCTTAGCCCCCGCCCCACTCACCGCGGCACTCCCGGTCGGCACAATAATCGGCCCCCCCGTAGAATTGGTTGTGAAGGGTCCAGTACTGCTGGTCAGCAGCTTGTTCAGCACCGGCATGTTCCCGCGCTGCGTTTCCACAAAGTCCACGCCTTCGTGGGTCAGCGTGAAAGCCGAGTTGTCGGCCCGTGTAATATAACCCTTCCTCGTCAGATACCAGGTCGTAAACTCCAGGTAATCGCGGGGAAAACCCATCTTCTCTTCCACTTCCTGCAGCGCCACCGCGGGATAAGACGGATTTGTGCGCCGCCGATAATAAAGCAGCGCCAACAACGCCAGGCGACGGTTCAGCTCTCCATCGATGCTGTCCATGAAGTCCACCTGGTTCGAAAGCGGATCAGGTTCGGCCTCTTCCTTCTCGCACGCAGCATCGTATTCCGCCCGCAGAGCCGGCGACGACAAGACATCGTACGCCTGCTTCAAAATAAAGAACTTTTCCGCATCGCCAGAGTCAGGATTGTCAGGATGGAATCGGCTTGCCAAGAACCGGAATACTCGGTGGATCGTATCGGGCTCCGCATTTGGATTGATCTGCAGGAGCTCGTAATAATTTGCAGCTTTCATTCATTCGTCCCCAGAGACGGCCTAGCTATCTCGTTCTTTTATCGGTAGGAATTCTAATTATAGTTAACTACTATCCGGGCTACCCTCCCTCAAAAGGCATGAGACTCTACATCAAACGTAACCAAATCTGCGCCCATTCAGGATTCCCAAGGTAATACCCAAATCTCAACTAAACCCTCGGCTTATCCAGAACTCACCCCAACTCCGCGCCAGGGATCTCATACGCATTCTGGTGGCGTGCCCCCTCAGCCCTAATGGCCTGGATCGAATCAACCCCCCCAATCCCGCCCCGCGCCCCGCTCGCCATGCAGTTCATCGCCGCCGCCGCACACGCAAAGTCGAGCTGCTCTTTCAGCCCCCAGCCCCGCAGCAACCCGTAAATGAAACCCGCATGGAAAATGTCGCCCGCTCCCGTCGTATCCACCACCGGCACACGATAAGCTGCGCAGTGATGAAACTCCCGCCCATCCCACGCCAGCACTCCATCCTGCCCCAGCGTCGCCGCCGTCAGCCGGCATCCGTAGCGCACCTGCATCCGCTTCAGCGCCTGTTCCAGGTTCGGCTCGTCCATCAGCCGCCCGGGAAAATCGCGGCTCACAATCAGGTAGTCAATGTTTTCAAGCAGCAATTCCACCCCGGCATACGGCTCGTCCAGGTCGGCAATCACCGGGATCCCCGCCTCCCGCGCCCACCCCGCGGCCTCCGCTGCAGCGGCCGTCTCAAAGCCGTCCACATGCAGCGCCCGTGCATTCACAATCCAATCTCGGTTCAATTCCTCCGGCTGCAGCAGCATCCGCTCCTCGCGCCGGCAAAGTACCGTCCGCTCTCCGCCCTCATCCACCAAAATCAGCGACTGCGGGCTCGTTCCACCCGGCACAGTCACCAACCGCGCCTCCACCCCTGCGTGCTCAAAAGCCTCCTTGTGCAGCCTCGCCGCGTCGTCATCTCCCAGCTTGCCCACATACCGTGTTCGCAATCCCCAGGTCTGGCATGCAACCATGGTCGTCGCCACCTGCCCTCCAGGCATCACCGTCGACCCGCAATATTCAGTCTTCGATCCCCGCTCCGGATATCTCACCAGCGGAATCAGCGTATCGGTAGCGTTCAGCCCCACGCCCACCACGTCCACAATCGGCAGTTCAGCCATCACGCCATTGTAAAGCGAGCCGTTATAGGGCCAGCCCGACTCTAGCTTAGAGCGTGTTTCATAAATCCGCTTTGTATCAGTCATCCACCGGCTTCGCCGACCCGCGGAATGAAACTGTAGCGCCGGTCTCCAGGCCGGCTGTAGTGTGGGCGTCCTCGCCCGCGCATGAGGACTTTCGCAGCGCCATGTTTCTTTCTGGCATCTATCCCAGATCACCCCAGCTTTGCAGATCTCATCTCTCGCAACCGTCTATTCCGACGCCTGGTGGTGATAGCCTTGAACCATAAAAATCCCACCCCGAGAAACGGAAGCAGGAAGAGCAAAAGATCCCAGCGCCCCAGCAGCGCCGGCGTCACCTCAACATTTGTACCGGTCTCGCCGCTGATCTCCTTGCTTGACAACGCAACCTCAACCTTCCAGGTTTCCTCCTTGTCGAACGGAGCCTCTGCTTTAAATTCCACCCGGTCGCGGAGTCTGTCGCGCCACGCGTCATATGTCTTCACCGGCAAACGTCCGCTCACAGGCTGAACGCTGACCTGCACCTTCATGTCAGAAGGCACTGACCCTCCCTTCGGCGCATCGATCACGATAAAAAAGCTCCCCGTCCCAACATCCGGATTGCTCCATACCTCGACTGTCAGAGGGCCAATTTTCCGGTCCTGCATAATTGGGTACGGCGGTCCAATATGCGCCCACATGGCAGCGCTTCCGCTCAAAAAAAGCAGCGCGACCGCAAGCCATGTACGCCATGCAAACCCATTTCTCCGCGTACTCAAGCCACCCCTTGTACTCGTCTCCCACCGTCGTTGCCGACCCACGGGAGATGAGACCGTAGCGCTGATCTCCAGATCGGCTGTCGTGAGGGCGTCCTCGCCCGCGCTCTCGCAGAACGGCCGACCTTGTTTCTTATCAGTCGTCCACCGACAAAGCCAACCCGCAGGAGATGAAACTGTGCCCCATTCATCGAGCGTTTTTTGCTCGATGAGTGCGAGTCGCTGAACGTCAATCATCAAAGAACTCTGGTTCTGTTTCTTTCTAGTCGTCCACCGACAAAGCCAACCTACTGAAGATGAAACGGTGCCCCATTCATCGAGCGTTTTTTGCTCGATGAGTGGGAGTCGCTGA
>Ga0302197_10005274_pt1 | contig 11121 bp, 9 predicted proteins | sample II_Bog_N2_1_FD_193526 | JGI IMG/M metagenome (GOLD analysis project Ga0302197, IMG submission 193526) | Peat permafrost microbial communities from Stordalen Mire near Abisko, Sweden - II_Bog_N2_1 | ecosystem: Environmental > Terrestrial > Soil > Wetlands > Peat | place: Sweden: Abisko, Stordalen...
CCTACATATCCACATTCCATTCCAAATGAATAATTTGGCCATAAAATTTAACAAAAGCAGTCTCTCGTTCAAATTCTTTTCAGCTCTCAAGCATAATCCTTAAGTTTTGAAGGGTCGGGAAAATTGTAGTAAAATTTTGATGAATAAATAGGAAATTAAAAATTAAAAAGCTCCAATATGTCGTAAGAAGTTAAGAAATCAACAAAATCATCCAATCTATAAAAAATGGTGACCTCAGCTAGAGATGAAGTTGAAATAAGGATCAGTGTTAACTATGATCTACCACTTCGAAACAAGTGATTTTATAACCTTTTATTATGAATTGTTTGCAACTAAGGCATCTCTATCAGTTCACTGTCAGATTGCAAGACAATATTTGAAAATAGAAGAAATATTTAGTGATTTAAACTCGAATATTGCTGTGTAGATATATGAAGTTGATTCACCATTATAATAGTAACTTTAGAATGTTCAAGCCATCGCTAAAGCGCTCGAAATTATAGCAAATCCAATTGTATTCTCATAGAAAGGAACCCCCACATTATCATCATAACAAGTTGCTGACGGGTCTGCCATCAAACCAAAGATATTAATCTCTTCCAAGTTGTATTATCCCTACTTCATTGTTCGTACCATCTCAACAAAAGCAAAACTCATCTGTTCACCTCTTCAATCCTCTCAATTACGAATGGAAGAATTATCCAGAGCATATTCAAGATAAACTGCAGATGAGAGAGGAGTCTTAAAGTCGCGGGATTGGGTACTACAAGGAATATATTTGGTATTTTCACTCTAACTAAATTATCTTAGAGCACACTATAACCAAAAAGCATAAAATTTTATGGCTTCAGCATAGGATCGACTCTTTGGCAGTGGGAGAAATTGAAAATAGTTCATTGCATTTGAAGAGTCGGCAGTTATTCATCGTTGCAATTGGTGTTTAAAACATATTGCATCTCTATGGCATTGAGAAAGATTCATTAAATTTGACTGATTTCAACTTCAGTCATGAAATAATCAATTCCAGACTCATACAAAAGATTAAATTTGTGAATAAGAATGAAATAGTTGTTGGTACTGACACTTGCAACTACTGTCATATTGATTTTTCAGAAGAAATGAAGATTAGACAAGTGAAATTGCCTCTTTTACAACAGATATTGCCATATATGCCTCTTATCTATCCTTCTGTCAACTATTTCATTTAGGATATCCAAATACAGGGAAATATTATTTATTCATTAGTGCGTGAATAGCGAAAAACGAGTTGGTTGAGCATCAATGCTAATAAAATTATCAACAAGTTCACTAGATAGAATAGGTAGCCTCAATACATCATTGAGTCCAAAAAGGTACAGATATTGGAAATAAACAAAAAAAATAATTCCATTAAGCACATCCATCAACTCACAGAAGATGACTTGATTAAAAAATTGATGCTCACTAACCCAGAGTTTGAAAATTATTCAAGGATTGATGATTTTAAGATTGTTTCCATTTGGCTGAGTAAACAGGTAGACCAAGAGGGGCTGTTGTCTATTGTCACAAAAGGAGGATATTTCATCACGATTAAAAAGGGAGAACATCTTAATTTCGCTAAAACTCCAGTATTAATTCCAAAACCAAGTTCGATTGGATTAGTTGGTTTTAACATCTAAAAAAAAGACTAGGCTAGCGAATAAATTGGGCGTTCAAATATGGTAAAGGCCTCTTTAGGATTGGGAAATCTTACTCTTATGAACGACTCTGTTTGGTACCTAGACGAGGGTATTATGGAAGTAGTAAAATGTTAATAAATAATCGGATAGCTTGTTGAACTTAAAGGGTCGGTGCTGGATGGAAAGAAATGGATAATTCTAACAAAAATGGGCTACTATATTGTAAAAAGATTGCAGCCTCGATAGATCTTTCTGAGCTATTTGTACGTTAAAAATTATATGGTTAGCAATTAACCATAAAAATCTTGGAATGACTAAACAAACTTCAATTTATTCCTGTAAAATTTCAGCAAAATCGTTGGGTATTAAAAAATTTGCGAATTCTTAATATAGATATTCTTATTCTAAAAATTACAATTTTCAATAGCCTAAATTCTATTGACAAGAATTAGAGATGAGTTAAAAGGATCTCCCAGTAGGGATTATAGGGACTGGAATTATGAGTTGGATGTCAATTAAAGAATTAAAGTAATTGAGGTTAATGAATAATTTAGAAGCGAGTGTTGGAGATTTTTGCTGTAGTTACAGTTTAAATCAGCTAAAGTTGAAACTCAAACGCTGGTGCCAAAGAATATCAGTTGTAGTGCCTACTGGTATGGTTTAATAAATGTTTTCAATCGGATTGTCAAGGACATACTGAACATCAAACCAAGTTATCTCAAGCCGAGTCTTGGCAAAATATAAAAAATCATACAACTTCTCGAAAGACTATCTCTCTTTTTCATTTAAAAACGAGAAAGAGAGAATCGCTACTCTCAGAACTATCAAGCCAGGAAAAAATAAAGCTATACCTACAGAGGAGTCAATGCTAGATTCGAGATGTTATCTTCAAAGCAGTCGAAAAAAGAGTAGGAACATAATGAGTCAACGATTGATTACTCAAACATATTAGCTAATAACAGAATCATTAATGAGAGCAATACAAAGCTAGAAAATATCATTGACTTTTCTATTGGCAAAATTAAGGCCATAGCCATCGTCTTTATGTTCTTATCAGATTTCAGCGAAAATGAAAATCTTCCGAGTTTAGAGGAAACCATTAAATTTAGAAAAAATCAACAGATTATGAAAAAATATTTGATTGCTCGAGTTGACGATAAGAAGAAGCTGCAATAATTCGCTTAATCTCTTCCTGAACTTGAAATTTGGAGAGATCTCAAATTTATGAATTGGTACGACTTCATTTCAAAGATGAAAAAAGTTGATGAGATTAATCTGACTGAGGTTGCAACTTTCATATCATCCCAGTATTTTCCAAAAACCCTACAACTTTTGGAAGGCAAATGCGATTTGCAAACTGATTTACTTCTTCTCTACTGGGATTATCTCTGTAGTGAGCTCGAAAGCATGTCTAAAATGCAGGAAATAGGTAATCTTATTTGTATGTTTAGAGTCAAAACGTGAAGACATATTTGCAGATGAGAAGAAAACAGTATTTGAGCAAAAGAGAGAGTTTATTTGCAATGAGATTAAGTTTATATAAACTTCAGTGCGCATTTCCATCACAAATGGCCTCAAAGCTTACATGACTAGTAACGAGAAAAACTATAGTAAAGTTGAAAATATGATTAATGCCATAGTTCAAATTGTGGCTGCGCATGATGATACCAGCCTCAATGCTTATCTGGAGGCAGAATTGACTCAATTCGGCATCTCATAGAAGTTGATAATGTTTAAATCTCTGAAAAAGAAACCAGTTAAAATGATTCCTGCCTGGCAGGCTCTACTCAAGAGGTAATCAATAAAATCCTAATCAAATAAGAAGCGATAGCTGCTCAGTAACTTCGAAACATACCTTCTATAAACTTAATGATTATCTATTTTATAAACTTTTAGTATTGCTTATAGATCAAATATTTTATCCGTGGGCTAATTTCACAATTAACTTCAACTCCTCACGAATGTTCATGCTCTCCTTCTCCAGTAGCTACGTTCCCTTCCTTAATTAAACTAAGGGTGCTTTGAATGGCGAAAAAGGGATACCTTGCTATTGAGGATTGATGTTCTCGATCTTATTGACTTGATGAAATCGTAGCTTTGTCATTTTATTTGAAATTTGCATCTTAATGTACTTTATCTTTTAAGTTAGAGATTCCATTTCTGTTTCCTGCACCGGAGATACAGATTTATACATATACATCTGATTCACCAGTTTTTCTCTCACGTTTAAAAGACTTTTCAATAATTTTTGATTTCGATTCTTTATCTTGAAACATCTCTCCTTGATAGAATCGCTCGTTACACCTCTATTTGGGCATTATTGTTCTCGTTTAATAAAATCACTCTCTTTGCAAGCCTCATTTATCTGTTTTAAAGCACTTTCCTGAATTATTCCGAGGTAAATAATCAAATTTTGAAGCTATGATTGGTTCAGCAACTGATTTATGGTATCAAGATTTTGTTAAATATGTTTGAGGCTCATCTGTTGCTGATATTGTTGCAGATTGGGAGATTGCTGCTGGTTCTGCTGGATTTGATTTGCAGGATTGTATAAATTGAACATGAAATTATAATTGACTGACTTGAACTAAAAGTCAATTTTGAGAATTATATAATAAATGCTAAATGAATTTAATTTATTTGTTTACAACCTTGTAAAATTCTTTTTTTATAAGATTCACTTTCTTTATTTATAGGCTATGAAATTAAACAGACTATCAAATATTTTTAACATGATAGCCTATTTAAGCATTAGTCTTAAAATTACTGTTGATCTTTGGAATAAAGAGTTGGAATATCATCATATGAACAAGTAGTGCATGCATCAAGCAAAATATAAATCATAGCATTTGGAAATTGTCAATGGCTTGATTCCCACCACCTTCGAAATCTTTTAAATGCTCTCATCCCCAAATCGAAGGAAGATAGATCCTGCAATTGTTCTTGGATTTTATCCTCCAAATTGGATTTTTTTAATTTGTTATTTGACTTCGCTCTTTTTAATCCGTATTTTTCTGCTGAATTTGTCAATGTAATACTCAATGTTATGCTTGAGTATTTTTGTGTTTTTAGAACTAAATATTCCTTGTGCCTTGTTAATGACCTTAGTCCACTCATCGTCACTGAACTTAAAATATTTCTTTATCAGATCTTCAGCAAATACATCTTTTTCCAAGGCAGAACAGGCGATGGCGTAAGCTGACAGCTATTTTTACGATATGCTCTCTTCCTTTTACTGTGCAAGGATTAGGGCTTTGTTGAAGATAGCCTCACAGTACCCTAGAACAAAACAACAGTTTTTGATAGTTTTGTAGTTTTTGGTTTCTGTCCTTTCCGGTTCGCTACACCGAGATGTTTGCTCCGAAAAAGGGACTTCGTCTGTTCTATCAATGATATCAAAGGAGACAAACGAGCATTATGAAATTTGACAAAATTTTCCATTGTGCTTGGTAATGACTGAGTTTGATAAACATTTCGGACACTACATACTTCCTTCTCTCTTTTGATAAAATAATACAGTTTTCATTCTTGCAAGAATTTATGAAATCTCAATCTGATTAATTCTGAAGCTCTCATCAGTTGTTTTGATTGAGATGACATATTTTTTCTTGCAAGAATATTTGTTGTTATCATGATTTCATTAATTTTTATCATGGTAATTATCTCAAACAATTCCTTTCCGATAAAATTTGAGAGGGATAATAATTTGAAAAAAGCAAAAACCATATATTATGATTAGTATTCATTTGTTTTGATATAAATTACTCAATATGATACGTTTTATTTATGCAAAGTTTAATCGAATCAATTGGTTGTGCATTCTTTAATTCAGGTTTTCTCTCTTCTTTAACTTCTATACATTTCTGAGGCTTCATAGTGAAGAAAAACCTCAGATTTTAAATATCCTCCGGAGTTAGGGTTCTCTTTCAAAGAATTTTAGCGCTTAGTTTTGTATTAATCAGTGAGTTATATATTTCGGTGTCTTTCTGTCTTGCAAGTTCCCATTCTATTCTAAATTATTTAAATTCTATAAAACATTCAAATTACATATTTATTTTTTAGATTTATTTTGGTTTGTTTTAATTCTGTCAGATATTTTATTTGGCAAGCCTTAATCAAGATCTATATGAATATGTGCTTATATATATATATTTAATCACTAAAAATTCCTAAACTTAATCTTTGAATTGAATCTTATTTACTCTCAAGATAAACTATAAAAATCGATTAAATCAATGATAATTGCTAAATTGATGAAAAAAATTAAATTTCAATAAAAAAATAGAAATAAATAAAAAAATTTCTTCTCCTCAGCTCTGTAAAATGATTAAGTAATAATATTGAGCGTGCCAATTAACATTTGGAAGTTATTAATTTTCGATTATCATCCTTTAATATTTTTCATTTAGTCGAAGGAGTTACATAAGGATTTGCATTTCCTGTAGTTAATTCAAGTTTTGTGTAGTCTGCTTCTTTCTTTCGCTTATTTACTATTGCAGCTATAATTCCTCCAATCACCAGAGCAATAGCAATAGCAATGATTAGCCACCAATACCAAGCCAAGGAATCAGATGAGGCACATGTGGGCACGGTCCCTACGAGCTTGGATAGTAGACCTGCCAGCACTGATCGCATGGACAGTCATAAGTAAAGGATTCTCCATCGCTGGCAATATAGGTACATGTATAAGTACTTCCCATTTTAATGAATAATTATTAAAGATGATATTTAATCACAACAATTAAATAAATCAAATCTCTTTTATAATCATTTTTAGATATTTAGATGCTTCAAGGAATTGATTTATCTTTTGTTTCAAAAAATATTTAATATTTGATACTATATTTTTGCAATTATCCTTTGATAATATTGGAGTTTGTAGCCTATAACGATATCTAATCATAAACTTCAATTCCATCATTAATAACCCATGAATTGAAAGTTAATCTCTGTAAATTCTGTCAAAATAACAAGCATGAGTAAGATTGTAACAATTCTTTTCCATTGCTTATATGACGATCTAATTCATTTACAAATTTACAATCTCCAAAAGTAGTAAAAAAAAATATAGACCCTTTATTAAAATGTAGAAATAGTGTTCTTGTAACAATTGAATGGCCTAAATAAAACAAAAAGATTAAAGGATATTAATTTTTATTGTAACCACAAAAGATATATTTATTAGAGAAATATGATTTGGTTATTTCACAAATGTGTTTTTATTTTTTTCTGCAGTTAAAGTAGTCATTAATTCACCAATATGAAGAATAAAGAATAATCTTAATTTGTTTTATTATCATCTGGAAGTCGTAGCCATTTCTGCCAAATTTGATCGGATTTATACTGTTTCGATATTTACATCGTATAATCTTCCCCTTGTTTTACCAATTGTTTTTCTCATCGAATAATCATGCAAATATTTTGGAATGCATAAGATTTGTCCGCAGCAGAAGACACTACCTCCATAACCAACCCAATGCCCACAAATGCAACATTCTTTTCCTCTAAAGTGCTCCAATTCAGGTGGTTGGCAAACCCAACAGCCACAACAGCAGTAGTTAAGCGAACATCCAGAAATTGCTCCACACTGGTTGTGCCAACATGTTCCAAGACAAGTCGTGAATTGACACATTCTTCCTGTTGAGATATAATTTTGGCTATATTTAATTTCACCAATAACATATAAATAACTCTTCTCTTTTCTAATTATCTTGTAAAAAGATATCAAATGCTGTTAATCAATTTTAATTTGGCTCCATTTGTTCTTGAAAGTAGATCAGTCAGTCAGTGGTCATCATATTTTGGTGATCTAAAATAATAATCAAGAAGATTTCACTTCCTTATAGATAATTTGCACAAATGAATCAATGGCAAACATTTTTAACCAATTTCATCAAAGATCCAATGGTAATAAGACAAGAATACTAACTGCCGAAAATATTGAGATCAATATGAAAAAGAATTGACTTGATATTGAATAGTAATAAGTCTGCCTCAACAGAGTATTGGATATTGAATATAAATGATACTCAAGATAAACAATTTTTTAAAATAATCTGTATTTGATAATCTTGAAGAATGTACAACCACTGTTTATCTCTCAATATTATTATTTTTAAATGTATGAACAATTACTCTTTATAATGATCATAATGCTGGACTGATGAAAGGCACTTAAAATGAGATTGGGAAGTATTAAAACCTTAACTCAAAATAAAAGAACTGCATTTGGATAATTCTTTAGTATCATCAAGGAAATTAGTTTGTCTTGGGGTCCAAGCATTCGACTGCTATTTATGGTTATGCATTTTCTTCAAAATAAAACAACTAGACTTAACATAAAAATTATATAGCAAATTGATAATTAGAAATATAAAATTCTAATATTAATTAATCATATATAATAAAGGATTCCCTCTCTTTAAATTAAAGCACTATTCTCACCATATTCGTCACTGAGCTACCACTTTCCGACAGCAGTTACATTTGATGACTCTTTTTGGAGAGATTTGTTGAAATTAAGGGATCACCCTATTTTGATCCATATTCAATTGCGTTGGTTCGGATTAGAAAAATTTTGCTTCCTTTGGAGAAGAAAGCCTTCAATTAAGAGAAGCCAGTGATAGTCATCTTGGACTCAAAAGCTGTGGAGTCATCCCCTGTTTATAATATTAATTAATTGAGGGAAAACATGGGAAATCAATAACTCAAAACAACTTAATAGCACACTTATAGCAATGTGGAAATGTTGTGTTCACTCACTCAAATGAGCTACAACTCTCCAAATTATTTCAACTTTAATCCTTTCTCCTCCATCTCCTAAGCATCTAATAAAGAAATTGGATCTTAAAATAATATGATTTAGGCAGATGTAGGAATTTCTATGGTAATGAATGAATCCAATGAAACAATTATTCTTTAGAAAGAAGCTGACTAAAAACAAAAGTGTTCCGCTATTTTATAACAAAATTAATCATCATAGAGAAATACAGGCCTAAATTTATCATATCTAGGGAAGACAAAACAAATTCAAAAAAGCTTGACCAAAATGGATAAAACATCAAAATGCAGGCAATTATCCATTTTTAACTCCAGATAGTCTATTTAAAGATCATAAAACGAAATTATAAATTAATAATATATAAGGGATCAGAATAATTGCAAATCCTATCATAAATTAGTGAAGAACTATCTTCTTTTGAATCAACTAGGGTATCTCATTGAACCCTATGAAAGTAAGTATCATACCAGATATTACTTTATTATCGCTTTACTGATAATCAAACACCATATAAATGCAAACTGGATCTCTTGCTATCAATAGATAGTGATGGAGGAGTTAAGTATCCAAGAAAAGAAAATTCAAAGAAAATTCATTTAAATCAATAAATTAAGTACAAAAATGAAGGAATCAGGGGCAAAGAAGTCAGATATTTCAGGATTATTGGCTAAAAAAATAAAATTAGAAAAGCAGATTGATCATATTGAAGTAATAAAGCATTAAATTGGTAATTACTCCTTGAGATCTTGCGCAGCATTTTTTAACAACAACATCGAGGAAGCTTTAAAAATCCTTTATCTGAAAGATGATCCAGTCATGAGAAAAAGATCCTATTATGAAAATGCAGTTTCAATTGTGAAAGAGGTTGAGCAAAAGATGCAGACTGAAAAATCAGTCATATGATCTAGAGTAAACTCATCATTTCTTTTAATTAGTGCTTTTTTATAATTGGATAGAGTCATATGCTACACTTTTGCAATATTTATAAATAGGCAAGCAAGATAATAAGTATTATTATACCTTTAGATATTTTGGATACAGAATGAACTTTTTCGAAAAGTACATTTCACTGTTCTAGAACTATCTCATTTCCAAAAATAAGGAGAATTTCATTCAGGAACTCAATGATCCCACTGAGAAAAATATTCTTCTGAGCTTTACTCAATCATCTGACATCAATAAACTTAAATAGAATATGACACGATTAGGATTTCCTTCAGAAATTCAGACTTTGTTGCTCGATCATCAATCAATAAAACACTTGAATACTATTTCTGAGTTCAAGACTGAAGATCCTATTTGTTAGACAATCAAACAAAAATTTTGCAATTCCAACTTTGAGTTTTCCAGGCCCACAACTATCTCATCTCAAGCCTCAAATAACGCTCAAATATCCAACCAGGATTTTATTCCTTCAAAATTAAGTGTAGAGTCATCTCTATAGAGCTATATAAGCAAAAAAATATAAAGCAAACCTCAATTTATCAAACAGTTAAGTGACTATGGAATTTCTAAAATTTCAGAGAATTCATTATTAGCATTACCTCTTAACGAAAGATAATATTTTCTGGAAAACTGTGGAATCCTTTTCCATTATAAATCAACTTTTATTGCTAAATTCTTATAAGCCTTTGAAGCTGATAAAAAAAAAATCAATCCTTTGTACAGATTGACAAGCAGCATCCTTTCTTGCTTGACAAAAGACCAACTGCTTGGTCTCAGTGAGACTATGCCTTTAATTTTTAATAATGAGGACTATATTTAGCTGTGGTTCAATCAAAAATATGCCGAAATAATCAAGAGATACATTAGTTCTTCAGAAAGTATCAGTAAGGAAGAAGCAATTGAAAAGAGATAGGCCTTTAAACTGATAATAGCTGAATTGGACAAGTATGCTCACTATCCAATTATCAAAACTTATTACAATAAATTAAACAGCTAGATTCTGGTTTTAGATATTGCCGTTAGTGATCCTCACTTATCCAGGCTTATATATTATCTGAGTACTACTCGCAACTTTAATCAGATTTAATAAAAAATAAATAAAAATTATTATTTTCAACGTGAAATATAATCCAAATCATCCAAATCGACTCCAGCATCATTCACTCCTAAAATTAGGTTTACCTTAGAATCTGATGAGTGGAAAACATCTCGGCTCGTTTAAGATTACATCATCAACCTATTTAAAAGTAATAACGATAATGAGGAAAGTATCAATCATCTCACTCAATATCTCCAAGAAAAGTATCTGAGAAAGTTAAATACAAGAGTAAAACTCATGAAAGGAAAGATTGTTTAAAATGCCCTTGACTATTTCGATCAAGATGAACTAAAAAATTTAAAGGAGAAAAAATAGATTAAATTGGCCGCTTTCAACAAAACTAAATATCAAGTAAACGATGATATAAAGCTTTAAGTGAGCTTGAAAAATGTCAAGAATATCGAAATCAAAGTTTATGAGCTGAACTTAAAAAAGAACTTACTCATCGATCATTCAAATATTGATGATTAAATCATTCTATCCTTCCTATCCCCGACCTCGATAGAGTATTTCGAAAATAAAATTGCAAATCCCTTCCAAGAGATCAATGCTTCAATTGAAATACAAAATATTCCCAAAAGAATCGGTGTTTTCATTGTTGATCTTCAAGGAGAGGGCATTACGAGTCGTGCAGTCAT
>Ga0302197_10005278_pt1 | contig 11115 bp, 13 predicted proteins | sample II_Bog_N2_1_FD_193526 | JGI IMG/M metagenome (GOLD analysis project Ga0302197, IMG submission 193526) | Peat permafrost microbial communities from Stordalen Mire near Abisko, Sweden - II_Bog_N2_1 | ecosystem: Environmental > Terrestrial > Soil > Wetlands > Peat | place: Sweden: Abisko...
TTGTTTTTGCCTAAATAGTTGATTCTTCTTTATTGGAATGGTCCTACTCCATAGTATTCCACAAATTTGAGGACGTTTTCAGTCAATGTGCGATGCTTGTGCTTACGCCGTTCGTGATAGAAAACTGAAACCAACGCAAATACAAGGAAGGGCCGAAGGGCAAGGTGAAGTCTGCGCTGGCGTACCATACAACTTGCAATTAAATAGACATATTTAAGCTCCACAACTTGCTCTACTATTTATTCAACCAAAGAAAGGTATTCTTCCCAATGAAACTTATCCAGCATACGCACGATTACTACTGTTTAGTTCACTGTCAGCTACAACTATTGGATCTCGTATTTCTACTGTCCTTCAGGAGCTAGCATTGTCGGCACTTTTAGTTGTTACTACAGGTAGGCTTTGACTGTGACAGCCTGCTATCGGTTTAGACTTGGTAATAATAGATAAATTTAGAGTTCTGTTCCGCGTAAATAGAGTTTACTATTGATAAAAGGAGCAGATATGCTGGCGGTGGGGTATTCAGACTAGAGTACTTTCTTAATTCTGAGTGAGGAAAGAGATACTGCTCGAAGAGAGATATATTTTTCTGGTGTTCTTATGTGCTGGGAGCGACATAGAGATAGAAGTCGATGGTTTAGTTGTGCATACGAAGGATGGGATCTTGCGCCTTTCGAGTGCGTTAAGCATACCAGGGGTAGGCTTTGATGTTTTCCTCGCTCTGGAGGTTGCCTCTCTGGAAGGGAATCATTTATTCTGGTATATCTTGGGATTCTTCCTCCATACTGTCTGCCATTATTTATAACTATAAGCATATCCAAGTATTGACTCTATGAAAATACTCAATTTTATGTGTTCACTGTATATTTATTGAAAAGATAAATGTGTCCTTCCTTGATGGATTTATTTAATCGACAAATATTTAAGTAAAAAGTCTGATTATTTGCCATTTCCATCTCACTTAAGAGCATCATCAAGTAAAACATCTCTATATTTATTCATATTTATAAAATGTTCAGTGGAATTAAATAGCCATCATTCAATTTGCCTCTCGAGTTTCTGGTTGGCAATTTGCTCATCTTGGGCTTTTTTGGCAATTGCCTCAAGATAACCGTTTACGTTGCTGATCCACTTGTGAGAGTTAGCTTTGCGCTCCTTTACAACTTTCTTTTCGTCCTTAGAAAGTCCTCTCTTCTATTTCAGACGATTCTGTCTGGCGATTCTTCTCTATTCATTGACTCTGTGAGCAGTCTCTCTAACAAGTTTGGCATTGGGGTTGAGACGATCAAGGGCTTTGGTGTTGTTAAGAGGGTTGTGCTTTTGGACGGAGTGAAGGACTCTATCTGATTTAGATTGTCTGATAGCTGACTGAATTTCATTGGAGTTGATGATTCTTGAAATGTCGGGGTTTGTCACCTCGCTGCTAGGAAGAGTATATCCTTTCTTTTGAACTCCAGCTTGTTTGGCAGTTCCGAAGATGTTGTTCAACTCGTTGAAAGCTCCTTCAGTCCAGATGACAAATCTTCCAACATGTCCTCCAGGGGCGAGCTGCAAAAGATTGAGTCTGCTAACGTGAGCGACTTCAACTCCGGGAACGTTTCTAAGGGCCTTAAGGAGAGGGACGTTGGCTCCACTATAGACAACAAGAGGTCCTCTTCTGCTTCTGAAGCGTCTGCTTCTTAGCTTTCCTTTACCGGCACGAACCTTGACAGTGTCGATAACCTTTTGAACATCAGCCCATGCACCGACGTCCTTGAGGAATCTAACAGCCTCCTTAGTTCTTTCAATCTTTTCAACAGTGTTGCTGACAACGAGAGGGAACTCTGGGGCAGCATCAGCTCTGTGTCCTCTTGCTTGAACAAGTGGCAAGATCGCTGAGGCAGCAAGAGCAGTAGCAACAGCATATCTCTTTTGGTTAAGGTTGTTTCTTCTGTGCCATCTTCTCCAGATTCTAATGGGAGCAAACATTCTTCCCTTGCGGCACATGTTACCGAAGGCACCCTGCCCGTTGCGGCTGGTTCCTGAACCACCAACTCTGGGAATACGGGAAACGGCGCGACCAGTTCCCCAGGACTCAGCAGAGTGCTTCATGCCTGCCTTGAAGTTGACTGCATGACCCTGTCTACGATTTTTTGAGATGTTGGTGTGGACAAAGTTGACAATATCGGGTCTAATACCTGTGCTGAAGACGGCAGGGAGAACCACATTGGCTCCTGAACGCTCCACGGCGGCTTTACCCTCAGCTTTGAAGGGATTGTAGACATGAACGACTTGTCTGTGAATCATGGTGAAAATAATAGAAATTAAATAATAAAAAAATATTTAATAATAGCTCAAATGATGATTATTTTTATTGAAAAAAAAGTTAAAGTTAATTTGTGAATCAGTAAAATCATAAAGCTGATAAATTTTACTGTCAAATTATGCATAAAGTTTATTTTAATGGAATAAGTACCAAATAATAGAAATTCAGCATATATAATTAGATTGATTAAAGTTACAAGAACCATTACCTGGCCAATACTATGAATCATCAATATTTTATTATCACTCTCTATCATTTTTAATGGCATCAACAAATTACATTTCAAGTAGTTGCATCATAAATTCAGAAGGAACGTGTGTCCGCTATATTATAGTTTTGCGAAATTCATATTTTTCATTTCATTATTGTTTTAATCCAAAAAATGAGTTCAGATTATCTAAAAAAACCAATGCTGGCAAAAAGAATGGAGTCTACAATTTGTGGTGGATTTACCCTCACAACATGCTAAATGCAGGGTAATCATCTGTTTATCTAGGCTGGAGAAAAACTATGGAGGACGCTAGCCTATTTGTAGAACTAAATGAAGAGGTCTATCTTTTCGGAGTGTTCGATGGTCATGGTGGACCAGAAATAGCACATTATGTTGCTTAGATTTTACCCAAGTAAATCCTCAACGAACCTTACTTTAAACTCAAGAATTATCCAAAGGCTCTCACTAATGTCTTTAAAAGAATTGAAGAACTTTTGGGCTCTGAACGAGGGGAGGAAGAGTTAAAGATCATCAATAAGAGACTTAATGGATCGCCCATTGTCAATGGATAAAAATTGTGTTACCGCGCGGGGACAACTGCATTGGTATTATTAATGACCAAGCATAGTTACTTCGTGGCCAATATTGGAGATTCGAGAGCAATTCTTAGTAGTGCCAATGAAACTATAGCACTATCGAAAGATCACAAACCTGAACTTCAAACTGAAAGGGAGAGAATAGAAAAGGCTGGCGGCTTTGTTAAGTAAGGAAGAGTCAACGGTACTTTGAGTCTTTCTCGTTCTTTCGGAGATTTTTAGTACAAGCATTTTTCTAAGATGCCGTATGATCAGCAAGTGGTGGTTTCAGTGCCTGATATCGTGGAGATAGAGCGTAGACCATAAGATCAGTTCATAATATTGGGATGTGATGGAGTATGGTAGAAGTATGTAAATTCCAGTCCTAAAATGGTGAACCACATCCAACAACTCCATTCAAAACTTGAAGGAAAGTCACTGATGTAGAAACTGTTTAACGATTTAGTGGCTAAGGATTTGAAAGATGCCAGCGGATGGGACAATATGACTGCTATGTTAATTGAATTTATGTGATTAATTTATTCTACTTTGTGATTCTTCGGTTTAAAACAAAGAATGATTTCAATCAACGATTGGTGAAACTAGACTTTGATTGAGAAGTTACATAAGTAATTAAAATGTTTAATGAGATGAAAAAATGGTGATGTTATAAAATTTGTGAATGGGTGGAGAAGATTCTAAGCCGAAGGAGGAGGATTGCTTCATACTCGAGCATTTATCTAAAATGTCCCTCAAGAGTAAAAAGGGTATATCTTACTACTTTATTCAACCACATCGGGACGCTGATCTTGATTCTACGCTCAAGCATCTTCGGTAGTACTTTAAACTTGACTACTTCCCAGAGATAAAGACCCTCAAACAAGAGATGAGTTTCGTCCACAAAAATCAGATTGTTAAAGTTATCTTTACTAAAGACTTACCTCAAGAAGATTTAGATTACCTTCAGGGTGAGCAGAAGATCAGTCAATTAGTACTGTTTGGTGATGGTACACCAATATCAAAGAAGTATAGTAAAGTTGTAGGTGAAGCAAAATAAGCCAACAAGTTGATTGAACTGCTGAATGAACTGGAAGAAAAAGACGCGTTATAGATTCCATCAAGCAATTTATTGCTGCTGATAGACCAAGATACAAAAATGCTGAATAAATATCGCCTCAACTATCATTGTAATACCCAATTTATAGGACGTGAGCAGGCCAAACTGGATTTCGTAGAATTAGCTCGTAAATTATTCCCCGAACAACAAGATGCTATTACTGATTTCGAGAAAAACTATGATCTCACATTAGAGGGTGAGGATCGACAAAAAATGGTGGTACAATGGTTAATAAAGAACAACTTTTATTGGCAGCTCGTGCACACTTTAACTAGGACAACTTCTGATCCAAAAAGACTAGCCTATATACGATTAGGATTGAAGGATATTTACGAGGCAATCTTTAATTTGTTCAAAAAGCAATTATACTTCAAGGAGATGTACGTGGTGATAGATATCACTGAATAAGAAAAAATAAAATTATAAAAATCTGCGAATAACTTTCTACTTTTCACTTCTTTCGTTCGAGGCTTTCTCGATTAAGGAGTTGCCAAAAAATAATTGAAGAGCAGGGGTGCCAATGCTATCATGTTTATAGTTATTCCCTTTCGTAAATAAACTCTTTAGCCCTCACTAGATTTTGGGTATCTCGTCTTTCCTGAGCAAAAAAGTGTCATCTTCAACATCTATAATGTGTTTAGAGTCGGGGGAATCAATGTTAAGGCAAAGTGGGGTGAGTTGCAATATGGTGCTCTTCCTGAGATATTCACAAAGAGAAAGATAGAGGACGAGAGGACTCACATGAGCAAATTGGAACTTGATCTAATGCGTAATTACGACTATTTGGAGGATATGCTTAGTAAAGTTGATAGTCAAGCCACTCTTCTACAACTGGCAGGCTACTATGATGATGCACTTAAGGTTTACGATCAAAGAGTCGACTATATTCGCGACAGTGTTCATGACTAAGATGAAACCATGAATCGATGTCTCATACGAAAGGGAGATGCTTTAAGAATTAGCGGAGACTATAACACTGCTTAAAAAGAATATCAGGCAACTTCAAATAAGTCTGAAAAGTTTAAGCTCATTTCTAAGATTCATTTAGCAGAATTGTATATGCTTAAAGGGTAAGAAGATAAGTTTGAGGTGATAATCGATTAAATTGCTCCTCATTTAAATATTTTAGAGAAGGTTGAGAAAGAAGAATATCTTAAAGGACGTAACTTTGTTGTAATTCGCACAATTAAAAAGGGAGGGTTAAAGAAAGCTGAAAAAATGCTTGAAGATCTACAAAAATAAGTAGGCATTCTTTATGATTATACTATGGAAGGCAAGCCTCTTGTCCATGATATATACCGTAGTTTGGCAACATGCAAGTCTCGTTTGGGCAGACATGAAGATGCTCTCGGATTACTAAAACATACCCTGTAATGGCAACTAGTGTGTGAGGGTAAGACTCCTAACGTTGCTTTAACTGAAACCCTCATCCAGTCCGTGAGTCGTTCTTCGGGCAACAACGGATAATTATAAAAATCTCTCGCTCGTTTAAGTGCGATGTCATAATAGATTGAATCAAGCTAGCGTCGGTTCGAATCATCAGTAATGGTGGGTCTAAACCAAAGTTTAATCAAAATGTCGTTGCCGTGATATTATGGTATATATAGCAATGATCCTTCCGTTATATTGTATTTAAATTAAGTGACAATATTTCTTTTAATTAATCATTTGTATTGATTTGTATCGAATTTCTATTTCGAAAAACATGAACAACATAGACGAATACCTTTGCATGCTCGAAAAACTGCAGGTTATACCAGAGAGGGAAGTGAAGGCCATCTGTGAAAAGGTAAACCTAGTTTTATTCAGGCTAAGGAAATTCTAATGTCTGAACCAAATCTGGTTCATGTGAGAGCCCCGGTAACTGTTTGCGGGGATACTCATGGTCAGTTTTATGACCTGTTGGAAATTTTCTAGATCTGCGGCAAGCTACCTGTACTTATTGAGTTACTCAGAATACCAATTACCTCTTTATGGGTGATTATGTAGATCGTGGTTTCAATAGCGTGGAAACATGGCTGTACGTCCTTCTCCTTAAAGTCAAATATCGCAGTCGTATCACAATTCTTCGTGGTAATCACTAAAATCGAGAAATTAACAAACTGTATGGTTTTTATGATGAGTGTCTCAAAAAATATGGAACTGAACTCATCTGGAAAATGTTTGCAGACCTCTTTCAGTGCTTGCCTGTTGCAGCTGATATTGATAATCAAATATTTTGTCTTCATGGAGGACTTTCTCCCGAAATTGACACCCTAGATCAGCTAAAGAACGTCAACCGATTGCAAGATGTGCCACATAGCGGGCCTCTGTGCGATCTACTATGGTCTGATCCCTCAGATGACGGTAAAAACGGATTTAATTCTTCACCAAGAGGAGCAGGATACTGTTGGGGGGAGGACATAAGTTAAAAGTTTTTGTATCGCAACAACCTGAAAACTATATGTAGAGCACATCAGTTAGTAATGGAGGGATTTAGCTACTCTCACAAGAAAAAATGTGTAACAGTATTTTCGGCTCCAAACTATTGTTACCGCTGCGGCAACCAGGCTGCTGCTGTGGAGGTGAGCGATACCCTTGAGTGTTACTATCAGAAATATGATCCTTCGCCTAAATAGAAAGAAAGTGAGCCATCACGCCGCGTTCCTGATTACTTCTTATGATGGTTATTCTTTATACAGTTGTATTTGGTATATTTATTGAAAACATTAGTGCTTTTAAATTTTGATTGACTTATTCTTACAGTTGAATAATTACAAAGTCACTGGCTATTAATAATTTGCAATCCATTAAAATCTTAAAGAAATTGACAAAATACTTTAAATATAAAAGTATGATGAATTAATTTTAAAAAAATACAACAAGTTTCGATAAAATTATTAGCAATTTTCATACACTCTTTCCTAATAAACTGGCCACTATTTATTTTTGATTTTTTAAAGATAAGAAATGGTTGAAATGTCAACTATATGAGTTTATTCGTAAAAATTTAATAAAATACCATAAAAATATTGAAATAAACTTCAACAAAAATATGTATTATGAATAAAAAGTATGATTTTTAATTCGTAATATTTATTTCATAAAAAGTATTGAAATTTTAATCAAAAAAGTTAAAGAATTACGTTTTTGATTAGTTAAAGATGGTGTTCCTATTTTCATTGCCATATCCTTTTTTAAAATTCTTTTAACAATTATATATAGTCGACACAAAATGATAAAAGAAATTTATCTTTCATTCCTTTAAAGAAATGCCCTAAATCTAAACTATTCTGATTGCCCAATTAAATCTTTGATAAAGTCCTCTATTAATGCAAACAAACAAATCATATAATATAATATTTACCTAAAATGAAATTGTTTCTGATTTTATTGTTGATCTTGATTGTGACCCAAACTCAAGATTACTCCTGCTGGTATTCAGGACATGCATGTTACAACAATGTAGTGTCTTGTAAAAATGAGGCCAAATGTGTACAAGTAATTTCTTTTGCTAACAAAGGCTTTTTATGGTTGCCTCAATAGGTGTGCACACAATGATTATAATTGTTGGGCAGTCTGCGTCTCAAGTTATTCATCCCCAAATGCAAATGCTGTACCTATTTGCTTATAAAGTGTATTGCTTGTGCGGCATCAAATAATTGCTTACTACCACCGCTATTTCCCAATTCAGATTCAAAGAATATGGCACAGAAAAAGAAGATTTAACTGCCATTTACCTTCGATTGGAAGTAAATTTGCATGTTTATTGTGTAAAATAGATAGAATCTCGACCGAAGTCAAGTTTTAGAGATAAATAGAAGACTTGAGGCGGCTATTAATTCTATGATATCTTTTGATGCGAGTATGCAAAATATCGGAAAAGCTGGTTAGATATCTTCATTTTTGCAAGTCTACTAATCCTTCTTATTAGAATCAACCATTAAAGTGTTATCTAAATTTCCTAAATCTTTAATAAAGCTCGAAATGACACAGGGAAAATCTAGTCAGGTAAAGAAGCTCTTAAGCAGCCTTTGATTAAATAAAATAAATAATTTATGAGTGTTTTAACTATTCAGTTTCTTGTGTGAATTGATTTTGTTTATTTGAATTGATTTAGATGAAATTGATATTATTTTTTCATTTTGTTATCTCCTTTTGAATTAAAACAAATACACAGGATCAAATTAATTTTCTTAATAGAATATCATTGCTTTTATGATATCACATTGGGAATTAAAAAATGAATTAAAATCTAGGAAAGATGAATTTTATAATAGCAATAAATTTAGTACTTTTAATCAGCCTTTTTTTATTATTAATCTACAATTGTCAGCATAAACTAATGCACAGGGAAGCTACAACTGAAAATCTAAGAGCAAGACTTGAATAAATAGAGCAGGAAGACATCCAAGAGAAACAAATAGCTGAGCAAGCTAGATATAACGTTGATATAATTTCTTCAATGGGAGAAGATTCAAAAAACGCTGAAAGAAAAGCCTTAATTTAAAAAATTAAAAAGAAGGAACTGTAAAAAATTTAAAGGGTCAGACTATCTACAGAAGCACAAAGTCAACTTGATAAAATTCATTATCTCATTTATTCTCAAGTCGAAGGTTGTCAAGAAAACAATGAAATTAATTTCTCAAATTATTTAACTGAATCAAATAAGAACAGAACAAAATTTTCTTTAGAGCATGGAGTCCTTTATTTTTAAAAACTGATGAAAGTTGTGGGAAATATTCAATTTGTGGATAAATAAATTATGAGATCCCTTTGTAACTAATTGATACGGAGAGAAAGAGTCATCCTTCTGAATTATTATATCGATTGGGCTTTTTATGCTGAGTATGGTGGCACAGTAGTTAAATATATAAAATCATTATGGGAAGATTTGAAATACATAGTGGTAAAAATTATTGATTCAATATAAAGTGCATGGAATTAGATTTGGAAAAAGCTCAGATGCGCATGGAGATCTCTATTTGGATGATGATCGATAACGATTTATTTTTTGATTTTAATGTTAATTTGAGTAAAATCAATAGGCAAGAGCTAATTTTCTTACGATATTTATACAATTTCATTTTACTTTTCCAGAATTTATTTTATTGATTTGGAATACTCGCATAAAATACCCTATTTTGTATCAAAAGGTTTGAGGCTTTTCGAAATTGTGCAAAAAAGTAAAAGGAAGTGGAGAATAATACAATTATTTTATAACACTTATTTAATTAAAAGTCGATGCCCTTGGAAGTTAACACCTTAAATTGTTTGTTGTGCTATCTAATTTTTGGATAGGAGGACATTAATTTTATGAAAATCAATTTAAAACTAAATCTTAATTATGATACTTATGCTATCAATATTATACTTTTTATAATTATTAATATACAGATATCCATGAGTTCTATTTTTTTGGGATAAGTTTTACCAATAGCTCTTGCGCCAGAAAGGCATATTAATCCTGAAATAGCTCTTATGGCTTAACTCCCGCATAGAGATCAAACTTAAATTTTTAAAGAAATGATTAGACAGAAAGGAGAAACTGATAGATAAATGATTAAATATAGGGCAGCTGTTGAGATGAATAGGGATAACAATAAAGGTGGTAGTCCTTGGAAGATTTTGGCTGTTGTTGCCATAGGTGTTGGTGGTACTATCATGGTTGCCAAAAATAAGGATTAAATTATTTAACAACTTATCTAACAAAACGCTAAATTATCCAAAGTTCTAATCCAAAGCAACTAAGCTTTGACTAATACGATTGGTGATCTGACTAAAATGTTAATTGAAAGTTCAAAAGCTGCAGTCGACAATATTACAAAAGGGGAAATCAGTATAACTGGCCTCGTTTGGGAAAAATCTGCGAGTGCAGTCAAAGAGGCTTCATCATGGATTTACTCATTCTTTTATTGAGCTTCAATTAATCTTTACATTTAGTGAATTATATCTTTTCTTAAATGACAAATTTAATTTAACTATCATGGCAAAATATATTCAAACTTTTAGAACTATACTTTTTATCACATTTGATGAAATAAATCAAATAAAAAATGATACAAAGGCCTCATTACCTAACTGTTTAAACGAATGGCATTGAATTCATCAGGTTTGAGTAAAAATATTTAATATTTATCAATAACATTATTTTTTATTAGTAAAAAGCATAAATCATGAAATTAAATAAACTTCCCTCATCTTTGTATTTTATTTTATTTAAAATTAAATTGGGGGATTATATTTGACCTACTTCCATTATAAAATAATTTTGAGATCGAATTAACCCATCAAACGAATTACGTTAAATAGCAAATAAAATGCAACAATTTTAAGATATATCTGCTTAATATAAATAAACCAGAAATAAAAAATATTGAACATATTATCATCCTAGTTTGTCTATTTGGTCTTTCTGTGGCAGTTAACATTCAAATCTCACCATCAATCCAACCCAGGTACTCTCCTTATTTACTCTCCAACTTCGATACAGGAGAAATTTATCTCTTTGTTGTCAATGATAACTAATAAGAAACTGGTAAATACTTTGTGCAAAGCTCTATTCCGTATAATAATTTGTTTAGGTATGATACTGCTACTCAAGTAGCCAAACAAGTCATAGAACTGATTCCCACTCGATCGGCAATTGATCTGAACGCAAGTCTAATTGTAGGACCCAAGGGAGATGTCTATTTATTAAGCAATAATGCAAAATGGATGATCCTCGGACCTTATTACTTTGATAATTGCGGATTTAGTTGGGGAGTTGCGAAATCAGTTTCTCAGTAGTTTGTTGATTCTTTGCCAAATGGTCCAACAATCGGTCAAGATTTATGATTGACCCCAATAAATATATCAAGATATCAAGTTTATTTTAATGAAATATAGCAGGGGTTGGGGTTGGGGTTGGGGGTTGGGGTGGGGGTTG
>Ga0302197_10005280_pt1 | contig 11114 bp, 11 predicted proteins | sample II_Bog_N2_1_FD_193526 | JGI IMG/M metagenome (GOLD analysis project Ga0302197, IMG submission 193526) | Peat permafrost microbial communities from Stordalen Mire near Abisko, Sweden - II_Bog_N2_1 | ecosystem: Environmental > Terrestrial > Soil > Wetlands > Peat | place: Sweden: Abisko...
CCGGACATCGCCGGCCTTCGCCTTATGGCGTGAGCGGGCGAGGCAGTTCGTGATACGGTCCTCAGTTTCCATTCCCCTTCGTGTTCATGATGGCTGGCATGGCGCATTGATTGTGTATGCCGCAACCCCCCACGCATTTGAAACGCCGGCGATCGATGTACTCCAGCACCTCGCGGATCAGATTGAACACGCTGTGCATGCGCTCGATCAGGGGTTTGCTCTCCATGCCGGGAAGATCGACTTGGCCAATCTGCAAAGAAAGTTAACCGAGGCATTATCCGCGATGGTGGCGCCCATGGTAGCCGCAATGGAGATGCGAGACCCTTACACCGCCGGCCACGAGAGCAGAGTGGCAAATATTGCAGTCGCAATTGGCAAGGAGATGGGCTGGGCAGAAGAGCGATTGCAGGGATTGCGGGTGGCGGCACAGGTTCACGATATCGGGAAGATATCAATCCCCGCCGAGATACTGACCAAGCCAACCACGCTAACCGCGGGAGAATTAGGCTTGATTCACGAGCACCCGGAGACTGGATACGTCATTCTGAAGGACATACCGTTTTCGTGGCCTGTTGCCGAAATCGTGCGCCAGCATCATGAAAGGCTGGACGGCTCGGGCTATCCACAGGGCCTGAAGGGAAATGCGATTCTGCCCGAAGCCAGGGTCCTGGCAGTGGCGGATTTTGTGGACGCAATGGGCTCCCATCGGCCCTATCGGCCGGCAGTCAAGCTGGAGGTTGTTTTGGAGCAGATTGAAAGCGAGGCGGGAAGCAAACTGGATGCGGAGGCCGTGCGGGTCTGCGCGGCCCTGTTCCGCGAAAAGCGGCTGGTTCTGACCGCCATGAATTGGCCTTGACCCTGCCGGGCGCTCCATCTTTGCCTCCATTGGCGGGTGGCCCCAGTCTCATGCCGCGCATAATTAGGTTGAGCGTGCCCCCGGTCCATCGCCTTTGGGGACCGAGGAGGGAGAATCGAACTGCCTGTAGCGCATTCACTCAGGTCATTGGGGGACAGCATACTCACTCACCGTAGCTTCAAGCGGGTGGCCCGGGTGGCGGCGGCGCGAGTCCCTCCCACATGAGTGGTTGCTCCAAGCCCCCGTCTGGGCACCTGGAAGTGGCACGATCCCCGGGAATAGGCTCAAGGAAAATCCAAACTCACTTCACCCCAAATCGTCCATTCGCTCATAGAGAACAGAGCCGGTCCGATCCGGGGACCCTCGCCCTACCTGAAAGCTGAAAGCTAACCGCTGGAACTGATATCACTGCATGCACTTTCCTCGCCCTGACAGGCCATTATGTGCGCAAAAAGCGTGTCAAAAGTGCATCGAAAACGCTGTTTTGCGCGCTTAGAACGGCCTTAGATCATGCTATTTTGCATGATTTGTCACGCGTTTGCCTGAACACATTAGCAGATGCTGCGAGGTCTGCGCGGACAGCTTATTGTGCGCAGTTAACCACACATCCGGCGATGTGCCAGGGGCCTGATTCTTGTCTTGAAAGGGTATGAACAGAGGCTCCGGGGCGGGGCCGCTCGGTGATACTGGAAAAATGGTTGCGGCGCACGTTGCGGCAGTTGGAGTCGTCACCACCACCTGGCTTCTGGCTCTCGGCTGGTTTTGGCAGGCGGTTGCCGCGCTGCGGGGAATGCCGACGCTGCCCGATTTGACCCGCCTGGATACGGCCGCATTGCCGGAGTTGCCACACGGCAATGGTCCGCACCTCACCGTCATTGTCCCCGCATGCAACGAAGAAAAGGCCATCAAGGCCACGCTCCGATCGCTCCTTGCTTCTAAGGGGCTGCGGCTTGAGATCATTGCGGTTAACGACCGCTCGACCGACCGCACAGGCGCACTGATGGACGAGGTGGCCGAGGAATTCCACGGCGGGCCGCATAGCTTGCAAGTGATCCACAATCGCCAACTTCCCGAGGGCTGGCTGGGCAAGCCGCACGCGTTGCAACTGGGAGCTGAATGCGCCAGCGCGCCCTGGCTGCTGTTTACCGATGCCGATGTGGTCTTCAGTCCCACGGCCCTCGAACTGGCTCTGCGGTATGCTTTGCAGCAAAACGTCGACTACCTGGTGCTGATCCTCACGCTGCTGCTCAAGACCAGCTCCGAGGGTGCTGCCTTTGCAGCGTTCCAGGCTATGTCCCAGTGGAGCATACGCCTGTGGAAGGTTGCCGACCCACGCGCTCGGGACTTTTTTGGCGCGGGCGGCTTCACTCTCGTCCGCCGCGAAGTCTTCACCGAGCTCGGCGGGCTTCAGAGGTTGCGGATGGAAGTTATTGAAGACGTGTCCTTTGCCTGGATGGTCAAGCGTGGCGGATATTCGCAGCGCGTCGCCGTAGGTCCCGGTCTGGCCCGGATCCACTGGATTCAAGGCGCGCTGGGCATTGTTTCGCTGCTCGAGAAAAATGGCTTTGCGGGCTTTCGATATCGTGTGTGGCTGACGCTGCTGGTTTGTCTGGGGTTCGCCGTGCAGATGGCCTATCCCCTTTGGGCGATGGCAACCGGCGGATGGGGCATGATGGCCGGCTTGCTTACCTACGCGTTCATCACGCTCACGTATGTCGCGAATAGGCGTGTCACGCAGGTTCCCCCGTGGCTGGCGCTCTTCTTCGCCCCAGCGACAGCCATCTTGCTGTATGCAATTCTGCGGTCGATGATTCTTACCCTCAAGCGCGGCGGAGTCGCCTGGCGCGGGACGCTTTATCCGCTGGCCGAACTGCGGCGAAACATGGTGCGCTGGCGATAAGGCTATCTGCAAGAAGGACTTGGGGTTGGGATGGCTTACTTCACAGGCCGCGCTTCCTGATCGCGGGAGTTCATGAAGGCTCGCCCCGAGCCCTGCGAGCGCAGGTTGGGGTCGTTGACGGGCGGACGGCTTTGGCCGGCGTTAAAGCCGCGCGCCAGCAAGGGATTGGGCCTGAACCTGGGCGGCCCGCCGTTAAACTGGCGCGAATGGCTAAGGATCATTCCTGCGCGGCCGTGCATAGGCTGCACGATGCCGCGGACATTTATGTTCATGTTGCGATATTTCTGGAGTTCGCCGACCTCGTCGTGGTCCTCCCACAGGCTGACGATGGTGAAGCGGCAGGCGTCGTCGGGGGTCTGGGGCGTGCATACGTCGAGGAAGCGGGTTCCGTCGGGAAGTTGAACCACGTCATAGATATAGGCGGTGACGCAGACGTCCTTGTTGACGAGCTTCGAGGCTTCGTCGGCGGTGAGGCAAGGCTTTTGCGAACCAGCCGACAACAAAGTTACGCTTACCGCCAACAGTACCGCAATCCATCCCAGTCGCCTTATCATCCTGGCCCTCCAGGTCGATTCAATCCGGCCCGCGCGTTTCTTGCTGTGCGGCCCATCACCTGAATTGGAAAGACAAAGGCAGTATGGGGGTAGCCCGGGGGTTAATGCATCCGTAACCTCCCCTCCCCCCTATCTCTGCGAAGATCCGCCTTGTTTTCATCGGGTTACGGCACGGGTGGTGCTGTAACTGTGTGCTTTCAAAGGAGTTATTTGCAGATATGCGGATATAAAGGAGTTAGGCCGCTTTTTGCGGCTTGCGTGGGAGTTTTTGTTCGCTCATGCAGGCGGACTTTCGTCTCGTAGCCACGCGCATGATTGTGCGCAGGTTACGGCCTTTTCTTCCACTCAATTCCGATTATGCGCCTCAGACGCATAATTATCTGCAAACGTGACGCCGATTTTTTCGAGAGCGACAAGGAAAGCATCCCTGGCTGAGACGCCGTATCCGGCTTGGCACAGTTTTCGGAAAGGTTCTCAGAGGTGAGACGCGGGCAACTGGTGAAATGTAGCGGCTGGGATGTGCGGCAGCGCACCTCATTCGAATGAGGATGGATATAAAGGCTAGATTGGATATACAATGAGCGATGTATATCTGGAGGTCCGCGATGAAAGTTGCGAAATGGGGAAATAGTCTTGCGGTGCGGCTGCCGGCCTCTCTGGTGGCAGCGCAGGGGATTGGCGAAGGGGACGAGATTGAGCTTATACCCAAAGGCAACGGGAAGTTTGAGGTTTCTCCCGACGAGCGGCGGAGGCAGGCGCTGGAGGAGATGCGCCGGTTGCGCTTCAAACTCCCTCCTGGTTACAAGTTCGATCGGGAAGAAGCGAATGCGCGCGGGCCGTATGAGCCTGTGAATCAAGCGAAGCCGGAAACCGTGGCGGAAAGATGAGTGCGCAGGTATTTCTCGATACCAATGTATTGATCTATGCGTTTGCCGAGAACAGCGCCAAGTTGGATGTGGCCGAACGGTTGGTAAACGGGGGCGGAGTTATCAGTGTCCAGATTCTGAATGAACTGATGAACGCTCTGCGCCGGAAATTTGGATTTGGCTGGCCGGAGATTCGTAAGATTATCGACAGCGTCTTAATGACCTGCCCCGATCCGCTGCCGCTTACGCTGGGCACGCACCGAACAGCTTCGCGTATTTGCGAGCGTTACGGGTACTCAGTGTATGACGGGCTGATCCTTGCTGCCGCAGTGGAAGCTGGGTGCTCGAAGCTGCTGACGGAGGACTTGCAGCATGGGCAGGTGGTAGAGGGTGTGCGGATTGAGAATCCGTTTCTTGGCCTGTCGGCACCGTAAGTAACGTCGGGAGGGGCAATCGACTCCCCGGTCTCAGAAGCGAGACCGGGGGCACCCGGCACAGCGCCGCCAAAGCGAATTGAGGTCGATTCGGAGACGCTGGAATATGAATACGCTTGATTATGAGGCCCGCTGGAGAGCGGGCTTCAAGGGTTGATGGCGAGTAGATTTCGGGAGCAAGACCTGCGGCACACGGTTACGTATTAGTCCGGGACGAGGTGGCCGAAAGAAACTGTCGAATTCCGCCGATGGCTGAGAGGAGTTCTACCCATTCCTCAATCAATGTCTGGAAAGCATCGTCGATGCTGTAAAAACGATCCGGGTCGCAATATGAAGCCAATCTGGACAACCCGTTTTGATCCTGCAACAGGTGCGTCTTTCTCAAAAGCGATTGGTGGTTCTGAAGAGCGCCGAAAAGGCGATTCCGATCCGGGAGGGTCCCCAACCAGATCCACACGCCGACCCGCACCTGCCTTTCCTTCGGCTTTGTCAACTCCCAAATGACATGATAGTTGGCGTACAGTCCACCGCCATAATTCTTTTCTAGCTCAATCGAAGACCAGCTTTCTGGCAGGTTTTGATCGTCCAGACGCGCGCTTTTAAATACGAGGTTATTGATAGGCAATCCTCTCTCCGAGAGCCTCGGTGAGTGTTCTTCAAGCACAGTTTGTAGTCTGGATCTTATTTGCCTCCGAAACTCTGAGACGGCGACAAGGGCAGATGCGTAGGTGTGCAAGCCTTCTTGTAGAAACGTCTTCATTTCCTCACTTACTACTGGTTTCTGGCTCTCCAATGATCCACCTCCATTTGCGCCTTCGTGAAATGATCAACCATACGCGGTACCTTGCCGGTGGGCGGCAAAGTAGGCTCCGGAGAGACGAATCCGAGCAGGTTCTGTTCTACGGCACCAACGAAGGCTAAAATCAGCGCGGTAGCTAGGAGGCGCTCTCGCTCCAGTCTGAGAGGAGCGATACCCCTCAAAGTCACGCATACATCCGACCATAAGAGGGAGCGGAATCCGAATGGATCCGAGCTGGGCGGATTAACCGAGAGAAAGATCAGCTCAGTTTCGGCTGAATTGATCGATTTACGATAGCCATTGTGCTTCTTCAGATCCGTGTCTTCATATGCCCGAGTCTTTACTTCAATAACGGCGAGCCAGCGGGATCCCTGCTTGACGACTAGGTCCAGCCGCCCGGTTTGATCAGTATAGCCGTGTTCGACAGGCACTTCCCTCTCAACGCTGATTCGCCCGTGCGGGTCTGCGGTTTGGCACAAGTTCTGCGATCCAAGGATGCACCCAAGTTCATGGGCATCTGAGACCTGCTCAAGAACCCACTGCAGCCAGTCGGAATAGACTTCTTCTCGGCTGGAGGAAAGCTGTCGATGTAAAGGAAACTGGACATCGAGGGGGTCAGAGAGAGGGGACATACGCTCCTTGGAGGCCTTGTACATCCGAACAAGGGGCCCAGACTCCGCTTCGCTCATCGCCTGGCAAGCGCGTATGAGCGCCTTAGCACTATGCCACGCTGAGGGTGATAGGCGCGGCAAACGCGAATGGGCAACGATAAGTCGTCGCGGTGCGTGCCATTCTGCAGGCAGAGAAGCCATTGCCTTATCTCACCCCTACCAATTCTTCGCTCTTGGCGCTTTGGCCGTAGTGGGTCTGGACGTAGTTGTCGAGGATTTGCTTGAACTCGGCTACTATCGTGTCGCCGTGGAGGGTCTTGTATAACTTGCCGTCTACATACACTGGGGCTTTGGGTTCTTCGAACGTGCCGGGGAGACTTATTCCTAAGTTGGCGTGCTTGGATTCGCCGGGGCCGTTGACTACGCAGCCCATAACTGCCAGCTTTAACTCTTCGACACCGGGGTATTGCTTGCGCCACTCGGGCATGGAAGTGCGGAGATAACTCTGTATCTGCTCGGCTAACTCCTGGAAGTAAGTGCTGGTGGTGCGTCCGCAGCCGGGGCAGCTAGTCACCTGCGGCATGAAGCTGCGGATGGAGAGCGATTGCAGAATTTGCTGCGCTGCCTGCACTTCTTCTGTGCGGTCGCCGTTGGGCTTGGGGGTTAGGCTCACGCGGATGGTGTCTCCGATGCCTGCCAGCAGCAGCGGGGCCAGGCCTGCGGTGGATGCGATTAACCCTTTTGCCCCCATGCCGGCTTCGGTAAGGCCGAGATGCAGCACGTAGTCGCAGCGGGAGGCGAGCGAGGTGTAGACGTCGATGAGGTCGCGCACGCCGCTGACCTTGGCGGAGAGGATGATCTGGTCGTGGCGCAGTCCGAAGCGTTCCGCGGCTTTGGCGGAATCGAGAGCGCTGACGACCATGGCTTCCATCATTACTTCGCGGGCGGGAAGCGGGTTGGCGAGGCGGCTGTTCGAGTCCATCATGCGGGTGAGCAACTGCTGGTCCAGAGAGCCCCAGTTGACGCCGATGCGGACGGGCTTCTGGTTCTCGGCTGCGCACTCCACCATGACCTGGAAGTTATCGTTATCCTTTTTGCCGATGGAGGCGTTGCCGGGGTTGATGCGGTACTTGGCCAGGGCGCGCGCAGTTGCGGGAAACTTTTTCAGGAGGAGATGGCCGTTGTAGTGGAAGTCGCCCACCATGGGGACGTTGAGTCCTCGCTGCGCGAGGCCTTCGACGATGTAGGGAACGGCGGCGGCGGCATCCTCGTTGTTCACGGTGACGCGGACTAGCTCGGAGCCGGCGAGGGCGAGGGCTGCGACCTGCTCGATGGTTCCGGGGATGTCGGCCGTGTCGGTGTTGGTCATCGATTGCACGACGACCGGGACCTCCCAACCGACGTGAACGTTGCCGATTTTGACCGTGGGTGTTTTTCTGCGCTGGATATCCGCCATGGTTATAGTTTACCCGAATGCCACCTGCGGTGGGGCATACGCTCGCTACTCGCTCGCATGAGCTTGGTTGCTTTCCCACGCATTCCGCAAGAACGCGGAATGGATGGGGCACGGACCATGTTTTAGCGGAAGGAGGGCGGGCGATCGGCGTAGGCCTTGCCGCGATCCTTGTTGGGCTGCGAATCTACTGTGAATTCGAGATGTGTTGTGCCGGGGTGCAGTTTATCGAGGGGGAGCCAGGAGTTGGAGTAAGGCGCGCCTTCGAGTGTGACTTTCTGGACGTAGATGCCTTTGCCCTGGCGGCTTACGATCAGCGTGCGCCCGCCTCCCAGACGCAGGGTTGCTTTATCAAACATCGGAGTGCCAAGCACCAGGCCGCCTACGCCGGGGACGGCCGGGTAGAGGCCGAGCGCATCCCACACATACACGCCGGAGGTTGCTCCCAGATCGTCGTTTCCGGGAATGCCGTCGGGCGCGGGCTTGAAAGTGTCGTGAGCTATGCGCGTGACCACCTCCTGCGTCTTCCATGGCTTGCCGGCAAACACATAGGCGTAGGGAACGACGAAGTCGGGCTCGTTCTCGATGTTGTAGCAGGGTTCGCCCCAGCAGCGGAGCTTGAGGAAGAATTTGTCGAGGCGGGGAATGACCTTGTCGTCTCCGCCGATGGCGGCAAAGAGGGTGGGATAGTCGAAGGGAATCATGAAGGTGTATTGGTAGGTGTTGCCTTCTTCAAAGCCCATTTGATCGGAACCTGGGCCGTCGTTGGGATGCTTCTTGGGAAGCGAGTGGTCGGGATCGAATGCCGGGAGCCAGGCGCCATTGGCCGAGCGGGGGCGAATCCAGCCGGTGGATGGATCGAAGAGAAACTGCCAGTTCTTGGATTGGTTGAGAAACAGGGAGTAGTCGGCCTGGTCTCCAAGGGCGTGCGCGAATTGCGCGATGGCGAAGTCGTCGCTGGCGTATTCGAGGGTGCGCGAGGCGGCGGTGTTGTCGTTGTCCAGGGGGACGTAGCCGAGCTTTCGATAGTCGGCCAGGAAAGGGCGCTCGGATTGGCTGTGCGGGCCGCTGCCGGGCTGGGTTCCGGCCTTGACGAGGTATTTGAGGGCGGTTGCGGTGTCGAAGTTGCGCGCGCCAAAGGCATAGATGGAGGCAAGCACCGGGGCGGGCGAATCGCCTCCCATTACGTAGGTGACGTCGTTGGCGGCCGGCCAGCGCGGGAACCATCCGCTCTGGACCGCATCGTTTACCAGCGACTGGGCGATGTCGCTCTCGCGGTCGGGGTCGAGCAGAGCCTGGAACTGGACGGTGTTGCGGTAGATATCCCAGTCAGAAAAGTTGGCGTACTGGGCCTTCTGCTTTGAGCCGGCGAGCGAATGGACTTGATTGTCGAAGCCGATGTAGCTGCCGTCCTGGTCGCTGAAGAGATTGGGAGACAGGAGGGAATGATAGAGGCCAGTGAGGAAGATTTTGCGCTCGGTGGGCGAGCCGCCATCGACTGCTACGCGGGCTAGCTGGCTGGTCCAGGTCTGGCGAGCTTTGGAGTGGATGCGGTCGAAGTCCCATCCGGGGATTTCCTTGTCGAGATTCGCGGCGGCTCCGGCTTCGCTTACATACGAGATGCCGACTTTTAGAACGACTTCGTGCTGGTTGCCGAAGTCGAGCCATGCGCCGGTGTGCTTGCCCTGCGCGGATTTGGCATCGGTAAGGATCGCGTCGTCCTGCCACATTGCGGAGCTTTTGTAGGGCTTGCTGAATTTGCCGGTTACGTAGAGCTTGTAGTTGGACTGGGTGCCGCAGAAGCCGCCGGCGGTAACGGAGCCGGTGTAGGAGTCGGTGGTATTGAGTTCGATGGTGTTGGCGTAGGCTGCGCGGTCGGGGCGCTTTGGGTTGTCGGGTGAGATGGTGTTGGCGCTGGAGCCGGCGTTGATGAGGATGCGCGCGGGCGAGCCTTCGGGGAAGTGGAAGCGGGCAATGCCGGCGCGATCGGTTACGGTGATTTCGACGCGCACGCCGTTGGCCAGCGTGATGGCGTAGTAGCCGGGATGCGCTTCCTCGCTGGTGTGGTCGAAGGCGGCGGCGTAGGGATCGAAGCTGGAGCCGGGGCTGGCAGAGAGCGGGGCGGTGGTGGGCAGCACGGCGAAGTCGCCGTAGAGGCCGCAGCCTGCGCCGCTTATGTGGGTCATTCCGAAGCCGCGGATCTGCTTGTCGTTGTAGTAGTACCAGGCGTCGCGGTTGGTGTCGGGACTCCACTGGACCATGCCGAAGGGGAGGGTGGCGCCGGGAAAGGTGTTGCCTCCGCCGGCGGTGCCAATGAGGGGATCGACCTCGTCGTAGGGCGTGGGTGCGGATTGAGCGCGGGCGGGGATGGCTGAGAGCAGGGAGACCAGGACGAGCGAGAGGCTGAGTGGAAAACGAGTGCGCATGGATGTGGGCCTTCTTGCGGAGATGCTGTTGTGTGGGGCAGCGGCTCGGCAAGCAAGAATGGTACATCATGCCGGGCGGCGGCGAGGATTGGTGCAAAGAAGAACGGAACTCATGGGCTCGGAAACCCGTACACCTCAAGACTCGGTCTTGCGCTTTAAGTTGACGAAAGGAGTGTGGGGGATTGACCTTCTCGCCCATTCTGGCTCTTCACATCTGTGCCGGTAGTCTTGGATTGCTTTCGGGCACCGTGGCGATTGCTGTCCGCAAGGGTTCCCGGAACCATGCCATGGCAGGAATAGTCTTCTCTGTGTCCATGCTGATTCTTGGCGCAACCGGAACGTACATTGCAATCACCAAGTCCCAGCCCGGCAATATTATTGGCGGCCTGCTGACGCTTTACATGATCGCAACCGCATGGATGGCAGCCAGGCGGAGAAACGTGCGAACCGGCATCTTCGATTGGGTTGCTCTTATGTTTGCAATCTGCGTGGGAGCTGCCTGCATAGTCTATGGCTTCAAGGCCGCTAACGGTGAGACCCACGACGGAGTGCCGGCTGGCATGAAGTTTTTCTTTGGCTTTGTCATCCTTCTTGCAGCCGCAGGGGACATTCGTATGCTGGTGAGCGGCGGCATTTCGGGCGCACAGCGTATCGCGCGCCATCTCTGGCGGATGTGTTTCGGACTGTTTATCGCCTCGGGATCGTTCTTCATGGGCCGTCAACGAATCTTTCCGGAGTTTGTCCGTCAATCGAATGTTCTGATCTTTCTAACCATTCTTCCCCTGATACTTCTAGTTTTCTGGCTGATTCGAGTTCGCTTTACAAATCTATACAAGGGAAAGTCCTTAGTGGGCATAAGCAAAGTTCCTTCGAGACCTATCGCCCCATAGGATCGTTACCGGAACGCTTGCAGAGCGCCTACGGGCATTTTTTAGATGGTTCTTAGCAGACGATATCGGTCGAGGGTTATTTCAACGCGGATCGCAGCGACGTCGGCAGGATAGCGGAGACGTGCAAATGCGACCCAGGCATCGCGGTAGGTTTCCCAAGTCCCTTCCACTTTTGAAAGATTCTCTGCCGTAACGGCACCCTGTTCGATCTCTTCCTTCGTCAGTTTTTGCAATTCCTGGAGCTTCTTTGTGTACTCGCGATTCAGCAAGGTATCGGCCACCGCGACTTGATTGTCAGACAGTGCAGGCCATTTCTTGCGCTCGA
>Ga0302197_10005281_pt1 | contig 11112 bp, 6 predicted proteins | sample II_Bog_N2_1_FD_193526 | JGI IMG/M metagenome (GOLD analysis project Ga0302197, IMG submission 193526) | Peat permafrost microbial communities from Stordalen Mire near Abisko, Sweden - II_Bog_N2_1 | ecosystem: Environmental > Terrestrial > Soil > Wetlands > Peat | place: Sweden: Abisko, Stordalen...
GAGACTTGTTGAGCAACTCCGCCTCGCTGGTCATGCGTTCGGCGTTGGCCGCGGCCATGAGGCGCACGCGGCTTGCTTCGGCGTCGGCCATGAGATTGCGGCGCTGGAGTTCAGCCTTGCTGTCGATCACCTTGGCCTGCGCGTCGGCTTCCGCATTCTGAATGGTGGCTTCCTTGCGCGCCTCGGCCTCAAGCTTGCTTTGCTCAATCTGCTTTTGCTTGAGCGGCAAGGTGTATTGCATGGCGTCGGCCTCGCCCTTGGCTTCAACGACTCTGGATTGGGCGTCGCCCTCAGCCTGCTTCACCTTTTGCACTGCCTCGGCTTCCGCCTGCAACTCGGCGATCTTCACCTGCTTTTGCTGCATGTCGGTTTCTACGCCCATCTGATCGTCCTGCTGCTCCTTGAGCAAGAGGCCTTCGAGACCCTTGGCATACTCTTCAGGAAGTTGAATGTCGGAGAGCATTACTTCTTCGACGACAATGCCGTCGGCGCCGAGCTTGCGGGTGATGATGGCTGCGGCCTTCTCACGCACTTCTTCACGTTTGGAGCTGAAGATCTCGCGCACGGTGTACTGCGGCGTGAGTTCGCGCCACGCGGAGGCCACGACTGGAGGAACGAGCTCCTTGTCGACCGGCTGGGGCATGTGCGCCTGCACGCTATCGAGCTTGGCGGGGTCGAGCCGGTAACGCACGGTCACGGCCAGTCCGATGTTGAGGCCCTCGCGCGACTGCACGCTGAGGCCGCTCTTCGGCGCAGTTGTTTTTGCACTTTCTTCACCCATGCCTGCTGTGAAGAGGTGATCGCGCAGATCGAAGGTCTGCACACTCTCGACCAGCGGTGTGACGAAGTGCACTCCGGGATAGAGCGTGCCAGGCAGCGTGCCGCGAATCTGACTGACCCGCACGCCGCCCATTCCGCTGGGGACGACGACGATGCTGGCCGCGATAAGCAGAGGCAGGCAAGCGACCAATACCAGCGCGACTGGACTGCGCCATGCGATTGGTTCCGGCGCGATCAGGTCGGCTTCGCCCGCGGCTTTGCGGCGCGCGTAGCGAATGCGAAGATAGAGCCCATAGAGTGGAATTCCCAACGCGGTAGCCAGCAACAAGACCCCCGCGACCGTTAACAACAGCTTCAATGCGAGCATTTTCCTTCTCCTTTTTGGTGGTTGCGCTCCGTGCTGTTTCTGGATTCCGGCCTTGGAGCAATGAGCAGCCGGACCAGTCCTCCATACGTCAACTCTTCCAACAGCAGCGCTGCCGCCACCGGCAACACCACTGCGCCTAATCGGGTTATCGCTTCCGCCAGCAGACTCATGACCGCGCCTCCCTAGAGCAATTCCGCTAACACGACAACCGTTGCAACCGCGTGGCCGGCCGCATTTGCTTTCTCCGTGCTATTCGCATTGGCTGCCGGGACCTGTTCACGAATTGCCGGCACGGCCGTAGCGGTCAGTGTGGCCGCGGGCTGGATGGTCGTATCAGGGGCTGGATTTTCTCCGTTGCCAAAGAGTTGCGCGGTCTCCTGGTTGCGCTGGCCCACCAATTCGACGGTGTCGCCCTCGGAAACGAGCGGGTAGAGCTCTTCCAGATCGGCCTTTGCCATGCGGATGCATCCGTGCGATGCGGCTTTGCCGATTGAGCGGGGTTCATTGGTTCCATGGATTCCGTAGCCGTGTTTGCTCAATCCCATCCAGCGGGTGCCCACCGGATTCCGTGGTCCCGGCGGCACCGTTTTGCCTTCGTGATGATAGGTCGGGTTGGCCACGCGGCGTTCGATGGTGAACGTCCCCACCGGGCTGGGAGTTGAAGGCTTGCCAACCGCGACGGTGTAGACCTTCCTGACTTGCCCGTCTTCGACCAGCGCAAGCTTCCGGTCCTCGAGGCTTACGACGATCACCCGCTTTGTCGCTGCTGGAACGGAGGTCTGCGCCGGAGAACTCTGGTTTGCTGTGTTCTGCGCCAACGCCTGGACCGCCAGCGCCATCCCTGCCACTGCCACGGCTGCCAATCTGCCGAGTCTCGAAGCTGCCATCGCGTCCCCCTTGCCCCAAATGCCTGTGCCCAGACAAGGTGCAAGCGGGTCTCCAATTGCCAGCGATTGAAAACATACGAGTTATGGGTCAATTGGCTTTGGGGTTTCGTGTCATCTCAGACACTCTGTGTGTCCGGTGACACGCGCGGCGGCCGCAGTATCGGGGTCATGAGGCCGAGTCTGCGGAAGGACTTTTGTGAGGGGCGCTGAGACGGAGTAAAGCCCGATTGGCATCGGGTTGAAACAGAAAGGAAGGCTTTTCCAATAGCAAAAAAATGGCGTTCGAGGCGGAGGGTTTTTCCGTCTCGAACGCCATGGGGGGAGGGTCTAGAACTGTATTCGCGCTACGAATTCAAAGACGCGTCCGGCATCGGCGCCTTGCGCGTAGCCGAAGGTTGCGCTTTGGATGTTGGCGCCCTGATTGGCGTTGCCGTTGGTGATGGGCTGGAGCTGGAGAATGTTGAAGATGTTGAAGGCATTCACCTGAAAACGAAGCAACGAGTGATGGTCGAACTTGTCAAGCACCACTTGTTTGCCGAAGCTCATGTCGGTACCGAAGAAACAGGGGCCGCGGAAGCTGTTGCGGCCAATGCCAGGAACGTAAACAGGGTTGGTCTCGGAAGTCGGCTCGCTGATCTCAAAATAAGCAGGGCCGCCCAAGGGGAAGTTGGAGCCTGTCTTGAATGCGCTATTGGAGCAGCTTGTGCCTGCGCCGCCGTAGTAGGCTATCGGCCGCGTGGGGCCAACCACGTTTGCGCCTGGAACCAGGGGGCTGGTGGCCAGGTTATAGGTGACCGGCGTCCACGGGAAACCGGTGTGATAGGTCATGACGCCATTGACTTGCCAGCCGTTGGCGGCAGCATTCACAAAGCCGTTGCCGGAATGAACGTGGGGTAACTCATAGGTGCCCACAAGCGTGATGCGGTGGCGCACATCGTAATCCGATGGGCCCCATTCCGATTGGTTGTTGGCGGGGTTGGTCTGGTTTCCGTTGGAATCGGCGAGATCGCCGTTCGACACCTGGTCAAGCGATTTGGACCAGGTGTAGTAAGCGGCGAGATTGAGACCATTGGTGACGCGGCGCGTGAGGCCGAGATTGAGCGCGTTGTAGGACTGATGGGAGTCAGTCTGCGCGAAATAGGCGGCGTAAACCGGTGTGAGCTGCGTTGTACCGGAGCAGTTGACCGTTGCAGGGGAGCACTGCGAGTAAATGAAGTTCTGGTTCACCAGCCGTGCGAAGTCATAACCGACGCTGCCGGTATAGCCAATGGTGGCGACCATGTTGGACGGCAATTGATATTGAAGTCCAAGAGCGTAGAGGATGCTCACCGGCTGCTTGATGGTGGACGCAGCGCCGTAGACCTCGAAGCTCTCTGCGTTGGAAACGCAATTGCTGGACGTTGATCCATATTCGCAGGGAAAACCGGTGGCGGGGTTGGTGCCAAGAGCAAGCGCGGGGTTGAAGGGGAAGCTGGAGGGCGAATTGCTTGTTCCCATATCGTATTGGACGCCGGCGGTGTTGCCGTTGCCGGCGCAGCAAAGGCCGAAGCTGGCGACGCCGGGGCCATCTTCAAGAGCGTTTTCGAAGAGAGCGACATCGAGGTGGTTATATGCGGCCGCGGCACCGCCTCGCACCACGAGCTTCTGCTTGAGAACGGGAGGCTGGTAGGCAAAGCCGAATTTGGGAGCAAAGTTATGCGGCGAGGCTCCCCAGAGGTGATTGCGCATCTGCAAGGTAAGGCCGCTAAGCTCATGGCCCGAAGATCCGAGCATCGGATAGTTGATCTCAAACCCCTTGTTGCGCAACGGGGTGAAATATTCCCAGCGCACACCCAAATTGAGCGTGAGATTGGGCAATACTTTCCAGTCGTCCTGGAAGTAGGCGGCGACATCTTCTGAGCGGAAGTAGCGCTGGGTGAGCGGAGTGCCACCGTTGGCGGGATTTGCTTCGATGGCCTCATAGATGGCTGCATCATTGGCAAATGTCCAGAGACCCTGCATGGCATAAATCGGCCTCTGCTCGCCGGACAAGTTGTTGTTGTCCTGCTCGAGCCGCAATTCGCCGCCGATACGAATCACCTGGGAGCCCCAGGTATGCGTGACCATGTCGCGTGCTTCGTAGGTATTCTCAGCGAAGATAGCGGGGGTGGTGCTGCCGTAGTTTGCGCCGTACTGGATGGCCCAGGGCAAGGTCTGTACGTTGACGTAGGGGATGCCGAAGTCAACGGTATTGCCTGCGTCCCTTACGCCGTTTTCCGCAAAGCGGGTACCGTTGGCCCGGGCTTCATTGAGCCAGTTGGGCGAGAAGGTGTGAATATAGATGGCGGTTGCGGCGGAGTTGAGCGGTTTGAAGGGCGCATCCGCCTGGGGGCGCGAACCGGCTGTGCCGGTGGTGCCGTCGTTGTCCAGCTTGGTGAAGTAGAAGGTTCCCGCAACCTGGTCCTTCGAAGTGGCAAACCAGTCGCCGCGTGCGTTGAACTGGTTGCCGCGGCTGTGGCTGGGGACAAAGAGCTGGGCGTTTTCGACGTCGGCTACGCCGTCAAGGCCACCGCCAAGCTGCGTGTTTGCGGGGAAGACGCCGATTTGCGAAGTGCCGCCCGGGGTCAGCGAGCCGATATCAAGGCCAGGGCCGCTGCTGCCGGTGACGACTTTGCAGTTGGTTCCGAGGGTCAGCCCGTTGCAGGCAGGCGTGAGGATGGCGCGGATTCTTGGAATCACGCCGGGGTTTCCCAGAATTCCCGCGGTCACGCCGCCCGCGCGGTTGGCAACGACAGCGGATCGAAACTCAGGGGTCTCAACGTAGGATTCGGTCTCGGTGTTGTTGGCAGTGGTGAATCCCTCGTAGGAGGCGAAGAAGAAGATCTTGTTGCGTAGAATCGGTCCACCGAGTGAAGCGGCGTAGGTGCGCGCCTTGTTTTCGACGCGTGTCGGCAGTGCATTGGAGGGTCCGCCCCAACGGTCGTAGGCGTTCAAGCCGGGCTCGTCGTACACGCCAAACAGCGACCCGTGGAGCGTGTTGCTGCCGCTCTTGGTAACGACTTTGATTTGCGCGCCGGAGTTGCGGCCGTCGGATGCATCGAAGGACGTGGATACAATGCTGATCTGGCCGACAGCTTCCTGGTTGGGCGAAACCACGGCGGCTCCGCCATAGGTGAGGGAGTTGACGCTGACGCCGTCAATCATGAAGTTGTTGTCCGCCTCGCGCTGGCCGTCGGCTGAAATCTGGACCTGGTTTTCGGTTTGGAAGATGCCGGAGTTGGAGCCGCCGGGGCCCGCTCCGTTGGGCAGCAGGAGGGCCTGTCCGGAGCCCGAGCGCGCGCCGTCGCCGGTGATGCCGGGGGCGAAGCGCAGGACCTCATACGGATCCGCTCCATAGGTGGGCAGTTTTTCAATCTCTTCCCCGTCGATGGTGGTGCCGACGCTCGCATCGGCGGTTTCCAACAGGGGGATCTCGTCTCCCTTGACCTCGACCGATTCGGAGGAGCCACCGGGCTGGAGGGTTACATTCACACTGCGTGGCGACTCGGCCTGGATCTCGACATCTGTAAGATCGCTCTTTTTGAAGCCGGGAGCGGTCACTGTGAGGGAGTAATGTCCGGGCGCCAGTTCAGTAAAGCTAAACGCGCCAGTGCCGTTGGCCGTGGAGGTCATGGTCTGCTGAGTGGCCAGATTGGTCAGCGTCGCGCTGGCGTGAGGAATAGCCGCACCGGATGGGTCGAGCGCTGTGCCCGCCAGGCTGGCGCCGAATTGCGCATGGAGGGTCGCGGCAAAGAGGATGAGGAGCGACAACGCCCCCATCCGACACGGGTTGAAATGCAATAGAGAACTCAGAGCTCTCTCGAAATGACTTGCCAATTTCCTTGACTCGATTGGTTGCATGGGGGCCTCCTCAAAAAACGCTTGCTACGTTTGCATTGGATCGTTCGCTTTCCTTAAAGTGGGGCACCGTTTCACCCGCGCGTCTTAAGGTCGATCTACGTAAGGGGAAACAGGTTCCACTGGCGAGATTCCGCTCTTCACATCTCCGTCACGACGGTGGGACCTAAAGCCCGGGTGCCAAATCGGAACGGAAAAACAAGGGCGGACTTACGTTGTACCCAACGCATCCTGTTGTATACAGGAGCCATATGGGATGGTGGCTGTACCAAATTGCTCACAGGCCAGAAAAATGTCTCCGCGCAGCGCATTCGATTGTGCAGCGATCGCCAGCGGAGACCGTAATCCGGTTAAATGCAGATCTTCACGAGAGTTTTAAGTCGTGCGCACGGAGCGAATTACGCCCCTGCGATTCGCAGAATTGGAGGCCCGAATCCCTTTGCCCGGGCCCAGGTGCCAGAAGTTTTCCGCTCGCAATTCCAGCCGCTCTGCTACCCTTTCCGCATGCGTCCAAACCTGCTCACCGTCTTTGGTCTCTTCCTGGCTGCCGCCCCTCAATTCACCTCTGCCCAGGCGCCAGCCTCAGTAGACACGCGGCTGGCCGCCCAGAACGCGCTCTTCAACGACTCCTGGGAGACCGCCCTCAAGATGAGCCCTACCCTGGCCACCGCGGTTGGGGACTACCGTTACAACGACCAGCTCGGCGACTACTCGCTGGCCGCCACAGCGGCTCGCCACGAGCGCGATCTCGCCGACCTGGCCCGCATCAAAGCCATCGATGACTCGGGCTTTCCCGAGCAGGACCTTATCTCCCACGACCTCTTCCTTCGCCAGCTCCAGCAGCGCGTGGAGGACTACGACCTGAAAGAGTACGAGATGCCGCTCAGCTCCTCCGGTGGCGGGGGCGGCATCCACGCCAGCGTTGCCGACCTCCCGCTCTCCATGCCTTTCGACTCCGTCAAGCACTACGAGGACTACATCGCGCGCCTCCACCAGATTCCTAAAGCCTTTCTGCAGGTGGAGGACGTGCTGCGCGCCGGCGTGAGCGATCACCTCGTCCCCGTGCGATTCATCGCCGAAAAGATTCCCGATCAGGCCCAGGGCGTCATCACCGCCAACCCGTTCTTCATCCCTCTCAAGAAATTCCCCTCGAGCTTCTCCGACGCCGACAAAGGGCGGCTGACCGACGAAATCACCTCCACAGTGAACAACGAGGTCTTCCCGGCGTACAGGCAATTCGCCGCGTTCGTTACCACGGATTACATCCCCTACACCCGCACTACGCTCTCGATCAACTCCCTCGGCGGCGGCAAGCGCCGCTACCAGGCCACCCTCCGCCGCTTCACCACCACCGACCTGACGGCCGCGCAGATTCACGAGATCGGGCTCAAGGAGGTTGTTCGCATCACAGCGGAGATGACCGCGCTCGCCAAGGCCAACGGCTACAAGGACCTGGCCAGCTTCCGGGACCACGTTGAAAACGATCCCAAGTATAAGCCCGCCTCCGCGGACGCCATTGTCGAGGATTTCCGCAAGTACATTGCCCAGATGCAGCCGCGTCTGCCTGAGCTGTTCGACCTTTTGCCCAAGACCGCGGTGACCGTCGAGCCCATCCCGGCGTTCCAGGCCGCCGCCGCAACGCACTATCAAGGTGGAACTCCCGATGGCAAGCGTCCCGGCCGCGTGTCCGTTGCCGTCTCCGACCCCACTCACCGCAGCTTCATCAATGACGAGGCCGTTGCCTACCACGAGGGTGTTCCCGGCCATCACCTCCAGATCAGCGTCCAGCAGTCGCTCACCGGCCTGCCCGAGTTCCGCAAGCACGGCGGAAATTCCGCGTACACCGAGGGCTGGGCTCTATACGCCGAGGAACTCGGCAAGGAGATCGGTTTTTACCAGGACCCGGGCTCGGATTATGGCCGGCTCCGCTCGGAACTGTTCCGCGCCGTGCGCCTGGTGGTGGACACCGGTATTCACGACATGGGCTGGAGCCGCGAACAGGTGGTCGAGTATATGCGCAACTCCCATGCAATCGACGAACCCACGATCCAGGCCGAGACCGACCGTTACATCTCCGGCCCCGGGCAGGCGTGCAGCTACAAGCTGGGCCAACTCAAGATTCTCGAGTTGCGCGAACGCGCGAAAAAGGAGCTAGGCCCCAAGTTCGATCTCAAGACCTTCCACGACGAGATTCTGTCGGGCGGCGCCCTGCCGCTCGACATTCTCGATGCGAGAGTCAACCGTTGGATCAAAGCCCAGCGACCGGCCAGGTCGAACAACCAGATCAATTAAATTTGGCGCGGCACCTTGGATTGGCGCCGCGTTACCGTTTGAGCCGGAGTCAGGCCAGGGTTTTAGGCCAACCGGAAACGGCGGTCCGCTTTTTGTCCGCCCTCGAGTTCGAATCAGCCTCATTTTGACGAATAAAAAGCGAATGAGAGCGAAATACGAAACCAGGCCTGACTAATTTATGTTCAGCTAAGTATCAGGAAGGATTGGAGGCGCGGGTCGGGATCGAACCGACGCATAAAGGTTTTGCAGACCTTACGGAGCCATTTATGCCGGTTTGTACCTGATACGCTGCTCTCGTATTTTCAATAGGTTAAGGCTCATCGCCACCAACCCATCTAACCCCATCTAAACTGGCACCCGCTACAGTATCCGCTACAGTCGCTACAGTGCCAGCCGGGCGCCGGGCACCCGCGCGGTCATCCTCTGCACCTTTCGTGCAATGTGGTCTGATATACCTCTCGGTCGAAGATCATGCGGCAGATGACTCGTTTCCCTTGAAGCACCGACGCAGGACTTCTCCGCGGCGATCCCGGTTTATAATCCTGCCAGGTTGCAAGAGTCTGCCGAAATCCTGGTGTTGGCGCCCCAGGCTCCCGCTTCTCCAAGATTGCAAGGCCTTCTCCATCACAGCGGTAGGACATCCGGTTATCGAGGCTAAAGTCGATTTCGTGCTCAAGGTAGGCCAAGATGGATGTGAAACAGTACTTGGAGTATCTGGACAAAGAGATGACTATCATGGGCATCTTGTCAGCCGTCTCGGTTGCGGCGCCGGCAGGGATACTCAATGCCTCCCTGTCAAAGGATGCGAGAGCATTGTTGTGGAACCCAGAGCATTTCTTCATTGTCATGGGGTCAGTACTGTGTGTTGTCGCCGCACTGTTTTTCTACAAGGAAAGGTCGCTGCTGGCGTGGTATTACGGTCAGATATGCCTGAGTGAGGCAGTTGCCAACAAGAAGTCGGTTGCCGCAGAACTGCGCGAGTGGCTTCGGGACGCCGACTCGTGGGAAACATGGTTGCCCTATTGTTGGGGCTTTACGTTTCTCGTTGCTGGCTTTGCAGAGTACCTATTCGCCTTTTTCTTCCTTCTGACTCCATCACATTGGCCGTGGCTGGTCGCTCATCTGCACACAATCAAGATTCTTGCGTTTCTCGCCTGCCCAATTCTGGCGAGCGTAGCAGCTCCCTTGCAATGGTACGTCCGGACTCGGTACAAGTTCCGCGACGACGCCTGGGCAGATTTCGGGTCGGACGTTCTTAAGGGCCTGCAAAAAAGTGGCAAGCTCCCGCACGAAGGGGTCTATGCAAGATTGATGCCATCCCGAATTCACGGCGTGGGAGTGGTTGCAATAGCGAACATTCCCAAAGGAACATATGTGTTTGAACCAGACGACGACTCCCTGGTCCCAGTCCGCGCAAGTGCGACGAAGAGCCTTCCAACAGACTTGCGTCGGCTGTACGAGGACTTTTGTATCTTGAAGGGTGATGATTACGAATGCCCGTCGAGCTTCAACAGGCTGACTCCAACCTGGTTTCTAAACAATTCAAGAGATCCGAATATGGCTGCGGACTCGTCTTTCAGGTTCTACGCGATCCGGGACATCGAAGCTGGCGAGGAACTGACGGCGGAATACACGACCTATAGTGATGGCCAAGTGGAAGAAGCAGAGAATTGATTTGGGCGGTCCGGGCAATCCGCTTGCCGATTGCAATCAGGAGCAAAGAGCGCCGTCGCCGGCCCGGATGCGGAGAAAGCGGCCTGTGAGCGGCTGCGACCCGTCCGTGACGCTTCTCGCCACTCCCCAGGGTGCGGCGCGTTGCAGTCTGGCCAGTTTCGGTCAAAAGGATGATGGTCAACCAATTCCGCCTGGCAAACTGGTGCTCCATCGGGCCCCAGCAGCCGCCCGCGATTGGCAGAAACCAAGCGCGATATCGCCTGGTCTCATACAAAGCACCTGCACAGAGCAAAAGCGCCAGCCGGGGGCACCGGGCAAGTGCATTTCCCGCCCTTCGTCTGGCCCGCCCCGTGGCCGCTCCCGATGCGCTCAAGGACAAAGAGCGTTCCTGCTCCTTCCACAGCCCTGCGGCGCTCTAACAAGCCCCTGGCAGCCGCTCTCGACTGCGCAGAGCCCAGAGGGAAGCCGCCGGGCCTTGGGCCCGAATCTGTTGCGCCTAGCCGCCCCTGCGGGCCTTTATTCGCCATAGGATGCGTTTTCCCGACTGTCTCCCGCTGTTGCGCATAGAGCGGTCCGGAACCAGCCCGGCTGTGCCCCAGTTTGCGCGTAGGCTTCCAGTTCCTGAGAAGTCATCCGGTCGAAAAGGTCGTTCAATGAGACCGTCTCCGTTCGGTCGATCCACTCACCAGCCGCGTTGATTTTCGAGTAGGCCTGGACGGCAGCAACTACGGCAGAAGCGGTCACGTCTACTTCTCCCGCCTTTTCGATGATGCGCTCAAGAGCTGCCCGGACGTTCTTTTGGCGCTTTGGGAACAGCCCAAGCGCGTGCGCGTGCCGGTAGACGCTGGCCCGGTCCGCCAGCCCGAATTCCTCCGCAATGGCTGCCGGAGAGCGCCAGCCAATAAATGCGGACTCAATCTCCTCACGCTGCAAATGGCAGCAAATGGAGCAAGCCCGTTGGTGCCTTCCAACGCTGATTCTTGCGTCCGAGTTGCGGTCGCGAGCCATACTGATATTGTGGCCCAATCGCCGCCATCTGCCAAGGTTGCCGATGATTTGCGTTGTCTTGCTGACTTACATTGACAAATCCCTGCTTGAGGGATGGAGTTGAATCTGTCTTTCGGAAGAGTCGCCGGCCTTGAAGCGTGAATGCAGAGGCCTTGCCAACGGAGTTGCAGGCATACGAGATGCACGACCGCCAACGATTGAAGCCTGGATCCCAGTACCACTTTGCTC
>Ga0302197_10005297_pt1 | contig 11087 bp, 12 predicted proteins | sample II_Bog_N2_1_FD_193526 | JGI IMG/M metagenome (GOLD analysis project Ga0302197, IMG submission 193526) | Peat permafrost microbial communities from Stordalen Mire near Abisko, Sweden - II_Bog_N2_1 | ecosystem: Environmental > Terrestrial > Soil > Wetlands > Peat | place: Sweden: Abisko...
CGCGCTACCCATGCGGGTTCTTTTACCCATGCCGGTCCCGAGATAGGTGTTGCATCCACCAAAGCATTTACAGCGCAGGTGGCAGTACTTACTTTGTTTGCCTTAAATATTGCGCATAAAAAAGGTACTATTTCCGAATCACGTTTTCGCCAATTAATAAATGAATTGGAAAAAATTCCTCAAAAGGTTAAAGAGGTTTTAAAAACTGATGCCGCTGTTAAAAAAATTGCCTACGAATTCAAAGATGCCCGCAATTTTCTTTACCTGGGCAGGGGCTATAATTTTCCGGTAGCACTTGAGGGGGCATTGAAACTGAAAGAAATATCGTACATACATGCTGAAGGTTATCCCGCTGCCGAAATGAAGCATGGCCCTATTGCCCTTATTGACGAAGATATGCCTGTTGTAGTATTGGCCACCAATAAAAGCGCTTATGATAAAATAGTTAGTAATATACAGGAAGTAAAAGCGCGCAAAGGTATTGTAATTGCTATCGTTACAGAAGGTGATGAAATTATTAAAGACCTTGCTGATTACGTTATTGAAGTACCTGATACAGAAGAGCCGCTTACCCCATTACTTACCGTAGTGCCACTGCAATTATTAGCTTATCATATAGCTGTAATGCGCGGCTGTAATGTAGATCAGCCCCGTAACCTTGCCAAATCTGTTACTGTAGAATAAGGTTAATTTGTTTTCCAGTAAGCATGATAGCGAATATACCTTTTGGTGCTATCTGACTTATCGTGATCTTCCATTTTAGAAAACGTGCCGGCATATTTCTTATAAAACACATCTGAAGAAATGCCCCTGCTTTCCAATAAAGTTCGGGTTTTTGCCGCTACTTTAGAGTTGGTGTAATCAAAAAGTATGGTGGCATATTGAAAATCGGCCGAATCCTGATTTTTTATATTCTGCTCATAAATATCGGCAGTTAAAAATATAGCATCGGGTATTTCCTGTGCTTGCGGATAGTGCCTCTTTATAGTTTTTAATGTGCTTATGGCTTTATTATAATCGCCATCCATTTGGTATAATTGACCCTCTCTTACAATATATGATGGCGCAAGTGTATCGTAAGGGAAATAGGTAATAAAAAAGTGATATGCTTCTATAGTATTATCTATTACTTTCTTATCCAGCTTGCCCGTTTTTTTAGCTTCATCAAGTTTCTTTTCAGCTGAGATAACATCACTTAGTGAGCCGCTGCGGCCGGGATAGCAGCTTACTATTAACAAAAGCGTTATTATGATCAAACCTAACTTATATCCTTTACTAAATTGCATTTCGCATATTTAATTTGTCGCAAATTTATGCTTAATTTTTCTTTTGAAAGCTATTTAAAAAGCTATTAAATACTTGAAGCAAATATCAGATCAAGATCTGTGAATTTTAACCCAAACATCTGGCTCAGGTTACGATTGGTGAGCGCTCCTTTATATACATATACCCCGTGCCTTAAGTTAATATCCTCCATTACAAATTTTTCAAACCCGCCAAATATAGCAGCCTCTAAAAGCAAAGGTGTTATTACATTACTAATAGCACTTGATGCAGTGCGCGGCACACGAGATGCAATATTGGGTACACAATAATGTATTACATCATATTTTTTAAATACAGGTTTTGTATGCGTGGTTACTTCAGAGGTCTCAAAACAGCCCCCCTGGTCAATGCTTACATCAATAATAACAGAACCTGCTTTCATGTTCGATACCATTTCTTCTGTAACTACTATTGGTGCACGGCCGGTTTCAGAATGGATGGCACCGATAGCAACATCTGCATCCTCTAACTTATCCATAAGTGTTGTAGGACTGATAACGGAAGTAAATACACGGCTACCAATATTGTTTTGCAAGCGCATCAATTTGTAAATAGAGTTATCAAATACTTTTACAACGGCGCCTAATCCCAACGCTGTTCTGGCTGCAAATTGCCCTACCACACCGGCTCCTAAAATAACCACATTGGCTGGTGGCACACCTGCTATTCCACCCAATAATATGCCTTTGCCCTGGTTGAGATTGGATAAATATTCTGCAGCAATAAGTATAGACGCGTTACCTGCTATCTCGCTCATGCTACGCACAATAGGAAATGTGTTGGAATTATCTTTTATATACTCAAATGCAAGAGCAGTTATTTTTTTGTTCATCAGGTCATGCAAATACTTCTCGTTCAACATAGGTAAATGAATGGGAGAAATAATAACCTGGTTAGGGTGCATCATACTGATCTCATGAACAGCTAATGGTGCGGATTTAATTATTATATCAGCTTTAAAAACAGCGCTGGCATCATCTGCAATTTCTGCGCCCGCCTCAGAAAAATCTGTGTCAAAATACGAACTACCCTCGCCTGCACCGGTTTCCACCACTACCCGGTGGCCATTATTTATCAATACAGAAATTGATTCCGGTGTCAATGAAATTCTATTTTCCTGGAACGTCTTTTCTTTAGGTATGCCTATAAATAAACTCGACCCTTTTTTGTTCACAGCAAGTAATGATTCCTTAGTCAGTAATCCAAATCCAGGTGCTGTTTCTATCGGCTTTCTGCTTTCTTCAACCATGGTGTAGTATAGATAAAATGAGGATTAATTTTAATGGTTACAATTTACAATGTTTTTATTACACAAAAAAAATATTCATTTAAACCTATATTTTTTCAATAGCCAACTCACGTGAATCATCATTATTTACTAAAATTTTGATAGTTACCGTGCTTTTTGGCAATAATGGCTCAATTATTTCAGGCCATTCAATAAAGCAATAGTTACCACTGTTCAAGTACTCTTCAATACCAATGGAAAATGCCTCTTTAATATCTTTTAGGCGATACAAATCTATATGATAAACCGTGTTTTTGCCCTGATAGTGGTTTACTATGGCATAAGTGGGGCTGCTCATGGCATCAGCTACTCCAATTTCTTTGCATAAAGCTTTAATTAAAGTAGTTTTTCCGGCGCCCATATCACCTTGTAAGGCAAAAATGCGCACATCAGGAAACAAGGCAAGAATTTGTTTTGCGGTAGCATTTATAGTAGAGATATTGGTAATAGTAAGTTTCATTTTTTAACCCGGTCACTCACCCTTTTTACTAAAAGCTCTGCACGCTCTCTTTAAATAGAGGGTAAATGACATGAGTGTTACTGGATGAGTGATGTGCCTGTAAAATTAATATATTATAAAGTATGGTATCTTTGTGCTCTTAAAATCAGCATAACTCATGATAAAAATTCATAAAGAAGGCTATCAAACACTTACCTGGCTGGCATTAGCGTTAATTGTGTTAAACGTTATTTTCTATTTCTTAATATCATGCCATGCAGTTCTTATAATTTTAGGCGCATTATCTATCGGATTTTATCTTGCTGTAATGTCATTTTTCCGCAACCCAACCAGGGTTACACCTTTAAATGATAACCAGGCCATTGCCCCTGCAGATGGTAAAGTGGTGGTAATTGAAGAGACAGAAGAACCTGAATATTTTAAAGACAAACGCATCCAGGTATCTATATTTATGTCGCCTGCCAATGTGCATTTAAACCGCAATCCAATCAGTGGCGTAATAAAATATGCACAATACCATAAAGGGCTGTACTTAGTGGCCTGGCACCCAAAATCATCTACCGAAAACGAGCGCAATACTATTGTCATCGGTAACAGCAAGCGCGAGGTGTTGGTAAGGCAAATTGCCGGCAAAGTGGCTCGCAAAATTGTGTGGTTCGTTAAAACGGGCGATACGGTTACGCAAGGACAAGAATTTGGTTTTATAAAATTCGGCTCGCGTGTTGATTTATTCTTTCCTATTGGCACCAAAGTAACCGCTAAAATTGGTGATATGGTTAGAGGGGGAGAATCAGTTATTGCTGAGTTTAAATAGATGCCCATCTTCATTTCTTGCCCCAAAGGGGGAAGGATGAGAACTAACCACTATAACTAAAATACTGTGAGTGGTATGGTTCATCTTTAGGGTTATGGGCAGCCGAGTAGTAAAAGCCTACAATATCTTTTTTAGCTCCCGCAGATCTGCAATCTCATACATTACGGTTTCAGTGTGTTTTGTTTTTTTAGGATTAAAAAAAACATGATCCATGCCTGCATTTTTAGCGCCTTTTATATCTGCTTCAATACTATCGCCAATAAAAATGCTGTCTAACACAGTTGCCCCGGTGGTGTGAAAGGCATATTTAAATATCTCTTTATTAGGTTTTTTACTGCCCGATAGTTCTGAAGTGATAATATGATGAAAGTATTTATCTAACCCTGAGTGATGCAGTTTTTTATGCTGTATTTCATCAAACCCGTTAGTAATAATGTGCAGGTCGTACTTTGTTTTAAGGTAAATTAATACATCGTGCGCCTCATCTATTAAAGCTGTTTTGGTAGGCAGTATGTTCAAATACACTTCAGCTAAATGCAAAGCAAGTTCTTCATTAACAATATTAAAATCTTCCAAAGTTTTTACGAAACGAATGCGGCGCAATTCATCACGGGTAATGCGGCTATGGTGAAATTCTTCCCAATAAAAATCGTTGTGAATATGATACTGCTTCTCAAAAGCTTCATAAGAAGGAACACCGGGTAACTGCAGATAGTATTTATCAAAAATATCGTGAAGGGTACTTTTAGAATTGGATTCAAAATCCCATAAAGTATGATCAAGGTCAAAGAATATATGGCGATAGGTCCTCAAATTAAATAATCGTAAAAGTTGGAATTTACCCTAAGCCAAAAGTCCATCAAGGAGATTAGGGGTGGGTATTAAATCACATCAAAGGCAGCAGCCAATGACGTTCCTAAAAACGGAAATGATATCCATATCCACTGTGGTTTAAAAAGCAGAAGAAGTACAAATGCTGCTAACGATATTAATGTGAAAAGCCAATAAATGGCGCGTGATTTCTTTGCTTCAGCCATGGTTTTTGTTTTAAGCTGGGGCAAAAATAAGGATTATTCGTAACAAATTTGAAAATTCTACTGCAGGTTGTCGGTTATTTCAAGGCCTTCGACAATAACCTGGCGCAACTCTACAGAGGAAGAGGCGATTGCTATTTTAGGGCGAAGTAACTCCAAAGCCTGTTTTTGATTGTCTTTAATTTTCCTGCTTAAAAACTTGTCAATGGCATTATTAAGATATTCTTTAATTTTTTGAAGTTGCCGTTCAGAACCTGCCAAGTGGGCGGCCCCTGTTTTGCCTTTTTCTGATTCAATTAAATTTCTCATAAACGATACATCGGCACCATATTTAGTACCTCTTTCGCATTTATAGGCTCTTATAATAAAGGTTTCGTAAGGTGCTGCTTCGGTATAACTGTTGGCCATGGGTTATTTTATATCCTGGCACAGCTCTATAAGCACGCCATTAGATGATTTGGGATGTAAGAAACATATCAGTTTATTATCAGCGCCTTTCTTAGGTTCTTCATTCAGTAAAATAAAACCTTCAGCTGCCAGCCGTTTCATTTCGGCATATATATCTTCTACTTCAAAAGCTATATGGTGCACACCTTCGCCTTTCTTTTCAATAAATTTTGCAATAGCACTATTGGCATCCAAGGCTTCCAACAACTCTATTTTTGTATCGCCTACTTTAAAAAAAGAAGTATTTACACTTTCTGATGGTACGTCTTCAATTTTATAGTGCCTGGTATTCAGCAATTTTTTAAATAAATCGTTAGAGGTGGCTAAGTTTTTTACAGCAATACCTATGTGTTCTATCTTAAGCATATGTTTCAGTTGTAAAGTAAACGGAAAAATTATTTAAAAACCTGGTAAATAAATAAACTGCTTACATAGGCCAGCCCGGTCATATATGTTAACTGGATGAGGGGCCATTTCCACGATTTGGTCTCACGTTTTACAATTGCAATAGTACTCATACACTGCATGGCAAATGCAAAAAATATCATTAATGAAAACGCTGTAGCCGCTGTATAAAGCGGCTTACCTGTTTTGGGATTAATCTCTTTTTTCATTTTATCTTTTATCTGTGCATAACCCACCTCTTCAGGTGAACCCACATTATAAATGGTGGCCATAGTGCCCACAAATACTTCGCGTGCAGCAAAAGAGGTAATAAGGCAAATACCAATTTTCCAATCGAAGCCAAGAGGAGCAATAACAGGTTCAATAAAATGTCCCAACCTGCCGGCATAGGAATTCAATAGCAGGTCAGATTGCCGCGATTGGGCGATCTGCGGTTGCGACATAGTTTGTTTAAGGGCAGGATCATCGTATTTATTTTTTACCTGTTGCATGGCATCACCGGGACCAAACGAAGCTAAAAACCAAAGTATTACTGAAATGATGAGTATTATTTTTCCGGCATCAACCACAAATACTCTTGCTTTTTCAATCATGGTTGTAAATACACTTTTCCAGCGAGGCATACGGTAAATAGGTAATTCCATCATATAATAACTGCGTTCTTTTGAACGTATTATAAATTTCATGACGAGCGCAGACAAGATGGCCATTATAAATCCTAAGAGGTAAAGCCCCATCATGGTAAGCCCTTTCAAATTAAGGAAACCAAAGTAGCGATGGTCGGGTACTATTAAACCAACAAGCAACGTATAAACCGGTAAACGTGCAGAGCAACTCATTAGTGGTGTTACCATAATGGTAGTTATGCGGTCTTTCCAATTCTCAATATTCCTGGTACTCATAATAGCGGGTATAGCGCAAGCCATACCACTCATTAGTGGTACTACCGATTTGCCGCTTAAACCTACCTTCCTCATCAGCTTATCTAAAATAAAACTTACACGTGCCAGGTAACCCGTGTCTTCAAGTATTGATATAAAGCCAAACAAAATCATTATCTGCGGAATGAACACTGCAATACCGCTTATGCCGCTTATAACACCCTCAAGTAATAGCCGGGTGAAAAAATTTACTGGAAGCACACTTGCCAATGAATCGTGCACCCAGGTAAATGCGCTGCTTATCCATAACATAGGATATTGCGCCCATGAAAACACGGCCTGGAAAACAACAAACATGATTATTAAAAAAATAATGTAGCCTATAACCGGGTGGGTAAGCAGTTTATCAATACGGTTGGCTGTTTCAAGCGGCTCTACCCTCTTGGGCTTTTTTTGCACAACGCTTTTTTCGATGATAGCATTGATATGATCGTAACGCCTTAATATTTCCTCGCCTTGTAACCGGGCAGGATTGAATTGGTATTTTTCGAGTATGCCTTTTACTTTTCGCTTTTGTGCCGCGTCCAGGCAGTACACGTTTATGTAATGCGATGCAATAAGAAAAGCAGCATAATCGCTGGAGGGTTTGGATACTTCTTTTATTTCTGTAACTACTTGGGGAGCCAGGTCGCGCACGGTTGAAAACTCAGGTGGTATATCATTCAAATGGGCTGCTATGGCCGCTTTTATATCATCAACTCCTTTTCCTGCACGGGCATTTATAGGAATAACTTTTACACCAAGTTGTTTTGATAGTTCGGGTATATTAATTTCTGTACCGTTCTTTTGCGCCACATCCATCATATTAAGGGCAACAATGGTTGGTTTTTGCAGGTCAATTATTTGCGAGCAAAATAATAGGTTGCGTTTTAAGTTAGAGGCGTCGGCAACAATTACAATTACATCAGGGTAAGATTCGTTTTGATCATTTATCAAAACATCAAATACAATAAACTCATCTACCCGTTTGGGATAGATGGAATAAGTACCCGGCAAATCGACAATTTCAGCTTGTTTATTTTTGCCTATACTTACTAAGCCGGTTTTTTTATCAACAGTAACTCCGGCAAAATTGCCCACTTTTTGGCGTAAGCCTGTTAGTGCATTAAATAAGGATGATTTTCCGCAATTGGGATTGCCAACTAAGGCAACTTTAATAATGTCTTTCATAGTATGCCTTGCGGCATGGTTTTATAACGCCTCTTCAATTTCTACCAAAATTACTTCAGCCTCGTCTTTTCGTAAGCTTAACAAATAGCCACTTACACGTATTGAGATAGGGTCACCCAACGGTGCTATCTTCTCAACCTTAACACGTTCGCCCGGTAAACAGCCCATTTCCATCAGTTTTAAAGATAATTCACCACTCTTTAACTCACGAATCACTCCCGAAACGCCTCGTTTTAAGCCAGATAAAGGTTTAAGATCCATCACAAAGCCTTATTTAGACTGATTATAAATAAGGCGAAATTACTCTAAGTTCTGTTAATAAAGAAACATTTTTAGGGCATATTAACTGAATGATATTTAGCCGAAGCTAAATCATAAGGCTGGCTTTTAGGGTTATATGAAAAGGTTGGGCATGTTTTGCACTTGCTTTTAAAAATAAAACAACCACTACATGGCATAATTATCGTATATAAAGTAAGGAGATATAGTAAATACTTAACGCGTCTCATGTTAATGAAAAAGTGGTTATATGAAAGTATAGTGTAAATTTAACATTAGTATTTATTTGTGAAACGAAAAAAACGCATTCTAATTGCACCGCTTGATTGGGGGCTTGGCCATGCCACCCGTTGCATACCTCTTATAACTCATTTACAAGCATTAGGTACTGAAATTATTATTGCCGGTAGTGGACAATCTTTACAATTACTAAAAATAGAATTTGCAAACTTAGAATTTTTAGAACTACCCGCTTACGATATAAGCTACGGTAAAAATATGGCTGCCTCAATTGCTGTACAACTGCCAAAACTTATTGCCAGAATAAGCAGCGAGCATTTGCTGCTGCAAAAAATAATAAAAGAGAAAAAAATAGATGCTGTAATTTCTGATAACCGTTTTGGGTTATGGACAAAAAAAATACCTTGTGTATTTATAACCCATCAAGTTCGCATCATAATGCCTGAACGGCTTAGTGTGTTTGAGCGGATGATTTTCCTCTTAAATCGCTCTTTTATTTCAAAGTATAATGAATTATGGATACCTGATTTTGAAGGTAGTACAAATTTATCGGGCAAGTTGTCTCATGGCATTTCAGCTCATAATTCAACCCATTATATAGGGCCATTATCAAGATTTAACGATTGTTATAGTACAGAAAAAAAATATGACATTGCCGTTATACTAAGTGGCCCGGAACCACATCGTACAAATCTGGAAAAAGATATTACCGACCAATTACGCCGATCATCTAATAGAGCCATCATTGTACAGGGAAAACCTGAAGAGAAAACTGAAACGCAGCTCACTTACAAAATAAAAGTATTGTCGCATTTAATGGGTAAAGCGCTTAATGAGGTTATTTGTTCATCACGCATTATTATTTCACGCAGTGGTTATAGTACGGTTATGGATGCCGCGGCAATAGGTGCCAAAGCTATTTTTATACCAACGCCGGGGCAAACAGAACAAGAATATATTGCAGAAGAACTGAAAAGAAAAAAAATATTTTATTTTGAAAACCAGGAAGTATTTTCCCTCGATTATGCGTTGAAGGAAAGTGAGAGTTATACCGGCTTATACCTTAAAAACAATCATGAGTTATTGAAAAAGTTTCTTGGTGGCTGGCTTCAAAAAATATAACGTTTACTTTTCCAGCGCCTCCCAAAGTGGATAATGCTCAAGATTTATTTTTTCACCAAAGAATATTTTGGTGGTTTGCTGAAAAGCATTGGTAAGATCAGATACGTAGAATTGATGCTGTTCTTTAACTCCATCATTAAGCAAATTTTTTTCTTTAAGCACCTCCTCAATTCTCCTGGCTACAGTTAAGGTAGAGTCAAATATTTTTATCCGTTCATGATAAAAATACTTTATCTCTTTTTTTATCAATGGGTAGTGTGTACATCCCAAAACAATACCATCTATATCCTGAAAATCCGGATAGGTTAAATAAGAGTTAATAATGGCCTGGCTAACACTGTTGTTATAATAGCCCTCTTCAATCATTGAGGCAAGTAAGCCGGTTGCTAATGAAACCACTTCTAAAGACGGCTTTAATGCTTTTAGCTTTTTCTCGTATACTCCGGAGCTTATTGTGTTCTTAGTACCTATTACTCCCACTTTTCCAAGATCATTATCTTTAACTACTTCATTAACTACAGGGTCTATCACATTTTCTACGGGCACTATTTTCCCAATGGTAGATTGTATATAATCAAAGGCAGCGGCAGAGGCTGTATTACAGGCAATAAGTATAAGCTTGCAATTTTTCGATAATAGAAACTCTGATATTTTTTCAGAATAATGGCGAATAGCTTCAGGCGATTTATCGCCGTAAGGCATGTGGGCGGTATCGCCAAAATAAATTACCTGTTCGTTGGGCAGATGGTTAATAATAGCATTGGCGACCGTTAAGCCGCCAATGCCGGAATCAAATATTCCAATAGGTTGTTCTTTACCCGCAGGCACTTCTTATTTTAAGTTCAATTGTTTTTTTACTAATGGCAAAAGGTCATCACCGTCTTCAGCATAAACCACTGCACCTGCGCTGGTATCAAAAACGTAGGTATAACCGTTTGCTTTTGCTACTGCTTTAATAGCGTCTTCTGCTTTTTTAAGAATAGGTGTATAGATCTCTTCCTTTTTATTGGATAGCTTTTCCTGTGCTGATTGTTGGAAGGTTTGAATACGATTTTGCAGATCCTGTACTTCCTGTCCCTTTACTTCTTTAACAGCATCGGTCCAGTTTTTAGAGTTATTGGTATAATCATCGGTCTTTTCCTTATACTCGGCTAACATAGAAGTATTTTGATCTTCCAATGTTTTTTGATACGCCTGTAAGGTAGAATCGGCAGCTTTTACTTCGGGTAATAACTGAAGCAGTTCAGCCGAATTTATGTGTCCTAACTTAATTGTTTGAGCATTAGCAAAATTAAACATCAAGAATAATGATGCAGCAATAATTACTTTTTTCATATAGTGATTTATAAGTTTTAGAAGCGCAAATGTAAGGTTATTTACTTAAATTTTTATGGGCATTAATGAGGTACACTAGGGGCATTATTTTGTTGATTTAATGGTGCCACGTTGCCTTGCTGGTTAGGTTGTTGGCTACCTTGATTGGCCGGAGTTCCGGTAGCTTTTGTTTCAGGCGCCTTGGTTTTGGGGCTGTAACCCAAAAATGTTAATACTTGGTCGCTCA
>Ga0302197_10005301_pt1 | contig 11080 bp, 7 predicted proteins | sample II_Bog_N2_1_FD_193526 | JGI IMG/M metagenome (GOLD analysis project Ga0302197, IMG submission 193526) | Peat permafrost microbial communities from Stordalen Mire near Abisko, Sweden - II_Bog_N2_1 | ecosystem: Environmental > Terrestrial > Soil > Wetlands > Peat | place: Sweden: Abisko, Stordalen...
ACTCGCCTGCCGTTCTCTTTGAGCCGGAATGCGCCGCTCACGCTGGCCGCTCCGGACAAGGCCATTCGCGGCACTGCCATGACAACCCCTCTTCAGTCTGACCAGCGCCAGCATCGCACTGCATCGCTGACCGGCGCGCGCCTCAGCAAGCACGCAGATTATCAGCGCGCCTATGCGGCCAGCCGCAAGCGCCAATCCGCGTCGATGAGCTGGTTTCTGGCGCCGCAAACGCCTTTGGACGCCGCGCACGCTACTCCGGCTGGTTCCCGCGTCGGCCTTACCGTCGGCAATGTGATCGGCAAGGCTCATGAGCGCAACCGCATCAAGCGGCGCATGAGAGAGGCTTTACGCCGTCACGTTGACCAGCTGCCGTACGGCTGCGACCTGATCCTCCATCCTCGCCGCATCGTGCTCACCTTGGAATTTGCGAAACTTGAGGCGGAGATTGTACGTATCCTTCAGCAGGCAAGGACTGAGGCCGCCCGTATGGCTCCGAAAGCAGCCACACTCTCCGCCAAAGCCGAGCCCGGCCTATGACACGATTGTTGCTTTTCCTGCTCGCTTTCTATCGCCGCTGGATCTCCCCGCCAATCCATTCGCTTCAGCGCGGCGGCTGCCGCTATCTGCCCACATGTTCTGAGTACGCTTCGATCGCCATCGCGAATCACGGGCCTTTGCGCGGCTCGGCGCTGGCCCTCTGGAGACTCTTGCGCTGCAATCCCTTCGTCCGCGGCGGCCTTGATCCTGTGCCGCCGGCCGCGAATTCACATCATCTCCACCACGAGCAATTACCATAGAAAGTGCGGCGGCCTAATCTAGCGCCCCTGAACGAATAGGACGTATCCATTGGCAGAAATTCGCAATCCCAATCTTCAATCGCCGGGTGGCGACAGCGGCGGCAGCGGCGGCGACATGCGCGGCATGATGGCTGTCATGCTGCTGGTGCTCATCGTAGTCTTCGGTTTCGACTACTTCAGGCCCAAGCAGTCACCTACGCCCCCGCCCGCCGCGCAGAGCCAGAGCCAGCCGCCAAACCAGCCGCAGCCGAGTACTCCGGCAGCCGCAGCCGCCCTGCCGGAGACGGCCTCCGCACCGGTTAGCGCTGTCTCGCCCAGCGTTTCTGCACCGGCAGAAACCCTGACCACGATCGAAAGCGAACAGTACAAGATCGTCTTCACCAATCGCGGCGCGCAGGTGAAGAGCTGGATTCTCAAGAGATATTTCGACACCGCGGGCAAGCCGCTGGATATGGTTCAGCCGCAGGCCGCTCAAGCCTTCGGCTACCCTCTTTCGCTGTTCACCTATGAGCCGGCCCTCACCAGCCAGATCAATCAGGCGCTCTATCAGGTCACGGCCTCGGGCGTGCAGCCCTCGGCGACTGGCCATGCTTACATTCCCCAGACCAATGCCCTCACCTTCCACTACGCCATGGGCGGGCTGGATGTGGTGAAGACCTTCCGCTTCGACTCGAGCTTCGTAGTCACGATTGAGGCTGCGGTCAAGCGCAACGGCGCGCCGGTGCGGGCGCTGGTCGAGTGGCCGGCCGGCCTGGGCGACATGGAGGAGTTCCTCCCCTCGTCCTCAACCCGTTCCCCGGTGCGCACCTCCGCCTCGTCGCAGTTCGCCTGGTCGCTCAATGGCAAGCAGGACTCGGAGGCCGTCACGAAGGTAAGCAATGACGCCACCCTCGACCTGCCTTACTCCTACGTGGCCATTACCGACCTTTACTTCGTATCGGCATTCCTGCCGGACGCTCCCGACCGGACGACCGTAGTCACGCTGCATAACACCGTCGAACTGCCCGGCAACCTGAGCGACCCCACCAGTGAGAAGAAGCCGGCTCACTTGCTCGGCCTGGCTTTGGGCGACACCAGCGGCGCCACACGCCTGCGCCTCTATGCCGGACCCAAGGCGATGGACGTGCTGGCCTCGATTCATGCCATTGGCCCGGACGGCAAGCCCAACGGCCAATCGCTCGAGCCCCTGATCCAGTTCGGCTGGCTCACCATCATCGCCAAGCCCCTCTACCTTGCATTGCGCTTTCTGGTGGAGCACGGCGTCAACAACTGGGGCTGGGCCATCATTATCATCACCGTGATCTTCAACTTGTTGATGCTGCCCACGCGCTTCATGATGATGAAGACATCCTTGAAGACGATGCGCATCCAGCCCAAGGTCGAGGCCATCAAGAAGCGCTATGCGCATCTCAAGATGAACGACCCGAAGCGCACCGAGATGAACGCCGAGATCATGGACCTGCATAAGTCCGAGGGCATCAACATGGTCGGCGGATGCCTGCCGATCTTCATTCAGATGCCGCTGTTCTTCGCCTACTTTCGCGTGCTGCAGAACACGGTCGAGCTGCGTCAGGCCCACTGGTTCTGGCTCAGCGATCTCTCGGCGCCCGACCCAATTCACATCCTGCCCATCTTCATCATCATCAGCATGTTTCTCACCCAGTACATTACGCCCTCGCCACAGATGGACAAATCCCAGCAGCGGATGATGGCCATCATGATGCCCGCCATCTTCGGCTTCATGTTGTGGAGCTACGCCTCGGGACTCTCGCTCTACTGGGGTACCGGCAACCTGATCAACCTGGCTATCCAGTTCGGCATCAACCAGTCCTACATCGGCAAAGAGATGCACGCGATTGCCGAAAGACGCGCCGCCAAGAAGGACGGCGGTTCCCCCAAAACAATACAAGCTCGCCGATAAAAGAGCGTTGCCGCGATGAAGAAGCCCCCGTTCAAGTCCCTCTTGAGCGGGGCTTCTTTTTGCCTTGAAGAACGCGGTCAAACAGGTTGCGGGTTGATTTTGCCTGTGCGTTCCGTTTCAGGACAATTCCGCATCCCAACTGTTCGCAATTGCTCCAGTCCTGGATTGTTTCCGGTCAGCTCTCACTGAATTCCCCGGATGCGCGATGAAACAAAGGAAGGCGATTCTGAAAGCACTTCGATGGATTCGGCCGTGGGGCTTGCGGCCGTTCGAGGTTCTTTGCCGATGTTGGTCCAAGCGTAAAACGGGAATCGGCCAGGCCGCGGAAAGACTGTGCGGACAGGGGGAAACAGGGTGATCCGGCAGGCGATATCGTGCGACATCTGCGGAACAGAGAAGAAGCAGACGAACCACTGGTTTGTGGCCTACGACCAGGGAGGAGAGCTGCGGGTGAGCGGGTGGAGTTCGCGCAACCGGCTGCGCCCAGGCTCGAAGCATCTCTGCGGGCAAACCTGCCTGCACAAGCTGCTGGACGACTTCATGGCCAAAGCCGTGAAAGCGCGAACCTCGCAAACCGCGGACGATGCTCAAGACGAGGTCGCCCAAAACGAGGTCCCCCAAAACGAGGTCGGCCAGAACGGGGTCGCCCAGAACAGGGTCATCCAGCAGGCCGTGCGCGCCGACACGAGCCTCACCTCACCCGCGGCCTTCAGTGAGATCGAGTCTTCGGTGCGGCTGATCACGGCGCCTAAGCCGGTCGTGCCTGCCAGGCCGATTGAAGCGCCTGCGCCAGTCGCGCCCGCGCCAGTCGTTCCGGCTCGAATCCCGCTCCGGGGGCCCATGGAATTGATTGTTGTGCCGGCAAGGCCACGCGCCGAGGAGCCCGTGCCCCCGGTCGCCGAGCCGCCCCGCTACGCCTCGCGCAACTGGCGCGCCGAGGCCTGGGAGCGCGAGCGCGAACGCGAATTGCGATCCGGAGAACGCCATCCGGGCATGGCCCGCCGGCGCTTCAGTTAGGGCGGAGCTCCAATTCCCAAAGGTGCAATGCGGCTTAATCGGGGCCGGGCGAGGCTTCGAGCAATGCCAGCAATCCCGCCTCATCCAGCACCGGGACCTTGAGCTCACGGGCCTTGTCGAGCTTGGAGCCGGCTTCCTCGCCTGCAACGACGTAACTGGTCTTCTTGCTGACAGAGCCGGCGGTCTTTCCGCCCGCCGCCTCAATCTTCGCCTTGGCCTCGTCGCGCGTGAGAGTGGGCAGCGTGCCGGTGAGCACAAAGGTCAGCCCCGCCAACTGCGCCGAGCGCAACCGCTTCTCAGCCGTCATGTTGACTCCGGCGTCTGCGAGGCGCTTCACAAGATCGCGGTTCTCAATATCCGCAAAAAACTCAAGGATTGCCTGCGAGATGCGCGGGCCTACCTCTTCTACGCGCTCCAACCCTTCGGCGCTGGCCGCTTGCAGCGCTTCGATCGAGCCGAACTCTTCTGCCAGCAATACGGCGGTGCGCTCGCCGACGAATCGAATGCCGAGGCCCATCAGCACGCGAGCCAGCCCGGCCTTCTTTGATTGGTCGATCTCTTCGAGCAGCGACTCGGCGGACTTATCCGCAAAGCGGTCGAGCGCGACCAGGTCTTCCTTCTTCAGGCTGTAGAGATCGGCCACGCTCTTGACCAGCTTCCGGTCGAGCAACTGCTGCACCACGGCTTCGCCCAGGCCCTCGATGTTCATCACGGTACGCGAGGCAAAGTGGAGCAGGCTCTCGCGCAACTTGGCCGGGCAGTCCGCATTCACGCAGCGAAAGTCCACCTCGCCTTCGGCGCGAACGACGGCGCTCTGGCATTCGGGACACAAAGACGGAAAAACGAAAGGCTGCCCCCCGCGTGTATGGTCGGCGTCTTCGATGACCTCGACAACCTTGGGGATGACGTCGCCGCCGCGCTCGACCTTGACCCAGTCACCGAGCTTGAGGCCCAGCCGCTCAATGAAGTCGGCATTGTGCAGCGTGGCGCGGCTCACCGTTGTGCCGCCGATGAAGATCGGAGTCAGCTCGGCTACCGGGGTCAGCTTGCCGGTGCGGCCCACCTGCACCGTGATGGCGTTGACCTGCGTGATGCCCGAGCGGGCGGTGAACTTGTAGGCGATGGCCCAGCGCGGCGCGCGGCCGGTATAGCCTAGCCTATGTTGAATCTGGCGCGAGTCGACTTTGAAAACCGCTCCGTCGATCTCGAAGTTCAGACCGTCGCGCTGGGTTTCAGCGAAGTTGATGAAATTCATCATCATTTCGACTGTTGGAGGAAAATACGGCTGCTGGGTTGGAATAATAACCGGTCTTCCTAAAACAGTCCGAAAGCCAAGCGCCACAAGTGCTTTAAGAGTGGCACTCTCACTTGAAAGTGAATACTCTCCGCCATCGATCAGATAGTACGCGTAAAAAAACAGTCGGCGTTTGTTGACGATCACTGGGTCGAGAGTACGCAATACTCCAGCAGCGGCATTTCGAGGATTGACAGCCAGCGCAAGCCCCTGCTGCTCGCGCTCTTCGTTAAGGCGTGCAAAGGCGTTTTTTTGCATTACCACTTCGCCGCGCACTTCGAACTCTGGCGGCGTATTTGCTGTTTTGCGTTGGGTAGCGGAAATGGTTAGGGGAACACTCTTGACGGTGCGAATATTCGATGTCACATCCTCGCCGATCTGACCGTCGCCACGCGTAATAGCGGTAGTTAGCCGAGAATCGCCACTATTTTCATCGAGTTCGTAGCGCAGCGCCACGCTCAGCCCATCCATCTTGTACTCGGCAAAATACGGGACATCCGGCTGCCCAGCCAAGCCGCAAACGCGACTGTTCCAATCGGCCAAGTCCTTTTCCGAATAGGCATTGTCCAGCGAGAGCATCGGCCGCGAATGCGCTACCTTGCGAAAGCCCTCGGCGGGCTTACCGCCTACGCGCTGTGTTGGCGAATCGGGCGTGAGCAATTCAGGGTGCGCGGCCTCGATGGCCTTGAGTTCATTCATCTGCGCGTCGTACTCGGCGTCGCTGATCTCCGGCGCGTCGAGAACGTAATACAAGTGCTCGTGGCGGCGCAGCTCGGCACGCAATTGCTCGGCGCGCTGCGCAGGAGATGAGTCAGGGTTCGTTCGTTCGCCCATGGGGAGAATTATAGGAGGCCCGAGGGCAAGGTCGTGCAGGGTAGTATGGTTGGCAGAGCGCGATGGAACCTATCACACACTTTCTGACCGGAGCTTGCATTGGCCGCGCGGGGCTAAACCGCAAGACGGCTTACGCAACACTGGTTGCCGTGCTCACCGCCGAGGCCGCCGACATCGACGTGCTTTGGGGGCTTGGTGGACCAGTAGAAGAGCTGAAGCACCATCGCGGCATCACGCACACCTTCATCGCCGTGCCGGTGGTGGCGGCTGCGGGGGTTGGGGTGGTGTGGCTCTTTGACCGCTGGGTGACGGCACGGCGGAGGCGAAGAGCCAGTCTTCTCATCCAAAACTCAAATGCGCCCCCGGTGCCGCGGCAATCGGTCCACTGGGGCTGGCTTTATCTGACGGCATTGCTCTCGGCCCTGAGCCACCTGCTGCTGGACTGGACGAACAACTACGGTCTGCGGCCCTTTTACCCTTTCAATCCGCGCTGGTATGCGGGCAGTATCGTTTTTATCGCCGAGCCGGTACTTTGGGCGCTTCTGCTGTCGGCGCTGGTGATTCCGGCGCTGCTGGGGCTGGTGGGCGGCGAGATTGGCGCGCGACGGCCGGCCTTTCGCGGACGGGGATGGGCGATCTTTGCGCTCACCGGGATCGTCCTGGTATGGGGCTGGCGCTGGGCAGAGCAGGGGCGGGCGCGAATGCTGGTGGAGAACACGCAGGTTGCCACGGCTCCGGTAGAACGCATGGCGCTGGAGCCCTATCCTATCGACCCGTTCCGCTGGCACGCGATTCTTGAGACGGACGGGTATTACCAGACCGCCGAGATCGACACGCGCACCGGCGAGATCGTGAGCGACCCATCGCAGGATATGATCTTCAAGCCGCCGGCAACCGCGGCCACTGAGGCTGCGAAGCGCACTCTGCTGGGACAGGTCTATCTGGATTGGGGCACGTGGTCCGTGGTGCGCGACCTGGGGCCCGTGCCCATTCCGGGCATGGTGCAGGGCCTCGATCCGCCTCAACTGCCACCGGGCCGCCAATGGACGACCGTCGAGTTCGACGATCTGCGCTTTGGGTACTCTATTTTTGGACTGCGCGGCAGTGTGGGCGGAACCTCCAACTCGCCGCCTTTGAGCGGCTGGGTTTACATCGTGGATGGCCGTGACGATGCCGGCGAAGCGATGAACGGCCGGGTGCAGCGATAGAGCCGGACTGACTCGCTGGAAAGAGTTGTTGATCCCGTGAACAGATTTAGGTTGACCCGGTCGCGACTGACCCGCAGAATGAGAAGAGCGCCGTTGCGCTGCCCGACTGCCTTCTTCCCCTTGGGAGTCGTCAGAATCCTGCAATCCGAGGTGTCCATGCCTGCTTATCTTTTGCTGGTCGTTGCCGTTTTGACCCGTCTGCTGCCCCACCCTGGGTGGCTGAACTTCACCGCGGTGGGTGGCGCCCTGCTTTACTTCGGCGCGCGGCGGCCGTGGCGGGAGATGCTGGTTCCGCTGGCGGCTCTGATGGCTACCGACTACTTCCTCACCGTCTACAGCTATCACTACCCCTTCCGCTTGCAAGACTATGCAGCCACATGGGTTTGGTATGGGATGGCGATGGCGCTGGGCCTGATTCTGCTGCATGCCAAGACAACCGCAGTCCGCGTGGCGGCGGGTGCGCTGCTCGGACCAACCTCGTTCTTCCTGGTGTCAAACTATGCGGCGTGGGTGAGCGGCCTTGCTTATCCGTATCCACGGACGCTGGGCGGCCTGGGCGCATGTCTTGCCGCTGGGGTGCCCTTCTATCGCAACGATCTGCTGTCGACGACTCTGGTTGCAGGACTGGCGTTTGGCCTTCCGGTGCTGGTGCGGCGGATGAGCGCTGCCCAGATGCAGGCTGCGCCGGCCAAGAAGTAGCTGCGAACCTCGTCCCGAGCGCTGTACGCCATCTCTTCGGTGCAGAGCCATTTGCCCGGAAACTCTCCCCTGCGGCGACCGAGCCAAAAGTACTGTCGGCCTCACCGCCATTCCATCACATTTCCAGGAAAAATGCCGATAGGGGTCACGAGAAGGGATCTTCGGCTATGCAAAGCCTAATGGCGGAATCAAGCATGGCCGCCACTGCGGAGCCGATGGACAGCATTCGTTATCTTGCAAGGCAACCGATTCTCGACAAGCGAAGCAGGTTGTACGGTTACGAGTTGCTCTTCCGCATGGGGCCTGAAACGGCCTTTCGCGGCGATGGCAACCAGGCCACTCGTTCGATGATCGATAATGCGGTGATCTTCGGGCTGGAAAGGCTCACAGGCAGTTTGCCGGCCTTTGTCAATTGCACCGCGGAGTCCTTGACCAGGCAGTTGGTGCAGATTCTGCCGCCCAGCATCACGGTGCTGGAACTGCTGGAGGATCTCGAACCCACTCCCGCCCTGATCGAAGCTTGCCGCGAGCTGAAGGCCATGGGCTTTCGGATTGCGCTGGATGACTTCGTATGGAAGGCGGAGTGGGAGCCGCTCGTCAAGCTGGCCGATTACATCAAGGTCGACTTCATCAAGAGCGATTCGGCCGAGCGCCAGGACCTGCTGAAGCGGCTGCATGGCCTTCCAGTCTGCCTGATTGCGGAGAAGGTGGAGACCCAGGAAGATTTCAAGCAGGCCTGCAAGGAAGGCTTTTCGCTCTTTCAGGGTTACTACTTCTGCCGCCCGGAACTGATGAAGAACCGAAAGATTCCCGCCAACCACCTCTCCCAGATTCAGCTTCTGAAGATGATGCGGCAGGAGACTTTCGACCTGGCGCAGTTGGGTGAACTGGTCAAGCGCGAGCCGTCGCTTACCCATCGGCTGTTGCGGGTGGTGAATTCGCCGATCTATGCGCTCCGCCAGGAGGTTGACTCTATCGAGCTGGCTCTGATTGTGGTGGGAGAAGAGACCTTTCGCCGCATTGCCTCGGTGGCGATAGCCAGTGAGCTCAACAGCGGTCAGACGGCCGAGATTCTGCGCGTAGCCTTTGTGCGCGCCAGGTTCTGCGAACTGGCCGCGCGTTGCTGCAAGCTGGAGCCTGCCGAGCAGTTCCTGGTTGGGCTGTTGAGCATGTTTCCGGCGATGCTGCGCATATCGATGGAAGACCTGGCCCCGTCCTTGCCTCTGCGCGAAGAGGTTCGCCTTGCGCTGATGGGGAAGGCCAACCAGGAGAGAAGCCTGCTTCGGTGGCTCGAGTGTCACGAATGCGGAGACTGGATTGGCTGCGATGAACTCTTCCGGTGCAACTGCTTCAATCCGGAGAAGATCCTGCAATGTTATGTCGATGCCGTAGTATGGGCTGAAGCCGCGCTCAGCTCTGCCGCATTGACAGCTTGAAAAGCGATCTTGGGGGAAGACGCCCTCCGTTGTCCTGTCCAAGCCTTGAAGAGTTGCCTTCTTTGTCCTGGATCAGAAGTTTGCCAGTTTCCCGGCGCGCTTCTTGCGCATCCACCACCAGGCAAAGCCCGCCACAGCCAGACCGATGACGACGGCCAGCAGAGCCAATCCATGGTGCGCCACCAGATCGACAGCGCCTGGACCCAGCTTGAGCACTAGGAGTGAGAGCACCAGCCAGCGAACCATTCTTCCGCAGAAGACAGAGAGCATGAATGGTACGATGCGCATCTCAAAGACGCCCGCGGCAAAGACGAAGGCCTTCCAGGGCGTGGGCGGGGGCAGCATGGATGGGATCATCATGGCCAAAAACTCCTGGCGCTCGAAGCGGGCGCGTATGCGCTCGTAGTGATTGCGGTTCACGTGCTTGAGCAGGAAAAGTTCGCCGCCGGCCCGGCCCAGTCCGTAGGGCAGCAGGCCTCCCACTGCCGAGCCCGCAGCGGCCAGCAGGCAATAGAGCCAGAAGTGGCCCTTGTCATTCCAGACATAGACGGCCAGCAGCGCGTCCATGGGAATGGGAATGGTGGACGAGTCCAGCAAGGCGGCCGCGCCCACGCCGAAAACGCCGAACCTGGCCAGAAACAGCGCCACTAGCTTCCATTTGGCCGTCAAACCAGCAAAAAACCGCTTCAAGCAGGGTCCCCTTCCACCCGCAAATCCGTCTTACAGTCAGGAACCATTGTACGAGCCGTGGCGATGGGCAGGGATTTACGCAAAATGAGAGAATAGATAGGAAGAGAGCGGCGGGGCGCATTGTGCGCCCGGAGAGGCTGCGCAGGAACGAATGCCCACCGACCAAGCGCCAACCAAGGTAGACGAGCCTAAAGGGCCGACGGAAACGACGACTGATCCTGGTAATCCAGTGTCGGGCACGCCGGATCTGAACGAGAGCCCGAGCGAGCCGGAGTCCGTCTCTCCCGTGGTTCGTGGTTCGCGCTGGGTAGACTACGACACCCACGAACTGCTGCAGATGATTAGCGAGCTCGAGGACGAGCGGCGCTGGGCGCGGCTGCGCGAAGGCATCTGGCTGGCCATTCTGATCCATCTGGCGGTGCTCACCGCGATCATGTTGATTCCCAAATACATCTTCAAGGTGCCGTCGATGGTAGATTCGAGTCAAGCGATCAAGCAGCACAAGGATTTTACCTACCTCGATACGCCGTGGCAGTCGCCGCCCAAGGTCGCCGTCAAGCCCGTTCCCTTGCAGCATCCCTTGATCGACAAGCAAACGCTGGAAGCGATGAAGCGGGTCGCGCCGCCGCCCGCGCCGGAGCCGGCCGCGGAGCCTCCTGTGCCGGCGCCCGTTCCTCCCCAGCCTTCGCAGCCCATTCCGCCCAACCCGCAAAGCCAGGTGGAGGCACCGCGTCCGGCGGCCGTTCCTGCGCGCCCGAATTTTGCCATGGGCTCGCAAAACCCCGCAGACCAGTTGCGTGATGCCATGAAGGGGGCCGCGCGCAACCCAGGATCGCCGGGCAGCGTGCCTCTCCCAGACGTCATGCGCCTTCATCCCGACTCGAACATGGGTGGAGCGCAGATTTTGTCCGATACGCAGGGCGTGGACTTCGACCCCTACATCCGCCACATCGTCATTGAAACGGAACGGACTTGGGATCCATTAGCTCCCGATGAGGTGAATCCCCCAATCAACAAGCGGGGCCAGGTACTCATTCGCTTTAAAATTCTCCCCAGTGGCCGTCTAATGGACGGCAGTATGATGCTTGAGGGTAGTTCGGGCGACGTCGCTCTTGATCGTGCGGCTTGGGGCGCTTTGACCGGATCGAATTTTCCGCCTCTGCCCAAGGAGTTTCACGGTCAGT
>Ga0302197_10005302_pt1 | contig 11080 bp, 20 predicted proteins | sample II_Bog_N2_1_FD_193526 | JGI IMG/M metagenome (GOLD analysis project Ga0302197, IMG submission 193526) | Peat permafrost microbial communities from Stordalen Mire near Abisko, Sweden - II_Bog_N2_1 | ecosystem: Environmental > Terrestrial > Soil > Wetlands > Peat | place: Sweden: Abisko...
ATGTTCGGATCTTCAGTTTGGCGCAACAGCCAGCGCGGCTCCCAGTTTGCGAATCTTGGCCAGGTCCGGTGAAGGGACAACCGACTGGAGTGACGGACAGAGCGAGAGGAGAGCTACAGAGTCGACTGAGTTGAACGTGGTGACCGACATCGGTAGGTGGGTCTGCGACTCGACCTGTCGAGCACCAACCGCCACCGACACCATTGCCGTGTCGATGTCCCGATCGCGATTCAAGAACGCACAGAACGCTGAGCCGTCAGTAATGAGCGCTCGTAGAGCCACATTGCCCGACTGTTTCTCGTAGCTCTTGAGCGCGGGATCGACGTCAGTGACTTCGGTCAAGAACTGCGCGACGTCGGCCACCGATGCCTGGGGTGCCTTCAGTGGCCTTGATGACGTCAACGCTGTAGTGGGAGTCGTAGCTGACGTCGTGGTCTTCGGAGTCGAGATCGTGTGATCACCGGCGCTCCAGGCCCATGCGGCCGCTCCCATCGCAATGATCAAGAGCACCGCCGTGCCCGCGAGAAAGCGGTGGGGGCGTGGTCGGCTTGTCATAGTCTCCACTTCATTCACTTCGCTGCGGCAACATTGCTTCTAACTCCAATACGACGACGACTTGTTCATAGCAGCGGCGCGACGTGACGTGCGGGTGACGATTCTGTGTCCGGCGTCGAACTACCTAGTCCGGATGTACGTCAACAAGAAATTGATACCCGCATTCGGCCGCCTTGAACCGACACCTGCTACTTCGTAACGAGCTAGGAAATCGGAAGCGCCCGCCTCGCCGCAACCGCGAGATAGAGGGGGTCGTTTGTTTTCTCCCACAGTCGCCGCGCGGTGTAGACCAGTTTCGAGACGTGCTCGTCATTATTGAACGCAGCAATCGACGCCACTTCTAACGGATCGCTTTCATTGAAGCCGTCGAATTGGTCGAGTCGGTCCCTTGACCACAGGGGCGGTGCTCCGATCGAGAGATAGGCAGCGGTGAGCGCCTGGAAAGCGAATCGACTTAGTAACTCATCGTCGTCAATCCAGGGACGAATCGAAGAGATCGCCTCCGAGCCAGTTACTCCATGAAGAGCCGTGAAATCGTCCGTTGATACGTACAGCACAAGCGCTGCCTGAGCCAACTTCTGATCCGTATCGTCAGTGATTTCAAGCGAGGACACCGCAGCGTCGAAGAGCTCACTTTGGGCAACTTCGCGCATCTCTTCGTCAATGTTTTTCAGTTTCGGCGGCCCCGGCACATCGGGGGACGCTGACAAGTCGGAGAGAATCTCCAAGGGGTCCTCCGACGTGACGTCACCAACTACCAACGGTCTCAACGGGCTTGCGACTTCTGCGAGGTACGCCAAGGCGGCCGCGATACGTGAAGGCGACGAGACCTCAATGGCGTACGCGAGTCTGATGACGCCATGAAAGGCCGCACCACCAATACCCGAAATGAGAGCCGGGAGATGTGTCCTTAGGGTTTCGTCCGGTCCCACTTCGCCAACCTGTCTGACGAAATAACTTCTGAGATCCGCGGCGGCGCCGTAGTTGCCAATCGCTGAGCGCCAAGAGTTTTCGTCCAGGCGCGTCGAGGACTCTTCGAGGGCGGTGTTGCGCGTGGAGTACAAAGCGGCGAAGCGCGTGAGTTCATCATCGTCGGCGCCGAGGCCCGCCTTCGCCACGAGAGCCATCGGGAGGTGATTGGTGAGGCCGCGCACGGTTGTCGGGTCGGTTCCAAGCTCCTCGTCGAGTAGCTCTTGCAATACCTGGCGAGTATTTTGACTCACATCGACGACGCTATCGGTGCCCATCTCAGACGAGTCACGCGCTCTGACGTTTACTCGACCAATCCCCATATTTGGTCAAACACTCCCACGACGCTTTCGTCCCCTTGGGCAACGGCCGAGGGCCTATTCCTGAAGCCATCGTGAGAGAACCTTGACGTCGTTCGTCTCGTAGCCAATCCGTTCATAGAAATTGAACGCTGACTCGTTCTCGTTCCGAACCATCAGTTGGACTTTCACGGCACCTTTTCTGCGCAGCCATTCTTCGGCGGCTTTCATAAGCTCCGATCCGAGACCCGCGCGCCGATGAGCGTTGCTCACCGAGAGGTAATAGACCCAACCTCGATGACCGTCGTTGCCCACCATCACCGTACCCAGAAGCACATTGTCACGCTTGAACCCCAGGATCGCGGAAGTCGCGCCTTCCAGAGCGCGCTCGAAATCTGCTGTCGGGTCATTCCACGGCCGCGTCAGTCCGGTCTCGGCCCAGAGAGCAATGGCGGACGCACAATCCTCACGGACGAGCTCGACTATTTCCATCGGGCAATCGTAATTGGCGAGAGTCATTCACTCCTACAGGCTGAACCGAAACACGATTTTTGACAGATTCTTGGTGGCAATGGTTGGGGAGACCGACCGACTTCTTCGCGTCCGTGGACGGCTTTCAATGAGAGTGAAGGCGATGATTCGTTGATTCACCGTCAATCGAATGCGTCGCTACTCGCGCCTAGTCATCATTCGAGTGCTGCGAACCAGCGAGTGCAGTGAGGGCATCGCCAGTGAGGCGAAACTCTGTCCACTCGTCCAACGTCTCAGCACCCAAAGAGCGATAGAAGTCGATCGACGGTCGATTCCAGTCGAGCACCGACCATTTGAGGCGGTGGTAACCGTTCGCAACGCATTCCTTCGCGAGGTGGACCAAGAGGTCCGTGCCGTATCCACGACCGCGGAACTCTGGCTTCACATAAAGATCCTCGAGGAAGATGCCGTGTGTTCCGGTCCACGTGGAGTAGTTGAGGAACCACACGGCGAAACCAGCCACCTCTCGTTGGTCGGACTCCACCAAGTCACAAAAGACGTTGGGTGCGGCAGAGAAGAAACTCTCGCGGAGTTGTTCGGGCGTGGCTCGCGCCATTTCCAGTGCTCGCTCGTAGAGTGCGAGGTCTCGAATGAGTTGGTGGATGGTTGGCACGTCTTCGGCAACCGCCCGGCGGATTCTCATTTCGACGGCCTACCGAGTGACAACGAGCAGAGCGAAACCGTCGTAGCCCTTGCTCCCAACAGTTTGGATCGCGGTTCCTTCGACTCGGTCACTTGCGGCCGCCATCTCCAGAAACGCACGCACGCCGTTGACTCGTTCGTCGGCGCTCGTCGAATTGGCCACCTCTCCGTCGCGAATCACATTGTCGGCAACAATGATCGTGCCCGGTCGCGACAGCTGCAGCGACAACACCAAGTAGTTCGGATATCCCTCCTTGTCGGCGTCGATGAAGATGAAGTCGAAAGACTTCGTGTCTCCGTCGATCAGCCCTTGCAACGACTGCGTCGCCGGACCAACACGAATGTCAACCAACGCCCCAAGTCCCGCTCGATCGATGTTCTTGCGCGCGACTTCGGCGTGCAGAGACTCCAGTTCAAGTGTCACCAGCGTGCCGTCACTGGGCAGTGCGCGAGCCAACCAAATTGTGCTGTACCCGCCGAGAGTTCCGATTTCCAGAATTCGTCGGGACCCCTGCATCCTGGCGAGAAGTTCCAGTAGTTTCCCCTGATTCGGAGCAACGCTTATCGGAGGGAGTTCCGCTGCCGCACTTTGGGCCAGGGTCTCCTCGAGCGCACCATCAGAGGGCAAGAAGAGGGATTCAAGGTACTCGTCGACAACAGTCCATTGGCTTTCGGTCATGCCCACAGTCTCGCACCTTGGCCACTGCCCATGATTACGAGAAGTGGAGAGGCGAGAGACCTAGCCTATACACGTTGGTCTATCGCGCTTTGATAACAGTATTACTACTGTGAAGCAACGTGGATTGTCTTTACAATGGGCATCGGCTCGAGCAGTTCATCACTGTTGAGCCGCATGCCTTCGAGATGAAACGGAATCGCCTCACGCATATTCTCGACTACCTCGTCGACAGTCTTCCCTGTCGTGATGACTCCATCAAGTCCAATTACGTACGCGGCAAAGTTTGTGCCAGCGTCCTCAATCACGATCGTGTACTCAGTCATTGGTTTCGCCTCCTCAATCCGGCTTGTCTCAAGATGTTAGCGAGGGTGCCCTTGGGAACATCGTCGGACGGGTGACCTGGCACCGTTACGCATCCTGGCTTCGAGCGATGATGAAACTGCCGATGACTTCCTCGCTGCCGACTCAGAAACCAGCCGTCATCCTCAAGCATCTCGAGGATTTCTCGAACCGTCACGACCCGCAACGGTCGCCGACGATCCCATGGGTTGACGAGTCAAAACTTTCATGACGCTCATTTGTCTCGAGCCTTTTCGAGAGAAGAGCACTTAAGACGCTCAATCAATTCTTGAAACGCCAGATAGCGTTAAGCGGTGAGTAGTTCGCCTATCCGAGCAGTGATGTTCTTCGCCAGCGATCCAGAGATCGTTGCGTCATGGTGGGCCTCCAACCTTGGAGAAGACGCTCCTGTTGTAAGAGAAGGTGAGTTTTGGTACTTCATTGTGGACCAGATAGAGTTCGGCTTCCACCCAGCGGACGACGATCGCAATCCAATTGGCGCCAGTCCCGTTATCTATCTCTCAGTAGCCAACCTTGAGATGACTCGAGCCCATCTCTTGAAACTCGGCTGTACGATGCACCGCGGGCCACTCACCATTGACAGCTCTCGTCAAATATGCCAAATGATCGATCCGTTTGGTAATGCCTTTGGCCTCGACGGACCTTAGGATTATTGCCCATCCGCCTACTGATCGTTGGAGTAGTGAGATTCATCGGTGTGAAGGTCTTCTAAGAACAAACGATAGACATTGGTCTGCGGACTCAGTTGTCGGGCGTTGCCGCAACCAATCGACGCCGAACATCTACCGTGTTCACGCCGAGGGCGCCGAACAATGCCGCCGCAGGATCTGGTGGTTGGAGGGTGAGGATCTGGGCCAGCACCTGCTGAGCCGTGACGTAGAGCCTGCGACGGTTGGGCTTAGACGCTTGTTCAAGCACTTTCTTTGCCGCGGGCGTTATGCGGAGGCGATCTTTTTGCGCGACGTCTCTGATTCTCGGCTTCTTCGGCACGGCGCGCATCGCCAATGGGGGTGCGTCGGTGCCGAAACCCAGGCCCAGGGCACCCAGGGCTTCCCGATCGAGCGACTCAAGAGCCAGGCGAGCTTGCTGCAGGCTCACGCCCAACAAGGCTTCGATCGAGGGTTCCTCGAACAGGGCGAGCAAGATGTGATCGGTGCCATATCGGCGATCACCTCGGCGACGAGCCTCCTCACTGGCCCGCAGACAGATGGCCCAGCCGTGAAGCGTCGCTGGCTCAACGGATTCGGTGGTCATTACGACTCCTTGTTGTATTTGGTGTGCACGGATTGGCGGGTGATGCCCAAGGCGTCTCCGATCTGCTGCCACGACCAGCCCTTTTCCCGGGCCGATTCGACGTGGTTCGCTTCGACCCTCTCAGCCAGGCGATGGAGCGCCAACGAGGCGCGAAGCCCAATCGCCGGGTCATCCGACGAGAGATTCGCACTCAGTTTCTCGATGTCCATGTTTGTCAGTATAGACTGACGTTCTTGATTTGTCAACCCAAACTGACACATCGCACTCGGCGCGGTTCGTTACTCTGCTCTCTCGCGTGCAAACGTCAGGCTCTCTTCAATTAGTCCGAGAGCCACTGAGAGTTCTTCTTCATCTTGTGGGCCGTAGATCATAATTTCCGTACCAAAGTCGCCGTACGGATGAGGTTCGCCCCATCCCAAGTCGCAAACTTCGCGTGCTCGTTCGAGAGGTAGGCACAAATGCGTACTGGTGTCTTCCATTCCGTGGATGTGAACCGGCTCAAGTCGATTACCAGGGGAAAGGTTGGTCGATTCGACATAGGCGGTATCGAGGTCATCAAAGAACAATGCAATAGTCGAGGCTGGCGAGATTTGGCTCCGACCCGTTTCAACGTGCGCCAAAGCGGAGGCTTGTGCTACAAGGCCACGCCACACTTCGGCCGATGATTGCCCATCTAGTTGGCGATGCGGTCCTTCGATCGACGTTGTTGGACGAGGTCTATTGCGGGGTGCCAGATCTAAGCTCACGTAGCAACGCGTACCGTAGACACACGCGTGGTAGGTGGCGGCACTTCTTCGCCGTGGAGCAGCATTCCCTCAATGTGGAATTCAATTGCGTCGCGCATTAACACTTCGATCTCTTCGATGTTGTCAGCTGCGCCAATGCACCCGGGCAAGTCAGGCACGTAGGCGGCAAGATTCGCGCCGGCGTCTTCAATGACAATTGCGTATTCGTTCATTTCGGTCTCCCCGGCAAGCCTGCTTGACGATAAATCTGCCTCAGCGTTCCTAATGGTAGGTCCTTGCTCATTGCGCCGACAACGGTGACCGTACCCGGCTTTACCGAATGGTGGAATTGTCGATGACTGCCTCGCGTACGGACTTGATGCCATCCATTTCGCTCGAGCAATTCAATGATCACTTTCACTTTCACGCACTCCCAAGGGTCGCGCGCGCGTCAGCTTTCTACAACCAACCTGTAGACGTTTGTCTCTCGGTACCCCAGATGGGCGCCAGTAATGACGTCTTACTCTTTCAAAACGTTGACCAATTCTGCGAGCGACGTAATTATGGCTCCGTCCCACGAGCTCACCGTATCGAAACGATCCGTATCGAGCAAGTTTGGATCAATAAGCATCGTGGCTGCCATCCCCAGTTCCTGAGCTCCATATAACTCATTGCTCCCGCCATCGCCAATGAACACGCACTCCTCCGGCTGCACGTTGAGACGTCGCGTGGCCGCCAAGTAGATCTCTGGGGTCGGCTTTCGTACGCCGATCTCACACGAGAACGTGACAACGTCAATCACGTCATTCAGCCACGATGAGTTCCACGTCAACGGCGTTTCCGCTGAACAGTCCGTGACAATTCCCAATCGGCATCCCCGCGCCTTCAATTGGGACAAATACGCTGCCGAGTACTTGTCGCTCAATAATTCTCTGGAAAACTCCAGACGCTGATCTGCGGCCAGCGCAACTTGTCGGGAAGTGGGTGACCCTCCAACGCGTTGCGCCAGTTCCGAAATCGTTTCTGAAAGACCACCCATCGTCCCTCGTACTCGCTCGTCGAATGTATCTCGCACGACGTCCGCGAGCTTTTTACGATCGACCTCTAAGACATCGGCCATCTGAAACGCAATGGTGTCTCGCCGCAGCCGCGAACCACCCGGCAGCAACGTTCCGCAGAGATCGAAGATGATTACTCGTGAGCGTCGCACAACGGTCATCCCGTCAAGGCACATTCACGATGCAATCTGTATCACTCCAGCCCGAGAATGAGGGACGGGGACCTCTTCGCCCATTTCACGAAGAATCTCTAGGTGCTCGGCAATGGCTTCTCGAAGGGTAGACGTCACCTCAGCAACGCTCGCGCCCGTGGCGATGCAGCCAGGAACGTCAGGGGCGTAGGCCGCGTAGTTAGTGCCGGCGTCTTCAATCACGATGGTGAATTCGGTCATCGTGGTCTCCTTTCGAGTCCGGCCTGTCTGACAATGTTACCCAGGGTTCCTTTAGGGATATCATCACCCAAATTCCCCGCTACACAAACCGAGCCGGGGAGCGTGGCATGTTTGAAGTGACGATGACTTCCCGTTTGACGAATCTGAACCCAACCGGCTTGTTCCAGTTCGCTGACTATTTCTCGCACTTTCACGATTCACAACGGTCGTGACAATCAACCAGGTGAGCGAGTTGCTTTATTCGAGTTCATTCTCTTTTATCAACCGCCGATAGACATTGGTCTATCCCGCTTTGATAAAAGTATTGCAACCGTGAAGCAACATAGATCGTCTTGACAATCATCCTCAAGCATCTTGACGATTGCTCGAACCGTCACGAGCCGAACGGGCGCCAAAACGGCAATACTTTCAGCTCTAGTCGATGATTATTCATCCAACGAGTTCTAGCGGCGCCCGCTATTTCGTTGAATCGAGATTCTCACGGCTAGTTGAATGCGACCGAGAGGTGGCCGTCGATGCATTACCTTCGGTTCTATGGTGACCGAGATCGAAGTTCGCATGACAGCTCGATTGCGACTTCGTCGGCCGGTTATGGATGACGTCAAATCAATTGTCGCGATCGACTCTGATCCGAGGACGAATCTTCATCGTCCCGGTGGAGCACCTAGCCCAGACAAAAACGTGCAGACTTTTAGCGAGTTTGTTCGCGGATGGGAAGAGCACGATGACGGTTACTGGATAGTTGAGTTTGATGGCGACATCATCGGGATGGCGGGCGTAGAACCCCAACTCTTCTTGGAAAGAGAATGCTGGAATCTTTACTACCGCCTGTCTCCCATTGCTTGGGGCAATGGTTTCGCCGTCGAAGCAGCGAAGGAAGCGGTGACCGTGGCCTCTTCTCTCCAACCAAAGTGGCCCGTGGTGGCGCACGAGAGGAGCGAATTACGCGGCCGCGCGCACTGCAGAAAATGCTGGCTTACGACGATGCCCAGAACTGGACACCAGTGGTTTCGAGGTCTTTGCGCGTGGTTGGTAGTCCCTGGTTCAGGATTCGATAACGGACCTATACACGTTCGCCTTTCGCGAATCACTTAGTTGAGACCAAGCACCAATTCCAGTGCGTCATCGATAGCCCACATTGCATCGCCCTGAAGAGTCATGATTCTCTCGCCAAGTCGGCTGACGTCGAGGGCGGAAATCTGCTCAACCAAAACCTTGGTTCGATCGCCCAGAATCTCAATAATGGGTCGCACGGTCGCCTCGCGCGCTGCCGTCGAGGTGGGAGCAACCAACACCACCGATCGAGGTAGGAGGGCATCCGATTGAACGATGACCCCAAATCGTCGTCCTCGTTGCTCACTACCAACACCCTTAGGCAATCGAAGTTCGACGACGTCACCCCTCCGCACGTAGCCACTCCATGAACTCGGCAACTTCCGACATTTCTTGTCTGTCGTCTTCGTCAGCTTCAAGAGAAGCCATCTCTCGGCGAAGTGCATCACGCCTACGCGCTTGCTGGGCGCTCTTTATGAGGGCCGATCTAATTGCTTCGGAGCGCGAAAGACCAGATGCCTCAAGTTGAGCAAGTGCCCTTTGCGCCTCCTCGTCGAGTCGAACGGAAATAGCGTTTGTCACGCAATCACTGTATCACATATTGTCATACATTACCAGTTCCTCCACCTAACAACGGTTGAGGGTTTTCATCGTTCTACCAAAAATCTGTACACATTGGTCTCGCGAAGTTCGAATCCGAGTCTCGCGTACAGTCGATTGGCCGCCTCGCGCGAGGGCCTCGTCGTGAGGTCGATCGATCGAACGTTGCGCCGGCGCGACTCTTCGATCGCCGCGTTCGTCAAGGCTTCGCCGACTCCCATTCCTCGAGCGGCACGGTCCACGACGACGTCTTCGATCCACGCCCGCAGTCCCGTCGGGATAGGAAAGACCACGAGCGTCAACGATCCGACGATCCGCTCCTCGTCACGAGCGATGAAGACGATCGTTGCCGGCGACGCGACGAGTTCCGCAACATCCGCCGAACTAAGCGGGGCGGCGCTCGTTGAGAGTTGAGGCAAGAGTTTGTTCAGACCAGCCACCAACTCTTCGGTCACTTCGTTCGCGATCTCGACCTGCACGCTCACTGGTCCCCCCTCCACACCGGCCGACGTAGATCGTCGTAGAAGACGTCGCGATGTTCGCCGTCAATGGCCGCGAAGATCGGATCGGCCCATCGTTCGGCGCCGATAATGGGCGACGGCAAGTTGTCGCGAGTGAACCACCCGGCGTCGAGGCATTCGAGTGGGTGAATATTGATCTCTCCCCCCACGGCGCGACAGAAGAACAACAATGAATACAAGGGGATTCGCGACGAGCCGAGTCGCATGCCGTCGAGGACGCCGATGAGTCGTATCGGCTCAGCTTCGATGCCCGTCTCTTCCATCACTTCTTTCACCACGACTTCGGGGGCGGAGTAGCCGACGTCGCACCAGCCCGTCGGGTACAGCCACACGCCCGAGTCGGCTCGTTGGATGAGGAGCAGTTCGCCGCGATCATTCGTCACGGCCGCGCCGACCGCGACCTTGGGCGTCTGGTAACCCGCGACGCCTTTGCCGACTTCCTTCATCCATTCCGCGACGTACCCGTCGGCGTCGAGGACACCGTCTAAGCCCACTTCCGCCGCCGACTTGATGTCGCCCGCGATCTTCAAGACCTCTTCGAAGCGCTCACGTTCGTACTGGCTGTCGGTGAATCCGAGACCAGTTCGCGCGACGCCGGCCAATGACTCGGCCCAGCGCAGCAGCGTCTTCTCGGGAATGGGTTCCACTGTGATGACGCTACCAACGCGTCCTAGGCCAACGTGGCGTCAAGGACTTCGTCGAGCGTGCCCACGAGTCCCGTGTAGAACGCTCCGAACTCGGCGTACAGCGTCGAGGCCTCGTCGTAACGCATCGTGTACACGCACTCCTTTAGGTCATCGACGTGCACCCCGAAGAGCGTGACGCCCCACTCCCAGTCGTCCAGTCCCGTCGAGCCGGTGATGACCTGAATGATGCGGCCCTTGAACTCACGGCCGAGTGCGCCGTGTTGACGCATGAGTCGTTCGCGCTCGTCATAGGAAAGGGCGTACCAGTTGTTCGACTCGTCGCGGCGCTTGGACATCGGGTAGAAGCAGAAGGCTCGCTTTCCGTCCGGCGGGAGCGTCGGGAAGAGACGGTCCTGCAGCATCTTCTCGGGCATGCCGGCCGCATACTCGCTCACTTCGGTGACTGAGACGTAACTCTCAGCGACGAGGAACCCGGCTGCCTGGATCCTCGATTGCAGTTGGCGTAGGGCCCAAAGGTCTTCGCCGAGGATCATGAAACACACGTCGGCCTTCGCGCCCATGATGGCGACGCTCACCACCTGGAGTCCGTTGCCGCGGGCGTCATCGACGGCCTTGCGCAGCGCACCGGCGTCCACGTCAGCGCCGGGGTGACAGAACAGGTGCAATACGTTGAGTCCACGAGAGGGCGCGAGCGGTTCTGGAGTCATGGCCCAATGCTACGACCTGTCCACAAAGATCAATCTCGCGTGAACCCAAAGAGAAACCGTGGGGCCCGAAGGCCCCACGGCTCTAGAA
>Ga0302197_10005307_pt1 | contig 11069 bp, 9 predicted proteins | sample II_Bog_N2_1_FD_193526 | JGI IMG/M metagenome (GOLD analysis project Ga0302197, IMG submission 193526) | Peat permafrost microbial communities from Stordalen Mire near Abisko, Sweden - II_Bog_N2_1 | ecosystem: Environmental > Terrestrial > Soil > Wetlands > Peat | place: Sweden: Abisko, Stordalen...
TCTGCGGCACCCCCGGATGCCGCTGCAAGGCCACGCCGCCTGAGAAGCACGGGCCCTATGATCAGGTAAGTTTTACGCGCAAGGGAAAGAGCAGCTCGAAGTTCGTGCGCAAGGAAGACCTCAACACCGTCCGCCGGGAACTGAAGAACTACGAGGTCATGAAGACGCTCGTGGACCGCTGGATCGAGATGGCCACCGAACTATCCAACCTCCGCCTGGCCAACAAGCACACCTGATTCCAGCAGAGAACTTGGCACTGTCCAGTTATATGGGTCGGACACTAGAATCCTCCAAGCGCCCAATTGAACAGCATAACTTCGTCGTTCTGTTGATCCACTCATGCGATTGCCCCCATGCATGACTCCAGCGAGTTAGTATACTCATATCAAGAAGGCTTGGGAAATGCGTAGAACGATAGTACACCTTGGCAAGTTTTACCCTCCGCACATTGGAGGAATGGAAACACATATCCAAGATATTGCCTCCGGCTTGAGCTATTCGGAAGATGTCAGGGTGATTGTCGCGGGGGACTCGTTCCGCAGGCATACCGATCGGCTCGACGGGGCTACGATTATTCGAGTGCCGACATTGGGCGTGCTGTCATCGATGCCCATCGCACCTACGCTTGCCTGGGAACTGATGAGGGTAAAGCCGGATCTGGTGCATGTACACGTGCCCAACCCAGCGGCGGCCTTTGCCATCGTAATGGCGCGGTATCGCGGTCCTCTAGTCATCATGCATCAAAGTGACACTCTTGGCCGCAAGCTTCTAAAGAAACTCGTCGACCCATTTGTGAACGCAATGATGAGGCGGGCCGATCGGATTATTGTTGCGTCGCATCGCTATTTGTCCAGTTCCGAAGAGTTGGCGCAGTTCAAGGAAAAGTGCAGGGTCATTCCGATGGGAATCAACATCGAGAAAGAGCCCGAGGACGTCGAAACCGAAAGCGTCAAAATCATTCAGGAGCACGGTCCGCGGCTGGTTTTGGCTGTGGGACGATTGGTGGGTTACAAGGGATTCATCTATTTGTTGGAGGCGATGCAGATGGTTGACGCAACGCTGCTGCTTGTGGGGGCTGGCCCCCTGGATGCAGAGCTCAAGCGGGCTGCGCAAGGGTATGGTGTGAGCGATAAGGTCAAATTTCTTGGCAGGGTGGACGATCTGCATAAGTACTTTCGAGCGAGTTCTATCTTTGTTTTGCCCTCCATCACGCGGGCAGAGGCATTTGGCCTGGTTCAGTTGGAGGCCATGGCTGCTGGGTTGCCGGTGGTCAATACAGACCTCAACTCCGGGGTTCCCGAGGTATCACTTGATGGAGTCACAGGAATCACGGTTCTACCGGAAGATGCAAACTCGATAGCGCGGGCCATCAATACGCTGTTGGAGAATCCCGCGCTCCGGCTGAAGATGGGAGAGGCGGGCAAGGCCCGAGCTCGCCGAGAGTTCTCCCCGGAACTCATGATCGAGAGGACGAAGAAATTGTACGAAGAAGTACTGCTCGAGCGGCAAAACCAGCGGCCCTAGTGTTGCATCCCGGCTAATTCGTTACAACGGCGAACCTTGTCGAGGATAACGTCGGCGATAGCTTTCCGGATGAAGGCCTTGGGCGTGTCATTCCAGTTGGCAAGCCACGCATAGATTGCGCGTTCCAGTTCCTCCCCTTGCCTCACGCCAAAATGGCCAGCCAGTAATCGAGAATGTCTTTTAATGTCTTATCAAGGCCAATGCGTGGAGTCCATCCGAGGGCACGAATTTTCGATGAGTCGCCAAAGAGGCGCAATGTTTCGATAGGGCGGACTTTATCATGGTCCACTTCAATCCGGACGTAAATGCCGGCAATATCGCAAAGCATGGTGATGATCTGTTGAATGCTGACGGGACGATGCGAGCTTACGTTATAGATCTGTCCGGGGGCGCCTTGCGTTGCCACGATCCAGTAGGCGTCGACGGTGTCCCGCACATCCGTAAAGTCCCGGATTGGGGCGAGGTTGCCGACGTGTAGAACTGGTTCTAGCTGGCGGAGCTTGATGGCCGCAATTTGGCGGGCGAAATCGGAACAGACAAATCCTGTCGGCTGTCCAGGGCCGATATGATTGAACGGACGGACAGTCATCGTCTCAAACCCAAAGGCTTCGAAATACTCTGCGGCCAGCGCCTCGCACATGAATTTGCTGGTGGCGTAGGGCGTCAGCATGCGCACGGGCGAGTTTTCATCGAGCCCTGCTTCCGTGTCAATGGAACGGTAAACGTGGGCGGTGCTTACATGAACGATTCGAGGCCGGATATCAAGTTCCCGGAGTGCTTCGAAAAGATTCAGAGTGCCGCCGACGTTAACGTCGTATGTCAGCCTTGGCTCTTTGAAGCTTGTCACCACGTTGGAGATGGCGGCCAGATGGTATACATGGTCCGGTCGAGTGTCATCAAGAATCTGCCGCAAGGCGCCGTAATCGCGGATATCGCCATTGAAGACTGATGCGCCTTCCGGCAGGCTCTGTGCATGGTCGGCGTTCTCGTTGCGAAACCCGAGACCCACGACATCGCATCCCTTGCCGATCAACATTCTGGCGAGGTGGGGCCCGACGAATCCAGTTAAGCCAGTAACAAATGCCTTCATGCGCGGCGCTCCATTCAGGCCAGGACCACTTGTTTAGCGCGGATGTGCTGCCGGTTGCGGCGCAGATCCTCTTCCACCATCATCTCGACGAGCTGTTCAAAGGCAACGTCCGGCGCCCACCCCAGCTTGCTTTTGCCATAGCTTGCATCGCCACACAAGTAATCCACCTCGGCAGGACGCAGCAGAGATGGGTCAACTGTTACGTAGTCGTGGTAATCCAGCCCCACAGTCTTGAAAGCAACATCGATCAGCTCTCTCACCGATTTGCTGACACCTGTAGCAATGACGTAGTCTTCCGGGTGATCCGCCTGTAGCATCATCCACATGGCACGGACATAGTCGCCGGCGAATCCCCAATCGCGCTTGGCCTCGAGGTTGCCGATCTTCATTTTGTCCAGCAAGCCCAGCTTGATCTGTGCCACGGCATTGGAGACTTTGCGGGTTACAAACTCCAACCCTCTGCGCGGCGATTCGTGGTTGAACAGAATGCCCGAGCAGGCAAACATGCCGTAGCTCTCGCGATAGTTGATGGTCGCAAAATGCCCGTAGAGCTTGGAAACGCCATAAGGGCTTCTGGGATGAAACGGGGTCGATTCGCTTTGCGGCGGCGGAGTCGATCCGAACATCTCGCTGGACGACGCCTGATAGAAGTGAATCTTCGGGTTTTCAGTCTGGATGGCCTCGAGAATGCGCGTGACACCCAAAGCCGTGAACTGGCCTGTCAATTCGGGCTGATTCCACGACGTGGCTACAAACGACTGTGCGGCGAGGTTGTAGACCTCGTCTGGCCGACTTTGACGAATCGCATTAGCCAGAGAGTTCTGATCGAGCAAATCCCCAGGAAGGAGACTGATGTCATTCTCGATATGCGCAATTCGCTCGACATTGATGCTGCTGCTGCGCCGCACAAGACCGTAAACCTTGTATCCCTTGGAGAGCAGGAATTCGGCCAGATAAGATCCATCCTGCCCAGTAATACCGGTGATCAATGCAGATTTCGCCAAGTAACACCTCACACTTTATTTAAAGGTTAACACCTTGTGCGGACCTATCTGGAAAACTCAAACCTCGCGATAACAAGTCCGGCAAATGAAATACCAGGGTGGGCCTGGATATAGGTGCGGGATTGGACGATTGCTTAGACGCCATGATGAGGTAGGTTCAAGGCATTCATGAATGCCGAATGGACCTATGGATCGCCTGCCAGTGCATTGTTGTTGTCCTACGACTGCCAGGTTTTATCTTTGGAGTGGCAGAGTTGCTCGAGACTGCAGCGTTCGCATTTAGGTTTGCGGGCATCGCAGACCTGGCGGCCATGGTGGATTAGCTGGTGGGAGAACGCTATCCAGCGATCTTGCGGCAGGATGCTCATCAGCTCCTGCTCGACTTTTTGCGGTGTGTCGTCCTTGGCCAGCGAGAGGCGGTGAGCGATGCGGAAGACATGCGTGTCGACGACTACGCCTTCGGCCTTCTTGAAACAGACACCTAAGACAACATTGGCGGTTTTGCGGGCGGCGCCGGGGATGGTGATCAGCTCGGCCAGCGTTTGCGGGACCTGGTTGTTGAATTCGGCAACAATCTTCTGGGCTGCGCCTTGGATGGATTTGGCCTTGTTGTGGAAGAAGCCGGTGGTGCGGATCAGGGCTTCGAGTTCCGGCAGGGGGGCTTTAGACATTGCGGCCGGAGTAGGGAAGCGGCGGAAGAGCTCTGGTGTGACCATGTTGACGCGGACGTCGGTGCACTGGGCCGAAAGGATTGTGGCTACCAGCAGCTCCCAGGGAGACGAGTGGATGAGGGCGCATTCGACTTCGGGATAGGCTTCGTCGAGGGCCTTGAGAGTGGCAGCGATGCGGTCGGGGGCGAGGTCCCGGGTCGTTTTGCGGGGCTCGGTTTTGGCCGTGGATGGCGTGGGTGCTTTCTTGGGCATGGGCTAAGTCGCTCTTTGCAAAGCTGCAACTAGAGTACGCCGGAGGGCGAGTTGCCTACCGGTAAGCTGAGCTGTGTCGACAGCGCCGGATTCCGGGACTGGTGTTGAGTGCGGTACGTAAGTCGCAATTTCTCATGCAGTTGGATAGGCCTGCTTGGCAGCCCTACATGTCTTGCGGTCTCGAAAAAATAAAGCTTGAATCCTATCTTGGGAACTCGCTGGAAATGAGTTCCCAGATCGAATCGCAGAAATGCGAATGCTGTCCAACTGTTCGGTCATGCGCGTTTTCGTTGATAACGTGGGAATAGAAACAATTCGGAGGCAAAGTCCCAATGAGTATGTCCAGCCTTGTCTCGGGCCTGCTTTGTGCGGCAACGGAAACACGTCAAATCTCGGAAACCGCCTCTTCCAGGCAACACTCGAATACGGACCACACGTTCGCCAATAATGTGCGCTTCATTTCGATGGCGGCGATTATCGGCGTGCACTCAATAGGGAGCTATTCAGTGATCGCGCAGCTGCCCTCAGTCCCCGCACTTCTCCTTTATTTCGAGCAACCCTTGAAGTTCGGAACCATCGCGTTTTTCCTCGTCGCCGGGTTTCTATTCGGTCAACGGATTGATACTTGCAGTGCTTTCGAGTACTTTGAAAAGCGCTTGCTGAATGTTTTTGTCCCCTGGCTCGTCTGGTTTTCGGCCTACTTTTCCCTCGTCCTCGGTGCCGATTTCATTCACGGGAGGCTTGCGGATTCCAACTTCTCCCAGCTTGTCGCAGAATGCGAAGATTGCTTGAAGTACACGGCATTCTGGTTTGTCCCAAACTTATTGCTTTGCCTCGCGATCCTGCTCCTCTTCCGGCCATTCCTCAAATCCATCCGAACCGGGATTTTATTCGCCCTGGCAAGTCTCTTTTACGCGGTAAACGTCTATGGTCATTGGGTCCCAGTCACTCATACACGGGCGCTTTTCGGTTTTGTCTTCTATCTTTGGCTGGGGGCCTGGTGCGCGTGGCATTTTCCGGCATTGGAAAAGTGGATCGAGCGCATAAGGGTGGGCGCAGTCGTCGCTCTTCTGCTCTTGACTTTGGCGCTTGCGCTAGCAGAATCCAGGCTGCTTTATACTCTTGGTTCGATTGATCCCATGAACACACTGCGCATCAGCAACCAGGTTTTCTCAGTGGTTATGGTGTTGGCAATTATGAAGCTAAAGCGCGCTGTGTGGCCACATTTTGTTGACGTCCGCAAGCATACGTTTGGCTTATACCTTACGCATACCTCTTGCCTCGCGGTCCTGGCCTCGGTCTTGAAGCGAATTCTGCCGCGTTCGCCTCAATCTTTGATGTGGAGAACCGGGACGGAGGGTCTGCTGTTGGGCCTGTTACTTTTCTGCCTAACCTATGCGGGATGCCTGATAGTGGTGCGAGTTTTGCTGTCGAACGATCGTCTGCGATGGACCGTGGGGCTGCCTGCTGGCGGAAAAAACACTGTCGCCGAATCGCCGTCCGAAATGAGGCGGAAGGCTATCCTGTCCGTTTCGTGAACCTCATGACCTGCGAGGCCGGCGGGATCTGGTTTTCAAACGCTGACGAGAGCTGCCCCCTCTGCACGTCTCCATTCGTCGGGTAGCACTGCGGGAGGAGCCCGCCTTGAGCCGTCGAAACGCCCCGTACTTTCGGAGTTTCTCCGCGGCGTCATTTTCTTCTTATGTCCCGTCGAGTTGGGGTTCTGTTGTCTCCAACTACGCAAGATTTACTGATGCCTTCCTAGCCGATTGCTTCAGAGCTTTCCTTCCAGCCAACTATGGAGACGGTCTATTGGCAGCCTTACTCCCAGGAAAAACTGGCCGAAGAGGGCATAGACGGCGCTTACTTCGTCGAAGCGCATTTCGTAGATCAGCTTCTTGAAAACGACCGGGTCGTCGGCGAAGAGGTCCACGCCCCACTCCCAGTCGTCCATTCCGATGGATCCGGAGATGATCTGCTTGACTTGGTCCCCATAGCGGCGACCGATGAGGCCGTGCTCGTGCATCATGCGCTGGCGCTCGGCGAAGGGGACTGTGTACCAGTTGGAATGTTCGCCGCGCTTGCGGTCCATGGGATAGAAAGTCAAGTATTTGGCATCCGGGATGGATGGGTAGAGACGGGGCGCCATGGCTACGGAGGCGCGCTCCAGGCTGCCAGCCACTTCGGCTTGGAATTCCGGGCTGTTCGGCTCGAGGCCCTTGGCGGTGGCGGCTTCCCAGGTCTTGCGGCTGGACTCATAGAGGCCGAGTTCAACGACGGAGACATAGGAGTGCCGGAGCACGAGGAAGTGGTAAAGGTCCGTCTGAGCCAGATCGAGCTCGATCTGATTGAGTTCCGCGAAGGAATCGCGGAAGTGGATCACGATGAGGTCGCCTTTGTGGCCGAGCTGGGAGAAGATCGCGGTGCGGACCGGGGAGTCCTTGTCAGCATTCTTTGAATTGGGATGCTCGAGGCCTTTGAGCCTCTCCGTTGCATGAGCGGCGATGCGGTCGCGATCGACCTGCGGCGTGGCGCGCCAGGCTTTCCAGTCGAAGTGGAAGAACTGATGGAGGACGCTGGAGCCTTCAAGAGTGAGCGGGACAGGGGAGAAATCGGCCAACGGAAGCACCTCGGTGATTAACCCTCATGGTAGCAAAGTGGGGTTGATTGGGGTTGCGGAGCTGATGGATAATGCTGGTCCAGGTTTGTGGATTCCCACCCATTCCACGGTGGGGCCGAGAAATGGATGGGGCACCCAGCTTTTGGGTGGGCCCGACCGAATATACTGGGATGGTCGATGAGCGAAAAAATTATTGCCTTCCTGGTGCAGTTTGTCACCCATGTGATTGACGCTGGCGGTTACGCCGGCATTATTGCGCTGATGAGCATCAACTCGGCCTGCATTCCGCTCCCTTCTGAACTTGTGATGCCGTTTTCCGGGTACCTGGTATACCTGGGGCGGTTCAACCTCTTTTTGGTGGCGACGGCGGGGATGGCGGGCGCAAATATCGGGTCGGGAATCGCGTATTGGATCGGGGCCAAGGGCGGGCGTCCTCTGGTGGAACGCTACGGGCGCTGGGTGCTGATGAACAAGCACGACCTGGACCGCATGACGGCGTTTTTTGAAAAGTATGGATCGATCACGGTCGTGCTGGCGCGCATGGTGCCGGTGTTGCAGACATTCATTGCCTTTCCGGCTGGAATTGCGAAGATGCCGCGGCTGCGCTTTCACATTTACACATCGGTGGGCTCCTGGCCGTGGTATCTCTTCCTTGCCTACGTGGGCATGAAGCTGGGAGAGAAGTGGCATACGGACCCGCGTTTTCAAGAGTGGTTCCACCGCTTTCACCTTGTAGTTGAGATTGCGCTGCTGGTGGGTGTTGTCTGGTTTCTGTGGTCGCATCTTCATCGATCGAAAGAAGCAAGCGCGGCCTGATTGCGGGATGCGGAAACGACGCGGTTGGCAGGGCGTAAACTGGTTGGTCTGCTGAAAATGAGTTTTAGGCTGATGCAAGCAAATATTTGAAGCGAAGGAAGGGAAGCAATGTCGACTGAAGAGCAGGGTGGCCAGAAGAGCGCAGGGAGAATTGCGCCCGCCACGGGCAAACTGGGTGTAATGGTGGTAGGGCTGGGCGCGGTGGCCACAACAATGATCGCCGGCGTGGAAGCGGTGCGGCGGGGATTGGCCAAGCCGATCGGCTCGCTGACGCAGATGGGAACGATCAGGCTGGGAAAGCGCACGGACAACAAATCTCCGCTGATCAGAGACTTTGTGCCGCTGGCGGATTTGAACGACGTGGTGTTTACCGGCTGGGACATTTTTGAAGACAATGTCTACGAGTCGGCCGCGCACGCCAAGGTGCTGGACAAGGAGACGCTGGAGCAACTGAAGCCGTATCTCGAAACGATCAAGCCGCTGCCGGCGGTGTTCGACCAGTACTATGTGAAGCGGCTGCACGGCACGCACGTGAAAAAGGGCAAGAACAAGCGCGATCTCGCGAACCAAGTGATTGCCGACATTCAGGCATTCAAGAAAACTGTGGACAGAGTGGTGATGATCTGGTGCGGTTCCACCGAGATTTTCTTGGAGCCGACGGCGGTGCATCAGAGCATTGAGGCATTCGAAGCTGGCCTTGAGACGGACGACATCGGGATTGCGCCATCGCAGATTTATGCGTATGCGGCGCTGAGCGAGGGTGTTCCGTTTGCCAACGGCGCGCCGAATCTGACCGTGGATACGCCGGCGCTGATCGAGCTGTCGAAGCGGAATGCGGCGCCGATTTGCGGCAAGGATTTCAAGACCGGACAGACCTTTATGAAGACGGTGCTGGCGCCGGCTTTCAAGGCGCGCATGATTGGCGTTTCCGGCTGGTTCTCGACCAACATTCTGGGCAATCGCGATGGGGAAGTGCTGGACGATCCGCAATCGTTCAAGACCAAGGAAGAGTCAAAGCTGGGATCGCTGGATTACATCTTCCAGCCGGAGCTTTACCCGGACCTCTACAAGAACATTTACCACAAGATTCGCATCAACTACTATCCTCCACGCGGCGACGACAAAGAGGCCTGGGATAACATCGACATCTTCGGATGGCTGGGTTATCCGATGCAGATCAAGGTGAACTTTCTTTGCCGCGACTCGATTTTAGCGGCTCCGATTGCGCTCGATTTGGTGCTTTTCCTTGACCTTGCCAAGCGCACGCCGGATCTGCGCTCGAGGGGCATTCAGGAGTGGCTTAGCTTCTACTTGAAGTCGCCGCAGACGGCCGCGGGGCTTTATCCGGAGCACGATCTGTTTATCCAGTCGATGAAGCTGAAGAACACGCTGCGCCACATCATGGGCGCCGATTTGATCACGCACCTGGGCCTCGAATACTACGACTAGCCACCTGCGGTGGGGCAGACGCCTCCCGTTGGTCGGCAAAACCAAAAGCCTCACTCCCGACGGGGTGGGGCTTTTTGCATGGGGCCAGGAGCCGAGGGGCTTCGGCTCAAGCGGCGTTCGTCGGCGTAAACCGCGAATTGCGCGCAGGCTGATCGGCGAACACGAGCCGACTTATCATTACTTTTTTCGAAAGGCGCTTGACCCTGCCCTTACGTCATGGTCAATGATGTCAAGGTGAGCCCCATGAACACCTTCCGCATCCAAGAATTCGCAAAGCTCGCCGGCGTTACTGTACGGGCGTTACATCACTACGACCGGCTCAAGCTGCTATCGCCCGCGCATCGGTCGGAGCGAGGCTATCGGCTCTACTGCCACGAGGATCTCGGCCGCCTGGAGCGGATTCTCGCGTTGCGCTATCTGGGGCTTTCGTTGCGCGAGATCGCCGCGCTGCTGAACGCCCCGGTTGGCCGTGGCGCAGAACCGTTGACGCTCACTCTTGCGCGACAGCGGGCGGCGCTCGGTGAGCGGCGCGACGGCCTGGGTCGCGTCCTGCGGGCCATTGATCATGCACAACTGCGCGCACAGGACCTTGTGGAAACGGAGGGGGCGGAACCCGAGTGGCTCCTCTACCAGACCATCCTGAAGGAGATTGAAATGCAAGAAGCCACAGACTGGACGGAGAAGTACTACAGTCCGAAGGCCGTTGAGGCGCTTCGGGAGCGGCGTGCAACCCAGACGCCTGAACAATACGCGGAGATCGGTGCGCGGTGGCGGGCCTTGTACGCTGATCTTCAGAGCGCGCTCGATCGCGAAGTGCCGCCAGACAGCGCCGAAGGCCGCGCGCTGGTCGCACGCTGGATGCGCCTGGGCGACGAGTTCACGCTCGGAAATCCGGAAATTGGCGAAGGCTTCCGACGGATGTACGACGACCAGAGCCATTGGCCGGAAGATGAGAGGGCAGCCAGGCTCAGGGCGGGCATGCCCAAACCTGAGTATTCGTCCTTCTTTCATCAGGCGCTTCAAGCCTGCCTGCGCCACGGATGATCGCGACGGGCCGCTCCAAGACATGGAGCGGCCCGAGAATTAGGAAATCACGATGACGACAGCACAGCAATACGACGCTTTTTCCACCGATTACCATTGGCTTTACTCGGACCATGTCTTATCCGGTAAGTTGGCGCTCGATATCAACGGCGATGTTCTTGCTCTCGCTGATCCGAAGGCAAGCATCCTCGATTGTTCTTGCGGGATCGGGACATTCGCAATAGCGCTTGCCAAACTCGGGTATGAAGTCAGCGGCTCCGATGGCAGCCGGGGAATGGTTGATCAGGCGATCCTCGCTGCCCGGCAGGCCGACATCGACCTTCCTCTGAAATGCTGTATTTGGGCCAATCTGCCTGGCCATTTCGCCAAGCACTTTGACCTGATTTTCTGCCTCGGTAATTCAATTGGCCATGTCCGCAACAAGGAAGAAATGGTGCGATCGCTCCGCGGAATGCGGCAAGTCCTCAAGGATCGCGGCAAGCTTGTGATTGAATCAATCGACTGGGAGCAGATTCGAAAAGAGAAAACGAGATTCACGCACTTTCAATGGAGAGAACGCGCCGGCCAGCGATGCCTGCCCATCTACTTATGGACCTTTC
>Ga0302197_10005323_pt1 | contig 11049 bp, 8 predicted proteins | sample II_Bog_N2_1_FD_193526 | JGI IMG/M metagenome (GOLD analysis project Ga0302197, IMG submission 193526) | Peat permafrost microbial communities from Stordalen Mire near Abisko, Sweden - II_Bog_N2_1 | ecosystem: Environmental > Terrestrial > Soil > Wetlands > Peat | place: Sweden: Abisko, Stordalen...
GGCGGTGGTGGAGCACGTGGCGGCGGCGGTGGTGGAGCACGTGGCGGCGGCGGCGGTGGACATCGCTAGCCGGTTGGACGCTGCGTGAAGCAGCGCCTGAAATCAACTTTGCAATCAATGGCGGCGGAGCAAACCAGCTCCGCCGTTTTTGCGTTCGAATCGCCGGGCAGGTATCGCCTTTCGAAAATCATCGGACAAGGCTCGCTGGACAATAATCCTGACCGGGAATCCTCGGCCGAACAAATTGAGCCATCTCTGTTTGGGTCTACATCCCGGCTCCAATGCAACGTCTTCCTCCGCGACAATATGCCATTGGAACCAGGGCACGCCCATCCTTCGCTGGTGTACGATGAGTTTGAATCCGGTTGAGGGGTTCCCTCGAAGTCCGCTTGGCTCTTCGCTTTTTCATGCGTCCCTATCGTCTAGTGGCCCAGGACTCCGCCTGTTCCCGGCGGCGACACAGGTTCGAATCCCGTTGGGGACGCCAAGAATAACTGCATCCGCCGAGGGGCCGCGGGGTAGTGCAGGCAAGTTGACGCGGCGTGCGGACTCGCAGGCGTGGTGTGTGATTGGGGTCACCGACCATGGGGCGATCCGCCGGTACTCTTGGATTGGGTTCCCGGAAATCAGGGAGCGGGCCGGCAGCCAATCGCCCGCGGAGATCAATCGGCCCATCCCTTGAAAGTGAGCGAGACCATGGCGTACGTAATTACCGATGCGTGTCAGAAGGATTTTCTGTGTGCGACGGAGTGTACTACAACCGCGATTCATCCCATGAGCGATGAGGCCGGCGCAGACACGGTGACCCAGTTGTTTATCAATCCCGACGAGTGCATCGACTGCGGCAACTGCATCTCGATCTGCCCGTCGAATGCGATCTTCCCCATCGACGAACTGCCGGACGACAAGGCGGAGTTCGCCGAGAAAAACGCCGCGTACTTCCAGTAATACCGCAATGCCTCGGGCTTATCAGGCATACCAGGTTCGCGCCAATCTGCCAGGAAAGGCCTAGGCCTCGTTCGTTCGCGGGGCCCAGGCGTTTTGTTCTTCAGGCTTGGACCGGCGAAGCATGGGATGGGCCGCATCAGTGACAGGACGGCTCATTCTGGAACTGCTTGCTCGCCGCCATGGAGGCGAGGCCGCGTGCGCAGCTCAGGATCTTCTGGTCCAACGGGTTGTTGTCGAAGGAGTCTGGAGCGGCGTAGCTCGATTTGCTGTGCATCGCCAGAAACTGATCGCTCATCTGCTGCATGTTGGTGAACTCGTTGCGCAGCAGTGCGACTGCATTGCGGTCTGGATCGGTGGTTGCCGCGGCGGTTGCCAGCGTGAGCTTGCTATCGGCCGAGCGGCGCAGTCCGCCCACCCAGTTCTCGGTGACGGGATTATTGGTCTGCACAGCGGTGACGATGGCGACACGCCATTCGCGGATCGCGGTCAACTCTTCAATCTCCGCGCGCAGAAAGGCATCGGAGAGCTGCGGGGGCTGGGTCGGCTGTACCGGCTGCGACGCTGTGGCCGCCGGAACGGGCAGGGTCAGAATGATCTGGCTGCCCTGAAAGCGGATCGATCCGTGGGTGATCCGCGCCAGCGACTCAACATCGACATAGGACTTGCCGTTGATCTGGACCAGAGAGGCGTGGTCGGGCTGGCCGGCGATGGCGAGAGTTGCAGCCTGTTGTGTCGCCTGCGCAATAGCCACGATCGGCAGGGCCAGCAGAACAGCCAGCTTCGCCAGTGAGCGTACGGATCGATTGTTCATGGGGAGTGCTCCTTGTGCCTGTCGGTTGGATGCCCATAGCCCTCCTCAGGGCAACCTCACAAGGACAAAGGCTTATGTTCCCGCCGCACGGCTCTCTTGACCTGCGCGTATTGCAGCAGAATGAAACTGTCTGTCATGCCGGCGATGTAGTCGGCGACGACGCGGGCCAGCCCTTCGGTTTCGATCTGTTCCACGTAGCCTGAGGGCAGCTCCTGGGGTTCTGCGATCCAGAAATCGAAGAGCGCGGTGACCACCTGCTCGGCCTTGTCGTGCTCCAGTGAGAGCGCGTGGCATGTGTAGAGCGTCTCGTAGAGGTATCGTTTCTCCTGCTGGCGCTGCGCCTCCGCCGGCGGCGAGAAGGTCGCCAGCCGCGCCGGATGAACGCGCACCTCGTCCAGGCTGCTGGCACCGATGGCGCGCGTATTGGCCAGCGTGGTAGCGATCAGGTCGTCGGTCAGGATGTTCTGCATCCGCTGCAGCGCCTCGTAGAAGAGGAACTTGGCATCGACGCCGGCGTGCTGGCGCTCCACATGCGCATAGCTGCTGGCAAGCAGATCGACGTGCTCGCGGATGTGGTCGATCTCCAGCAGCCCCGACTCGACCCCGTCGTCCAGGTCTGCGGTGAGATACGCAATCTCGTCGGCCAGGTCGATGATCTGCGCCTCCAGCGGCGGCATGCGGTCCAGCAGGTAGACTGCCAGCTCGGGATACTCCTCGGCGCTGTAGTCGCGCGAGTGCTTGATGATCCCCTCGCGCACGCCCAGCGTGAGGTTCAACCCTCGATGCGCGGCGTAGCGCAGTTCGAAGTGCTCCACAATGCGCAGCGCGTGCAGGTTGTGGTCGAAGCGCAGGCCGTGGCGTTTCAGGCATTCGTCCAGCGCGCGCTCGCCGGCGTGCCCGAAGGGCGGGTGCCCGATGTCGTGCACCAGCGCAAGGGCCTCGGCCAGCTCCTGGTTCAGTCCCAGCTCCTGGGCCACGCCGCGCGCGATCTGCGCCACCTCGATGGTGTGGGTCAGGCGGCTACGGAAGTGGTCGCTGGCGCGGCTGGTGAAGACCTGCGTCTTGCCGGCCAGACGGCGAAAGGCGCGCGCCTGTACGATGCGTTCGCAGTCGCGTTGAAACGCGGTGCGGCTTGGCCGTTGCGGCGCGGCATAGACGCGCTGGGTGAGTGCATCGTCCGCGTCTCCGCAGACCGAGCAGCTATGCAGGCCGGAGTTCTTCGTTCCATTCGGAGTCACAGTGAGTTAAGTGTACCGTGCGCGACGAAGTGGTCACGCTGCGTGACCGTTACTTGGCGTCCTTGTCGGAGGCGGGGCCCAGTTTGGCCAGTTTGACGCGCGCGGTCTCCAGTTTGTGCTGCACCTTCTGCACGTCCTCGGGATCGGCGTCCGCCGGCAGCGAGTGGGCGTACTCGGTCATCGACCGCTCCCACTGCGCCACCGCCAGCTTCAACTTGCCGGTCTTCTCGTAGAGCTCGCCCAGATGGTCGTGTACGGTTGGGTCGCTGTTGATGCGCTCGTCAGCCTTGCGCAGGTTCTCTTCCGCCTCGGTGTACTGCCCACTCTTGAAGTAGACCCAGCCGAGCGAGTCCAGATAGGCCCCGTTCTGCGGCTCCATGTCCACCGCCTGGCGGATCATCTTGAGCGCCTCGGGCAGCTTCTCGCCCTGGTCGGCCAGCATGTATCCCAGGTAGTTCAACACGCCTGGGTTGTGCGGGTCGATCGCCAGCGCCTTGCGGAACTGGATCTCGGCCTGGTCGTACATCTTCTGCCGCTCGTAGAACTCTCCGCGCAGATAGAGTACTTCGAGCTTCTCGTCCGGCTTGGCGGCCAGCGCATCAGCCTTGTCAAGCTGCTCGCTCGCCTCCTTGAAGCGCTTGAGGCGGATGTATATCTGGGCGAGGTCCTCCACCACTTCGCGGTCGTCCGCGCCTCCGGTCAACTGAGCCTTGGCCAGGGAGATTCCCTCGACCTCCTGCCCGGTGTCCGCGAGTTGAATGGCGTAGGTCAGTTGGATGGGGTGGTTTTTGGGCAGTGCCTTCGCGGCCACGGCGGCGGCGGACGTTGCGTCCTTCCACTGATGCGCATCGCGATAGGCCTCGACCTCGCCCGCATATCCGTCGCCCGCGTAGCAGGGGTGGGCCAGATCGTCACTGGAGGCTGCTCTGTCGCAGTTGCCGCCAAGCTCCACGATCTGCTTGTATGCCTCCACGGCCTCCGCGGTCTTGTTCTCTTCGCGGTCGATGATGGCAAGCCGATCCAGGAAGGTCGCGCGGTTTTGCTTCTCCTGCTCGGAGTACTTGCCATCGGGGTGCGCGGAGGAGTCGAGAATGCCGGTCAGTACATCGGTTGCCTGGCTGTATTTGCCCAGTGCGTCGTAGATGAGCGCCTCGTTGTAGCTGAGTTCGAGCGAATCCTGCACCTGCGACTTCGCCTTCTCCAAGGTTGCCAGCGCCTCGTCGTAGTGGCCTTGGCGACGCTGAATCTCGGAGATGCGAATCTCCGACTGCGCGTCCGTGGGATCCGCTGCCACTAGCTGGTTGAACACCTTAAGCGCTTCATCCAACTGGCTGTCCACCAGCAGGGCCGTGGCCAGACCGCGCTCGGCATCGGGATTGTCCGGGTCGATGTCCAGCGAGCGGCGATAGGCCGCGGCAGCCTCCTTCGGCTTCTTCAACTGGTCGTAGCTGGCCCCCAGCGCGAATTCGATCCGCGCCGTCCGGTCCGCCACCGGCACGGCGGAGAGCGTGTCAACCGCGCGCTGCGCATTCCCCTCCTCGCCGTAGAGCGCGGCCATCCGCAGCACCACTTCCTCGCTGTCGCCGTCGATCTTTTGCGCGGCCTTGAACGCCGCCTCCGCCTTGGCGGAATCGTGGTTCATCGCATAGAGCTGACCGAGCAGCAGCTGGGTTTCCAGGTCCGCAGGCTTCAGGCGCGAGATGGTCTCGTACTCGGCGATTGCCAACTGCAGCATCTCGACCGCCTGTGTGCCCTGCATGTCTCCCAGCGAACGCAGATAGACCTGCCCCAGCAGGGTGTGGGCCGCCACATCGTCCGGGTTCCTCTTCAACTGATCCTGCGCGGCGCTCACCGCGTCCTTGATCCGCCCGATCTTGAAGTAGAGATCGGCCAGTCCATCTTCCAGCAGGACCGAGTTGGGATCGGCATCCAGCGCCAGCTTGTACTCCTCCACCGCCTGGGTCGCGTAGTCCGGGCGTCCGGCGCTGATCGCCATCTCCTCGTAGAGATGCGCCAACCCGTAGTGGTAGTAGGCGCTGGAGCGGTCGGGTTCCGTCTGGCCCTGACTTGCGGCTGCCTGTGGTGCAGAACCCTGCCTCCGCTGCAGCGCCTTCTGCTGCATCGGTGGGTCCATCTGCCTGGGGGCGTCCTGCGGCTTCGAACTGGCCGGAGGAACAGTCTGCTGTGCGGCGGCCAGAAGCTGTGGCGTTGCAATCAGCAGGGCGATGGCCCACACCAGCCGGAGGGGATGAATCCGTGAAGCTCGAACGAGCAAGGCCATGGGCATAGTTCCTATCCGGCGGGGTCGGGGACACAGGCACCAGTTAGACGATGCGGTGCATCCATTGGATGCTGTGGGCTGCGTCGAATGTGCCAACCCGGCAGAACACTACCATTATATCTGTATCAGTAGATCGAAATATCAGTAGACAGAACGCGTTGGAGCAGCCTGCGGAACTCTATCCGTGGCGGAAGTGGCGGATGCCGGTGAAGACCATCGCAACGCCAAGCCGGTCCGCCGCCTCGATTACCTCGGCGTCGCGCACCGACCCACCGGGCTGAATGACGGCAGTCGCTCCAGCTGCGACCACGGTCTCCAAGCCGTCCGCAAAGGGGAAGAAAGCGTCGGATGCGGCGACGGTTCGTGCCAGCGGCAGGATCGCCTTCATCGCGCCGAATCGCGCCGCGTCGACCCGGCTCATCTGTCCCGCGCCGATGCCGACGGTCTGGCCGTGACCCTGATTGAAGCGCGCGTAGACGATGGCGTTCGACTTGACGTGCTTGCAGATGCTCCACGCAAACAGCAGCGCGCGCATCTCCTCGGGCGTGGGCGTGCGCTTGGTAGCGACGCGCAGATCGGCCGCACGGACGTGGACGCGGTCGGCGTCCTGCATCAAAAATCCGCCCGAAACCTGCTTCAACGCCCGCTCCGGCTTTCCCGCGTCGCAGTCGCTCGCCGCGATCTCCAATAGCCGCAGGTTCTTCTTCGTGGCGAAGCGTGCAATCGCCTCGGGCGTGAATGACGGCGCAATGATCGCCTCAACGAAGAGCTTGGCGATCTCTTCCGCGGCCTCCGCATCCACCACGCGGTTGATGCCGATGACGCTGCCGAACGCCGAGACTGGATCGGCCTCCAGTGCGCGCCGGTAGGCCTCGATAACGGTCGCGCCGGTCGCCGCGCCGCAATGGTGTGCTTGATGATGGCGACGGCGGCGTCCTCGGCGGCGTCGAACTCGCCGACCAGGTTCCAGCAGGCGTCCAGATCGACAATGTTGTTGTAGCTCAGCTCCTTGCCCTGCAACTGTTTTGCCGCAGCCACTCCGCGGCCGCTTCCATCGACGTAGAGTGCGGCCTTCTGGTGCGGGTTCTCTCCGTAGCGAAGCACCGTCTTCAGAGGATCGATCACGCGAACGGTCTGCGGCAGAGCCTCCAGGTCGAAGACCGCTGGCTCGCCGTGCGTGGCGGGTGCCGCGATACTCTCCAGCGTGGTTGCAATCCCCGCATCGTAGGCCGCCGTCACGGCGAAGGCCGCGCGCGCCAACCGCCAGCGCGTCGCCAGTCCGAGCGAGCCAGCGTTCGCCGCAAGCTCTTCGGCAATCGCGGCGTAGTCCACTACGGCGGTCACAATCGCCACGTCCTCGAAGTTCTTGGCTGCCGAACGGACCATCGACGGCCCGCCGATGTCGATGTTCTCGATGATGTCACTGAATGCCGCGCCGGGTTTGGCCGCCGTCTTCTCAAATGCGTAGAGGTTTACCACCACCATATCGATCGGCTCGATCCCGTGCTCGCGCACCGCAGCCATGTGCTCCGCATTCCCGCGGATGTGCAGAATGCCGCCGTGAACCTTGGGATGCAGCGTTTTCACGCGGCCGTCGAGCATCTCCGGAAATCCGGTCAGGTCGCTGATGTCGCGCACCGTCAGCCCCGCCTCGCGCAGGGCGCGCGCGGTGCCGCCGGTCGAGACTAGCTCGATGTTGTGCCCGGCCAATGCGCGGGCAAACTCGACCAGGCCAGTCTTATCGGTAACAGAAAGTAGGGCGCGGCGGACGCGGCGTAGGCCGCTCAACGTTTCAGGGCTGGCTGAGGGAACGGATTCAGTGGTCACGCATCCATTTTATGCTGCCGCGGCTGACCCGCCTGAGGAAAGCTCGGCAATGGGAGGAACCGAACCATGAGGAAAGGGCGAACTTACCGAACCATTGCGCCGGTGAGGTCGCGGACGCGGACGACGTTGTGGCCGGCGCACCAGCGGCGCAGGCCATTGGCAATGTTCTCCACGGCGCGGGGATCGGCGAAGCTGGCCGTTCCGACCTCGACCGCGGTAGCGCCCGCAAGCATGAACTCGACCGCGTCCTCGGCGCGCACGATTCCGCCCATGCCGACCACGGGAATCCCGACCGCCTGCGATGCTTCATGCACCATGCGCACCGCGATGGGCCGGATCGCCGGGCCCGACAATCCGCCAGTCACATTGGCGATGCGCGGCTTGCGCGTCTCCACGTCGATGGCCAGCGCCAGAAAGGTGTTGACCAGCGAGATAGCCTGCGCGCCCGCGTCTTCGCATACCTTCGCCATCAGGCCGATGCTGGTGACGTTGGGCGAGAGCTTCACCATCAGCGGACGCTCGGCGGCGTGGCGGCAGCGCGTGGCCAGTTGATAGAGCGAGTCCGGATCGGTGCCGAAGACCATGCCTCCGTGGCTGGTGTTGGGGCAGCTTGCGTTCAGCTCGTAGATCGCAATGCCGGGCGCGTCGTTGAGGACGTGGACCACCTCGACGCAGTCTTCGATGGTATAGCCGAAGACGTTGGCGATGACAACCACTCCGGGGACCTTGCGCAGCCTGGGCAGCTTCTGTTCGACGAAGGCGTGGACGCCGATGTTCTGCAGGCCGACGGCGTTCATCATTCCGGCGGGGCTTTCGATGATCCGCGGGCTGGGGTTGCCGGCCATCGGTTCGCGTGAGAGGCCCTTGGTGACGAAGGCGCCGATGCGGTCCAGCGAGACGATCTCCTCGAACTCCAGGCCGTAACCGAAGGTTCCGCTGGCCGCAATCACGGGCGAGCGCAACTCCACCCCGGCGATTGTCACGCGCATATCTGCTTTGCTCAGCTTGTCACCGCCGTTTGCATCCCTCCCAGTGTAACGGCGAACGGCGTTCGAACGCACTTCCCGTCTGCCAGGCCCGCGTCATCCTTGGAACTACCGGGCTGGCGCAACAATGGTTGGCCGCAGCGCGAAGGTCAGCACGTGGCCAACGCTGGCCGAGGGTTGGTTGACGCCGAGCAGCGAGGCGAGCGTGGCCGCAATGTCCACTGGCGCAACCGGCTCACGATAATAACCCGGCTCGAACGCCGCACCATAGAAGCCCAGCGGGACGTGACGGTCGTAGCTCCAGGGCGAGAAGTGGGTGGTCTGGCTGCCGCTGCTGTACTCCATCTGGTAGGCCGTGGGGAAGACCATGACGTACCAGCCGCCGTTGGCCGTGTAGCTGTGGGCGATGAGGCGACCGAACTCGGTGGCGGGAATCTTGCCGTCCGCCAGATCGACGCGGCTGCGCACGAACGCGAGTGCGGGACTGGCGTCGACGCGGCTCTCGGAGTACTTGCGATTCCCCTCCACAATCGAATTGTTGTTGGGCGGCGTGGCCGGAGGCCCAAGTGAGCGGATCGCGGCAGGAATGGCATCGACCACAGCCTGCTCGGCATCCTTCTCAGTCATATTGCCAAAGGCACGCGGATCGAGTTCGATGTAAGGCAGCTCCTGCGTGGGAAGCAGGAAGTGCTTCTTGCCGAAGGGAGCGGTAAAGCGTCTGTTCAGCGTCGTCTCGATGCTCTTTGCGAAGTCGTCGAGGTCGATCCGCGCCGACGCAACGCCCAGTTTCGCCGACACGATGGGGATGGGCGCGATGCCATGGTCGGCGGTGAAGGCGACCGTGACGTTGGCCAGTCCAACCTTCTGGTCGAGCCAGGTGAAGAAACTGTCGATGTCGCGGTCGAGGCCAAGCACCATCTGCCTCTGGTCGTCGGAGTCCGGCCCCATCTGGTGGCCGAGGATGTCGTTGGCGGAGAGCGAGATGGTAAGCACGTCGGTGACCGTACCCTGGCCAAGCCGTTCGTTCTCGATCAGCGAGCGCGCAAAGTCCAGCTCGTAGCTGTTGGCCGCCGGCGTTCGCCCCACCAGGGCATAGAACTGCGTTGTATCGTCCAGCCCTGCCTCCTTCACCGCCTGGGCTGCGCGCGGCCCCTTGTTGAACGCCGTCACCCAGCCTGGAAGCTGGGCCATGTAGTACGTAGAGGTGATCCAGCGGCCCGTCGCCTGGTCGATCCAGTACGCGGCGTTGGCCGTCTGCCCGGAGGGCAGGATTGCGGCGCGGTCCTTCAGCGAGATGCCGTAGAGCTTGGCCTGGCCGCCGGTCGCCAGCCGCACCTCGTCGCCGATGGTGGTTGCGCGCAGATTCAGCGGCGAGGCCCCGATGCGCGCCGCGGTCGGCAGGATAACCGTGCCCGGCAGTACCGGCAGGTCGTCAAATGTGCCGACGATGCGGTAGCGCTCGTCCTCCACCGAGCTGATGACGCGGTCGGTGTTGCGGCCCAGGTCCCACCACTCGTTCGAACTGATGCCATGGCCGTCCGTATACGCGCCGGTGCCGATCGTCGCGTGACCGGGAGCGGTCTTGGTGTTGGCGTAGTCGAAGTAACAGCCGTTGAAATACGCGCCCTTCTTCAGAAAGAGATTGAAACCATTGGCCGTGGTGAACGAGTCGCGATAGCGGTCGAGGTAATCGCCGCGGAACTGGTCGATCACCAGGAGCACCACCAGCCTGGGCCGCGCGTTGTAGGCCTGGGCGTGGGCGCGCGGCGCGGCGGGGACAATTAGGAGCAGGAAGAGGGCTGCAACGACAAGTTTGCGCATGGCCGCATGGTACCGCTTAAGTGTGAAAGGCAGGTTGCTGGCTACAGTAGAATAACCGGCACCCCGTGCCTGCAACGTCGCGGGCGGGTAGAATTATAAGGATGCTTGATCTTGCCTATGTACGGGCGAATCTGCCGGTTGTGGAAGAGAAGCTCCGCGCGCGTGGAGCCGACCCCGCCTCAGTGCTCGGAAACTTCTCCCAATTGGACACACACCGCCGCTTGGCGATCACCGAAGCTGAAAGCCTGGCGGCAAATCGCAAGAATCTGTCCGAGACATTTGGACGCCTCAAGCGCGAAGGCAACGACACCGGACAGCTCACCGCGCAACTGAACGTGCTCAAAGCTAAGGTGGAGCAACTTGAGGCCCTAGCCGAAGATGCTGATGCGAAGCTCCGCACTTTGCTTCAGTCCCTTCCCAACCTTCCCCAGGACTCTGTCCCCATCGGCCCCGACGAGTGCTCCAACCGCATCGAAAAGGTCTGGGACGATGGCGAAAAGCTCACTGCCGACGGCTCACCTGACACCGCCTACACGCCCGCCGCACCAGCCTTCCCCGCGCAGCCGCATTGGGAGATCGGCGAGCGGCTGGGCATTCTCGACTTCGAGCGCGCCGCTAAGATCTCAGGATCGCGCTTCGTCGTTCACTTCGGCCAGGGAGCGCGGCTGGAGCGCGCGCTGGCCAACTTCATGCTCGACCTGCATACACGCGAGCATGGCTACACCGAAGTCCTGCCGCCATACATGGTCAACTCGAAGTCGCTCTTCGGCACCGGCCAGTTGCCGAAGTTCGCCGAGGACCTCTTCCACTGCGACGACAAGGGAGCGTTTGAGCCGGGCAAGTTTCAGGATGGCGACCACTGGCTGATTCCCACAGCCGAGGTTCCGGTCACCAACCTCTTGCGCGACGAGACGCTCGACGAGTCGCAGTTGACGACCAGCTTCTGCGCCTACACGCCGTGCTTCCGCAGCGAGGCGGGGAGCTACGGCAAGGACGTGCGCGGAATGATTCGCCAGCACCAGTTTCAGAAGGTCGAGCTGGTCAAGTTCTGCAAGCCGGAGGATTCCAACGCCGAGCACGAGCGGCTGACACGCGACGCCGAAGCGGTCCTGGAGCGGCTTGGCCTGCCCTATCGGC
>Ga0302197_10005325_pt1 | contig 11044 bp, 3 predicted proteins | sample II_Bog_N2_1_FD_193526 | JGI IMG/M metagenome (GOLD analysis project Ga0302197, IMG submission 193526) | Peat permafrost microbial communities from Stordalen Mire near Abisko, Sweden - II_Bog_N2_1 | ecosystem: Environmental > Terrestrial > Soil > Wetlands > Peat | place: Sweden: Abisko, Stordalen...
AACATATCCATAAAATCACAGATAAATTTTATTGCTCATTTTCTCATTCAAATAAGTTTAGTGACTGTTTTTCCTAAGTTTTTCATATAATGCACATCTAAATAAGACTGTACCTATTTTTAGGAATTTATGGATTCCATAGTTATCACGCCTTTATTATTGTTCAGATTAAAACGAGGTATTTTATTTGATTCTTTCTCATTAGATTTCGAGTTTAAAAAATTTGCCAAAGGAGCTTAAATATACATGTTTTATTTTCGAGAGCTATCACAAATTAGAGGCCTGACATCTAACTATATAGAATTGGAGCGATTTTTGAATGGTGATTGATATAATTGATCTGCCCCATTTTTTATTAATTAAGACGAATTAATATGAGTTTCATCATTAAGAAAATCTATGAGGGTTGGAATTGGCGTTCCTAATAAGGGTGTTCTTATGCTTGTTCTTTTTTAGATGTGCATTTGTATCCCATTTATAGGTTATACAGTTGAAAAGATATAATTTGGAGTTGGTGAAACAATTTATATATCCTTTCCTAAAACTTAAACTGATGCAACTCTGTTTAATTTATTTTTATAAAAATTGACGGTAGGAATATTCTTAGAATTACACTCAATATTTACTTTCTCTCTTTGCTACTTTCTCTCAAATCCATGGGTTTTGCTTTCTGCATTCCATGGTCTCTAAAAATAAACCATTCTCCGAACATGGCTTAGGCTCCCTTGAGTAGTTTCGTTTAGTTATTGTCTATTTCTAAGGATTACTTCGCTCTGTTTTGTCTAACACTCAGTGTTCTCAAGTGAAGTTTTCATTCTAATAGATGATTTATCCTCATAAATTCGAATTTTACTTTAATTACTGACTATCTGTTTTGGAATAATAGTTTTCATTGATATTTTTTTTGTTGATGGTTTGCTTTCTGCAATCAAAGAATATTTTTCATAACGTGTAGTTGTAGCAAATGGTTGAGGAGATAAATAGGTTCTAATCTATGATACTAACTCCATTTTATTTTATCCATGACGGATACTAAAATCTTCAATATTTTTGTTGTCAAATCCTCCTTTTAATTCTTTGATGGAAATTGAACATTTTTGAGTCCCTACATCTTTTTCTTTAATGTACGACAGTATTGGTTTTTCGTTTTTTAATCCAAAGCTGAACTTTTTATTTGCATTTAATGGATGTCCAAAAATAATTGTCGTATGTTCCTATCTATTCTATTTTATTCTTTGACTGTATTGGTTAGCATAACGTTCAGCTATCCTTTCTTGGGTAGATTACTATTAATTCTTGCAAATTAGTGATCTACATTTTCGAAATTCCTGCATTATTGATATAACAATTTCTATATCCTCTTCAAAATAAATCAGGAAAAAACATTTAATTTATATTATGGCGACAAATTGAGATGAACTAAAAGAATCATTTCACATAAAGAATGATTAATAAAGATAAAATAGACTGGGAAACTATGATATCTAGAGTTTATTTTCGATATCAGTAAAAATAGCTGTGCTCCAAAAAGAAAATAAATAAACTATAATCATCAAAAAACCATTCTTTTACAATATGAGTATCCTCACCCATGAAAACTATTGAGAGTATTCATAAAGTAAGTAAATACTGTCAATGTTGCTTCACTGTAGACAGTTGCGCTTGACTTAAGCACAACTGCTTGTTAAGAAGCTCAAAGACATAAAAATTAAAGTATACAATCATCAACAAGTTCATATTTCTTTTTAAAGCTATTGTATTCTTTTGTAGTAGTACTCTTTCTCCGCCAGCCATCCTTGTTTCCACTTCATCCATTACAGCTGGTCAGAGTTGAACTTGCTCTCCAAATTATTATACAATTTCATCAAGGTATTACATTTTTCTTTAAGATGATCAAACTTTCCAAGTTCACCTTGAAGTTCTTCTACTTCTGTACGGCACTTCTTATTTTCCAAAGTAAGACATTTGATACGCTATTCCATCTTTTCATTGATTTCTTAATACATCTTGCACTGTTTGGAAAGCATGTCAAATTTCAATCCCAATTACTTCATTTCTCCCATCTATTTCTTAATTGTACCGCGAAGGTCATTATTTGCTGGAAAAGACACTGAATATTTATCTGCACTGCGAACACTTTAGCGCAGATCCTTCCGGAGACGCAACAGTTACTTTTTGAGCTGAGAGTTTTATTCGCGTAGGAATAAATTTTATTTTGATATGGTCTTGAACTCCAATTACAGTTTATCATAGTTATAATTTCCACTTGGAAGAGTTGTGTCGCTGATGGTATATTAAGCAAATTCCGGTTTTATCCTATATGGAGAGATAAAGTTGCTGGCTACTTGATTACCCCCGATACTCATCGATAAAGAAGTTTTTTTGCTGTTGGACATGAACTGTCTTGATTCCATTTTTGGTGAGTTGGGTCGTTGTAGGTAACAATTAGATTTGGATTGTTGTTATTGTTGATTCATATGATGTGATAGAATGTACTGAATTAGTTTTGCAATTACCTTGAATTTTTAATTTTATTAAATCTAATAAATAAACCTTATAATTGATGTTAATTGAATGATTTGATAATGGTTAATAATATGTGAAAATTCTGTCGTTGAAACTTACTTATACTGATTTGCTTTAAATTGGCCAATATTTTATTGTTTTTATTCCAATCTTGACATCAACCTTTCATTAACATTAATTATAATTCTTGACAATCTGAAATTTTTATTATCACAACTTACTTATGTTTTAATTAATTGAGAATATATAACGATATGGAGACCTTGAACAAATCTGATAATTCTCTCTCAAAGAAATTGGCAAAAAGGTAAACAGTCTGCAACTTAGGAAAAGAAAAGACCAATTAATTTAACTCTAAAATAAGTTCGATACGTCTGGTAAGATTGAGCAAATATATGATTACAATGCTCTATAGGATAAGCACGCTTATCGTTATTTTACTAATCAGCCTGCCAGAAAGCATTTAAAAAAGCTCATCAAAGTATTCTCTTTCTAAAATAGAAATCAGGTTATCAATCAGGAACCTTCTACCCTCAAAAATTATAAGATCATCTAGACCATCAATAAAATATTACACGTCGAGTAATCAAATTCTATCATTCAATAGAATGGTCAAGCTCAAGCAATAAACGAATCTGTATGTGATACTAATAAAGAAACTCTTATAAAGACAATAGACAAAACTAATATGCCAACATAGGAATCTCGAAAAAGAATGAAGACGGTTGAATATTTCGATCCTTATACTCATATCTTAAAACCAACAACTCTCGAAAAAATCAATAAACTGAAGATAGAAGTGCTTAACAAGCAGAGAAAATTTTTGAGTGATAAATCAAGCAAACAGTTGCCTTTCATTCATGGATCGCATTCGCTTTTAAAAGAAGTCAAATTAATGCTTGAAGATAGAAAAAGTACTTCAAAATCAAAACAAAAAAGCGACCTCCAAATGATTAAAGTACTAAACTAAAATCAAACACAACATAATGATTTGTTAGCCTACATTAACAAAAAGAAAGAAGAACTGAGCAAACGTGCAACTCAATCCAAGGAAAAAGCCCATTAATGCAAAGTCTCGCACAATTTCGTGTATAAAAAATGATCTTTCATAAGGTTATTTATCACACTATTTCTGAGCCAGCCCAGATTAAAGTCAATTCTGGTTGTGTTGTAAAATTATTGATCAGTTACATTTTCCCAATAATTTTAGTAATAGTCTCACAATAGATAGCTTGGATGGCTTTCAGTTTGAAAAATACGTTAATTAATCGAATAACTAATTCAAATTGCATGATCTAACGTTCGGAACTAAACCTTAAATCGCTTGTTTGGGGCAAAGTGGGCTCCTTTCCATGGTGGCCCGGCAAGGTACTACAATCATTATGTAGATTATACAGCAAATTGAACAAAACTCTGCACTAGTTTACAAGGTCAGCTTCTTTGGAGATAACTCATAGTAAGCCTTTCACTATTTTAGTTCCTATCTGCATCAGGAAAACATTCTTCTTTTTGATGAGTTCGATTTCGATTTTAATTCCCCGTTTCTACAGGATTTTAAATTACAAAAGGCTGTGAGGCTAGCTTAAGCCGTTAACGGCCGAAAGAAACTCTCTTACAAATCGACTGACGACGATATAGCGACTCCATGCTAACCAGTCACGTGCCCAGCTGATCATTTTGAGCAAGTAGTTGCGTGCTAAGTGGGAGAATAGTAAAAGACTCGTTTGTCAGAGCATCACTAATCGCCACTTTAATGCCAAGTAAGAGATCCTTTAAATATCTAAATTACTAACAGTAATTACTTAGAATTGATTGAATTCTCTCACACTTTAAAGAGAGATTCTTATTGTTATTCTAAGAGAAAGGAAGCGATGTTATTCAGAGTAAACCTCAAGGAATTTTTATTGCAAAAATACAATCTAAATCGTAGTTTATTGCAGAATAACACCAGGAATGAATAAGAGCATTATAAGAAAAGACATATTCATAAGCACCTATCTACAGTTTATAGGAAAAAATAAAGAAAGCTAAATTATCAGGAGATACATGTTAAAGCCACCAAAAAACTTCAGAAACTAATTTTGAGCCATGGCGGAAGTCTATCTTATTCAAAACGAGCTTCATGTGAATTTTATACTCTCCTAAAAGGCAGATACTAATTGTTGCCTAAAAGATTTGAGATATATTATATAACTCTTTTCAGAGAAATCAACGAAAACCAGTTTCACAATATAGAAGAAACAGTATCAAACTGTCTACATAAGTTGAGAACAGTATAGTCTTAGTTCACTGTTTGATATTTCAATATTATAACTCATTTACAACTTATTATCAGCCTAAACTTTTGAGGCTTCTAATATTGGCAATAAGAAACTAATTTTCAAATTGATGGTAGATGACGGAATTCAATAATTAATCTATATATCATATATATCTATTCTTCTTTTTTAGCAATCTATTAATTATATGATAATTGTTAATGATAAAATAGCGCATCAACTTCAGATTAAAAAACGAAACTAAGGGTGATCGATCCAACGGTTTGCCTCTCGAATTCTGCCAACTAATTCCCCTGTTGCCTTGTCCTTACATATAGCCAAATTCTTTTCCATAGTAAGGCGAATTTATTGATCAGGGGATCGGATAATTTTTTTTGCTCGCCTTTATTTTAAATCGGCGTTTACTTCTATTTGTTCTAATAACTTAAGACCTGATTCAACGGGTGTGCCTATGATATTTTACTAATCACTGTCTCCATCATCAATTCGATCTTCAAGTGTAGGAGTTTCGATTGTATGAGGTAAATTTTGGCCGAGAGTTGCCAAGGGTGGGAGTGGATGCCGATCAGTTGAAAAACTATACGAACTAAATGTTTGATACTCACATCCCAAGTTTCTTGAAAATTTATATTTTAATATTTCATATTCTCCTCCACTCCAACCCTCAAACTAATCTTCGATTGCTCCTTCTTCCTGTAAATACACTTAAGGATCTTTTTCATCAACGCTAACATAATTGTTGTACCTTCTGATAGCATGATTATCAAAGATAAAGTGGTGAGCAGTTGTTTTGAGAGGAAGGGAGTAGATAGAAGTCAAGGCTTCTGGCTCATAACCGGGCAGGGCAGAGCTTTTAAAGTAAGCTTACTATTAACCAGAACTTCTACTTTTAGGTAAGACACGAGTATGATTATAGTAGTCTGGAGGAAAGTTCATCTCTGCAAGTTTATACTTGTCTAAATGATGCACTTTCACTTCCTTGATATTTGCTAGATCAACAAAATTAGTTTTCCCTTCAGGTTAAAACACCACCTTCTTTTGCTACTGATTATTCTCTTCAAACTGTAGAGCAAAATAACTTGGGTGAATACTTTCCAAATTGAAGTCCAGAGCTATTTAATTCTTAATTAAGCAAGTTTTACTTCGAAGAAAATTCCTTGTTGTTGATCAATCGCCTTCGCATGACTTTATTAGATCTTTTTGCGAACTTATTCCTTATTAGTACAGCCCGCAAGAAATTGCTTGATCTTTGATAGACGCTTTAGGAGACGTAGTTCTAATATGACCTTGGATCCAGCCTGCATGAAGCGCTGTAGTGCTTGTCTCCGATTATGATGCTCATCATTTTGTTTATCGTCCCAACTGGGCTCTTTGGGTATTAGAGATTTGAATTAAACGGCAACTTCAGTGAAAGTTTCAGGATTATATCTTGAAACACATTTTGTCTGTAGTGCATTAAGTCTAGCTTTTTCCATTTCCCGAGCTACTTCCTTCTAAAACTAGATATCGCTTTCAGTCATTGGGCGATCCCCCAAAAAGCTCGCAAATTTAATCTATTTTTCTTTATCCAAATCATGGACAATGGTAAAACGATTTATATACTCCCTTTCTGCTATTTTAGCTGGATTCAGTGTTTTCCCAAGTTCATCCTCGCCCATTGTATTTTTGGCTGTGGTTAGTTTGGGATAACTCGTTCGAATATTCTTTCTGAGGGTTGCATTTGGTGTAAGTTTGTTTATAATTGGTAAATCAATATTAACTGTTGCATTTAAATTGTTGATTGCTGACTGCTTGCTTTCACTTGGTCTTCTCTTTAATGAAATATTCTTTTTATTTTCCTCCCCTTCTTTTAGAGGAGCTAATTTTGATGATTTTATTCTCTTTGATAAGGAAGCTGTCATCTTTTGCCCTCCTGAGCCTATAATCCTAATGGTTAAAGGAATGAAATCAAATTGATGAACCTTTAAAATGGCCTCAGCACCGTACGTGCATTTAGATTTAGGCCAAAATTTTATTTAAATAGTTATAGTTTCCATAGCAGGAATCACTCCTTTGAGTGGAGAAATGCTGATTTAATTGCATTCCTTTTGATACTCAAATTCAAACTCAAAATTTAAAGGCACCACGTTTTTGATTGGATAATACTGCATTAAACTAAATTGACATAAGTAGAAGGTTAACTAGTATCGATTGTTCCAAAATCGATTACTTTTGGAAAAACAGCACGTAGATCGAGTAACGTTGGATAGGCATAGAGAGGGATCACAAAATTGTCTGTCTCAGTCGTAATGCGAATCACATCATGTTGATATCTGCTTTTCATTTAAAGTACTTGTGTTCATTGCTACGAAATATGACAGTCAACGTCTCGGCCATGCCGGAGGCAATAAGTCCCTTTTTATTAGTTTTCAGCGAAAAACAAGGTTATTATGGTTGCAGAATTGCAATGCGTTGAGCAATTGGTGCTCGATTGATGACTCTGACTGTTGCTGTATATGATTTATTGAGATCATAGCCTGCGAATTTAATTTCGGGAGGGTCAATTATTATGAATGCATTGCCTGTGGTTTTTTAAAATTAATCTGGTTTGGTAATAAAGTACATTTTGCGGCAAGACTACTTGCGAGTTTGGTTTCCGATTTACGGAGAAGAGAAGTCGGGAGAAAGGTGGCGTTAAGCTATCGACCTGTTTTGGCTAACTGGTCTGTCATGGATGTATAACTTATTATGAAACAAATATAGACCACCTTTAAACTCTTCTATAAGATATAGATGATTAATTGATCACGGAAAATCATATGGAGGCGAGGTTAATCTTAAGAATCAATACTTATATTGAACTTATTTCCCTCAATAGTTTGCCGTATTGATATTTAAGTTTTTTCTTTAAAATAAAATGCATTCCTTTAGATTATTACATTTCTCTTAATTCAAGAGGATATTATCAAAAGGTACAATAATTATTAATATTTATAATTTAACCTTCATGCAGAAGAACCCTATATATAAAGTCTTCTTGATTGGCGACTAGACGTATTTAGAGTTATATTTAGAGTTGGTAAGACTTCTATCATTAACTCGTATCTAAAAATCACATCTAGATATCTTTACAATGAATTTTGGCAAGGGTACAAGGCAACAATTGGTGCAGATTTTTTTGAGAAAGAAATAATCATTTAATAAAAAAATATTGATCTCGAAGTATTTGTTCAGATATATAGATTTGGGACACTGCAGGACAAGAGAAATTTCGTTGTTTGGGAGGTGCATTCTACAGAGGAGCATATTGCTGTGCTTGTGTTTATGATATCACGAATAAGAAAGCACTATCCATTATATGTAGTCTTTCAGCAATATTGAACTCTGGATTAACGGATTTTTAAAAGACGGCAGTCCAAAAAAACCTGAAAATTTTCCATTTATCTTGATTGGAAATAAAATCGATTGCAAGGAAAAGGGATAAGTTACGGATTAAGAGATGCATCAGCTATTATGTAAGTATCCTCAAATGAAATACCTGGAAACCAGCGCAAAGACTAAGTAAGGAATTGATATAGCCTTTCAGACTATTGCACTGGCAGCCGCAGATTACGCAAACCAATTGATTGAATAATCTTGAAGAATGAGACGCAAAAACTAATTTATCACATTTTCCACTTTCCCTTCCCTATTAAACTACCAGTTTTCATTATCATAGAATTACCCAGTCCGCGTTGTTGCCTATATTCACACAAATATACTTTACTGAGTTACTCCTCATTTTATCTCCTGCTGCCTTTTCTTCCCCAAAAAACTTCTCTATGTTAAAAAAAAAAATACTGTTTATTTATTCTTTTTAAGGCTTTTTTTCACTGCCAGCCTTACGGAGACTAGTTCTGGATGGAAGTTGCTCACTGGGTTGAAGAGCGTGATTGGGCTTGACCACTATAACTGATTTGCTGGAGGGCTGCTTCTGATTTTTCAGGTTGGTAGTTTATTTAAGTACTTGATTATTTATAATCCAATTGTTATGCAAAATGCGGCTATCTTTTCCCTCTTCGCTCGTTAGCAGCCCCAGCAAACCATCTTTCTTTACTTCCTTTTGCTTGAGCCCTTAATCTTTCATCTTCTTTAGCATGCTATTCACGCTACTTTCCTTTGCTATCTTTGGTTCTCCTCCCTGTCCTATCAGCTTATTTGAATCGGATCCTTGTATTTGAGATTTGAGGATGCTGATTTTATCTTGAAGGCGATCATTGATCCGCTGTTCTTTTTTGAGATAGATTGGGGTTTCAGTGTTCGCGATACCTCAGTATTAGAATAGGGATACATGTAGCATTAGTATTACTGTTAATGTTTTCCTTTTCTTTCATCCAGGATTATCTCAGCTCAGTCCACTTCTTTGTTACATTCATTTCAGTCAGAATAGTACTTGTCTTATCTGCGCGCAACTCCTGCTTAGCCACTAGAATTTTGCCAGTTATGCTTTTCGGGAGGGTACTTTTTGGCTATGACTATTTGCGACTCTTGGCTGAGTCAGAACGCGGTTTTGATTATAAGATAGAAGGGCGAGATTGATTGATCTGTGCTATAGTTGCGCTCTAACAGTAAACATGTTATACCGATATACTTTCCTTCCAAGATATCGACTTTAGAGCTTTTTTCTTTTTTTGTCCTTGCTTTTGCTGTTCTATTTGTCTTCTCCTTGAATTTAAAAAAGTATTCGTTAATAATATTTAATCTTCACTGGTTTAAGCTGTAACAATCCATTGTTTAGACTTGATAAGCCCTCTTTCCAGAAGCTTGTTGTAAAGTGTGTTCAGTTGGTGTATAAATCCCTCGTCAACTTCAGTCCCTTCTTTTCTTGCGTTTAAGTATTCCAATGTTTTATAAATGCTCCACTGATACCTAAGTATATTCAATGCTACTTTATCATGAAGTAGATGGCAATGAGACAAAATGGACGACTATCACTACGCCAACCATGCAATAGTACTGTCCCATGCTCCTGTCTCACCTATTCAATAAATCCGACCACCATATTGATAATATTTTGTTCGATGATATTTTGAACGTAACTTTCTGTCCAATCGAAGGTTAAAAAGCACATGCCTTTAGGGATTGGGCTGTTAAATGAATTCCGTCCTGCGCAATTTATTATATGTGTAATCTGGTTGAGAGACAGCCATTATAAGTCCTGAATGAGCAGAGAGATACATGCGCAATCACATCATCGCTCATAAAGATGAAGTCAGTTATCTTGGTGGGCATTGAAAGTTCCTCCTATGGAGGAGAATTTGTTGTGGACTGCTGCATGCGTTTAATTTTCAACTGTTATATTATAAATAACTAAATCCACGGTAACAGTCACTTCACAAATGAGTTATCCAACATCCAAAATAACTGCACTTCAGACCCTCATAAATATAAGCACACATAAAAATAGAAAATCATCTGTGTTATTATTTTAGCAGATTTAAAGTTTTATATGATGGGGATAAACAAAAAAATAATCATTAAATCGGTGTAGAATCATTTAATTATTAATCATATCTTTAATTGATTGAAATTTTTAATATACATTTAAATGAGTGATAATCACGCACGCATTTTCGTCAGCATCATAACAATCATTGCAAGCTTAATTATTCTATCCCAGAATAAATGCAAAAATAGCAGTGATATCAAGTATGATTTAAGCTTACCTTCCGAACTCATCAACTATAACTCAGTTTGTTTCGAATACTCGAAAAGGACATGTTGCTCTGCAGCGAACTTCGACACTCAAGCCCGCCGGTAGAGGTTTATTAAATAAGAATAACTAAAATAATGGGATCTAGCTTTGAATTATCTCATGAATGTAGAAGAATGCTCACTAACATGATTTGTTCCTCTTGCGATGCGGATATAGTAACTTGATGCTTATTCAGGGCGAAAATATAAAAGAAGGAGTATGTGGCAGTTACTGCACACGAATCTATGAGAATTGTAAACATGAATATTTTACTGCTGACTCAAATAATCAGCTAAGAGTTTGCCGAGAAGATGATATCATCTGCTCAACAATAGAGGATATTGTTGCATAAAAGGGAAAGGAATACATTTGTCAACTATTTTAGCAAAAGGTCAGCCGCAGGAATTGCTGGAATGGATAGATCAGCGCTAGATTAAAAGGACGTGGCCCAAATAAGGTGACAATTCCTCTTAAATCCAAACCAAAAAAGAAGAATAAAACAACCCCAAAATAGCCTTGGATAAGC
>Ga0302197_10005330_pt1 | contig 11036 bp, 4 predicted proteins | sample II_Bog_N2_1_FD_193526 | JGI IMG/M metagenome (GOLD analysis project Ga0302197, IMG submission 193526) | Peat permafrost microbial communities from Stordalen Mire near Abisko, Sweden - II_Bog_N2_1 | ecosystem: Environmental > Terrestrial > Soil > Wetlands > Peat | place: Sweden: Abisko, Stordalen...
GCCGTCACCAACGCGCCTCCCCAGCTGGAGACCACTAACGCCGCAGTCGCAGAATTGCTGAGCGAGGACCGTGCGAGGACCATCCGTCTGCCCAGCGGTCTTCCTACCCTCTCCACCGCCAGCAGCGGACGCGTGACGCTGGCGCTCGACTCCGCGCACGCGCTCTTCGTCTCCGACTCCGACGACGGCGGCCGGCGTTGGAGGCCCGTTCCCGCTCCGTGGCAGGGCCGCGCCGTCCGGGTCGATCTCGCAGGCCACGCCGCCGCACCAGTCCACATGGCGGCCCTGGGAGCCGGCCTCGCCCGGAGCCCCGCTGCATTCTCCCCGCTGCCGGTGCCCGCCCCGGCCCCGAACTCCGGCATCGCCGGCAGCATCGCCGGCGTCATCACCGACCCAGCCGGCGCCTTCATCCCCAACGCATCCATCGTCGTCACCGACGCCGCACGGCAGGACGTGGCCAGCGCCAGGACCGACTCCGCCGGTCGATATCGCATCGACAGCCTCGCCCCAGGACACTACCGCCTGACAGCATTCGCACCCGGCTTCCAAAGGCTCGAACAGCCTATTGCGCTGGAGCCCGCCCAGCGAAACCAGGTCGACCTCGCACTCCAGATCGGCGCGGACACGACCACTGTCACCGTCACCGATGCGCCACCACGGATCGACACCGCGACCCGCTCCCAGGCCGCGAACAAAGCCGTAGCTCCCGCCGTCATCCCACAAGTTGCGGCCATGCCGCCCGCACCCCTGTTCGAGGTCACCACCGAGTCCGGCGACCGCTGGACCAGCCCCGACGGCCAGACCTGGACTCGCCGCCCATAGTCTCCTACCTCTTGGACAATATTGAAAACTCCGCTCCGTGCGCCTTCGGTATCAACACCAGGCTCTGCGCCTTTGGGAGTAGAACAGGCTTTAGCCTGCGGTAACCGGGATCCCATCAACCGGGGTCTTAACCCCGGGCCTTTCCTCTCGCCGGTCACCCTCCTTTTTCCCGCCTCGCAAAAAATATCCGGCCTGCCCTGCAAGTTTCCCGCCGGCCCCCGTTCTCCGGTAAGACAAGCGACCGCATCTCTCCGCCGGCCGCACCAGGAGAACGCCCCATGTCCACCTTCCGTCCTTCGCTCCGCCTTCTGCTGCCGCTCACCCTCGCCGTCCTGGTCGCCGCCGCAATCCTCTCGCTGACGCATACGCAGGCCCAGGTGCAGGACCCCGAGCTGTCCGCCACCTACTCACGCGGCCGGCTCTCGGTCACTCTGCCGTACCACTCCACCCGCGGCTCCTCGGGCAAGCTGGTCGCGGAGCTCCTCGATCCCGAAGACCACGTCCTGGGCCGCTCCGAGCGCACCACCGACATCGCCAACGGCGACGGCTCCTGGCAGTTCGCCATCGCGCCGGACAAGCCCATCGCCTTCGACGACCTCGTCTGGCAGCGCCTCCGCTACCGCTTCGAATACGCCGACGCAGCAACACCCGCCATCGAGGGCATCGAGTCTCTCTCGCAGATCCTGCGCCGCCCCGTCGTCCGCGTCCTCGGCCAGTCGGAGTACCTCACCGGCAGTCAGGCCGCCATCCGCGTCCTCGTCTCGGACGCCAACCAGCACGACGACGCCCCCGCCCTCATCCAGCGCGGCACCGTCCGCATCGAGCTGGTCGTCCCCAATGCGTCCGGCTCCGTGGAGCCCAGCCCACAGCCGCGTCTGCTCTTCTCCGGCCGCCTGAACCGCAGCGGCACGCTGGAGGCCCAACTCCGCTTCCCCGCCGGCCTGACCGGCAGCGCGGAGCTGCATTTCACCGCCGACACTCCCATCGGCTCAACCGAATACACCCAGTCCATCCACCTGGCAGACAAAGCCTCCATCCTGCTCACCACGGAGAAGCCCATCTACCAGCCCGGCCAGACCATCCACGTCCGCGCCCTAGCGCTGGGCCGCGATGGCAACCAGGCCGCCGCCGCCCGCAAGCTCACCTTCGAGATCGAAGACTCCCGCGGCAACAAGGTCTTCCGCAACGCCACCGCAACCGACGCCTTCGGCATCGCCTCCACCGAGTTCTCCCTCGCCGACGAGGTCAACCTCGGCACCTATCATCTCCGCGCGATCCTGGGCGACACCACCGCGCCCTCCAACACCGCCGAGATCGCCCTCGACGTGGAGCGGTACGTCCTGCCCAAGTTCAAAGTCGAGGTCGAGTTCACCCAGAAAAACGGCAAGCCCCAGCGCGACTACCGCCCCGGCGACCACGTCACCGGCACCGTCCGCGCCAACTACTTCTTCGGCAAGCCGGTCGACCACGCCGACGTCACCCTCAAGGCCTCCAGCGCGGACGTCGCCGTCTTCGAGGCCGCCTCCGCCACCGGCAAGACCGATGCCGACGGCGCCTACCGCTTCGATCTGAAACTCCCCACCTACTTCGCCGGCCGCCCGCTCAGCCAGGGCGCCGCCCGCGCCCTCATCGAGGCCACCGTCAAGGACTCCGCCGCCCACGCGGAGACTCGAGGCGAGCCCATCACCATCAGCCAGTCCTCCCTGCTCATCACCGCCGTCCCCGAGGGCGGCACGCTCATCCCCCACATCGACAACCAGGTCTTCCTGCTCACCTCCTACCCGGACGGCACGCCGGCCGCGACTGCCCTCACCGTCCATCTCCCCGACCACCAGTCCCAGCGCGTCTCCACCGACGCCGGCGGCATCGCGATCGTCCACTTCAACCCCGGCAGCGGCCCGCAGGCCCTCACCGTGGACGCCGACGACCATCGCGGCAACAGCGCCTCCACCAGCCTGCCGCTGCAGCCGCGCGACGGCACCGACCAGGTCCTGCTCCGCACCGACCGCGCCGTGGTCAAGGCCGGCGACCCTATCCAGCTCACGGTCCTCTCCACCCGCACCGGCGGCACCGCGTACGTCGACATCGTCAAGAACGGCCAGACCATCCTGACCCGCGACCTCGACCTGCACAACGGCCACGCCGACCTGACCCTGACCGCTACGCCGGAGATGGCCGGCACGCTCGACATCGACGCCTACCTCTTTGGCCGCGATGCCCAGCCCGTCGCCGACCATCGCCTGCTCTTTGTGCAGCCCGCCGACGAGCTCCACATCCAGACCACCGCCGACGCCGCCGTCTACAAGCCCGGCGACGACGCCCGCATCCACTTCCATGTGACCAACGCGCGCGGCGAAGGCGTCAGCGCCGCTCTCGGCCTCCAGATCGTCGACGAGGCCGTCTTCGCCCTTGCGGAGAAGCAGCCCGGCTTCGCCAAGGTCTTCTTCTACCTGGAGCAGGAGGTGATGAAGCCGCGCTACGAGATCCACTCGCTCTCCATGGCCGATGTAGTCGAACCGCCCGTCCCCCAGCCCATCGGTGCTGCGGCACAGCAGGACCAGCAGAACCTTGCCGCCCGCGCGCTCTTCTCCGCCACTGAGTTGGCCGCCCCCGCCAGACTCGACGTGGAGTTCGGCCGCAGCCTGCCGCAGGACAAGTTCGCCGAGTACCAGCAGCGCTACCGCACCGCCCTCGCGGATCAGGTCCGCCAACTCGCACAGGCCCACACGCTCGCCGACAAGCCGCCCAGCCAGAACGCCGCGGACTCCCCGGCGACCCTCACGCTGAAGGATGGAACCCAGCCGCGCGACGCCTGGAACACTCCGCTGCGCATGGAGCCCGTCGGCTGGAACCCCGACGGCAAGCGCTACTTCCTGGTCCGCAGCGCCGGCGCGGACCACCGCTTCAACACCGCGGACGACCTGGTTGCCCCAGTCCTGATCTTCTACAACCTCAAACCCTCCACGCGGGTCGCTCAGCAGGCCGAACGCGGCGGCTCTCTCGCGCTGACCATTGAACACGATCGCGGCTCCTTCAACGGGCGCGCCGAGGTCACCGGCACCGTCACCGACCCCACTGGCGCCTTCGTGCCGGGAGCCACCATCGCGCTCCGCCTGCTCTCCGCGCAGGAGACGCGCACGGCGCACTCCGATGCCACCGGCCAGTTCACACTCTCCGGCCTGGCCGCAGGCCGCTACCAGGCCACCATCGCCTCGCCCGGCTTCAAGGTCCTGGTCCGCGAGTTTGCGCTGGAGCCGCGCGACCGCGCCATCCTGGCCTCCAAACTCGCCATTGGCAGCGCGACGGAGTCCGTCACCGTCACCGACGCACCCGCATTCCTCGACACCGACGACGCCACACTGGGTGGCACCATCGAGAATGAGATGTTCGCCCAGCTTCCCCTCGCCATGAACGGAGCCGCGCGCAACGCCACCGCCTTCCGCAGAGTCATGCCGGCCCCCGTCCCAGGAGCCACCGCCATGGCCGCAGGCCTCGCAGGCATCTATGGCGGCACCGGCGCAGGGAACCTGAACGAAAACTATGTTGAGGGCATGCCCGTAAGCGCCGCCTTCGCGCTCAAAGCCGCCGCCCCAGCCGCCGCGCACGTCCGCTCCTACTTTCCGGAGGCCCTCTACATCAACCCGGAGATCCTCACCGACGCCAACGGCAACGCCACCATCTCCATCCCCGTCGCAGACTCCATCACCACCTGGCGCATGGCCATGCTCGCCTCCACCCAGTCCGGCGCACTCGGCACCGGCACGGGCAGTCTCAAAGTCTTCCAGGACTTCTTCGCCGACCTCGATCTCCCCGTCACCCTCACCCAGGGCGACAGCGTCACCCTGCCGGTCGCCATCTACAACTACTCCGGCAAGCCCGGCAACGTCACCCTCCAGCTCCAGCCCGACGCCGACAACTGGTACTCCCTGGCCAACGACACCGCCGACAAGACCGTCGCCGTCGAATCCGGCCACGTCGGCAGTTCGCAGTTCACCCTCACCGCCAACCGCATCGGCAAATTCAAACTCACCCTCACCGCCCACATGGACGACCGAAATGATGGCGCCGGCCGAAGCGATATCGTCGTCCGCGAGATTGAGGTCATCCCCAACGGCCGCGAGCAGAGCCTCGTCTTCAACGGCCGCCTCGAATCCGGCTCCGCCACCCCCACCCAGCACCAGCTCGACTTCCCCGCCGCGTCCATTCCCGACGCCACCAGCATCCTCGTCAACCTTTACCCAGGGCCGCTCAGCCAGGTCATCGAAGGCATGGACAGCATCCTGCGCATGCCCGGCGGCTGCTTCGAGCAGACCTCCTCCAGCACCTACCCCAACGTGCTCGCGCTGGACTATATGAAGCGCACCAAGAAGCTCACGCCAGAGGTCCACGCCAAGGCCGAGGGCTACATCGCCAACGGCTACCAGCGCCTGCTTACCTTCGAGGTTCCCGGCGGCGGCTTCTCCTGGTTCGGCCAGGCACCCGCCAACAAGATCCTGACCGCCTACGGCTTGATGGAGTTCAACGACATGGCCAAGGTCGCGGACGTAGACCCCAGGCTGATCCAGCGCACTGCCGACTGGCTCGCCCGCCAGCAGCAGCCCGACGGCAGTTGGAAGCCCGACACCAGCTTCATCAACGAGGGCGCCACCAACCGCTACAACTCCGACGTGCTCCGCATCACCGCCTACATCGCCTGGTCGCTGGCCAACACCGGCTACCAGGGCCCGGCCATCGAAAGGGCGAAGCAGTACATTGAAGCCCACTCCAGCGCAAAGACCGACAGCTACACCCTCGCCATCGTCGCCAACTTCGCCGTGGACTATGCGAAGGATAGAGACTTCACACGCCGCTCCATGCAAGCCCTTCTCGACGCGCGCACGGAAAAGGACGACCAGGTCTCCTGGACCACGGACGAGACCAGCGTCTACGCCACCGGCGCCAGCGCTGCCATCGAGACCACCGGTCTGGCCGTGCAGGCGCTGCTGAAATGGGGGCAGGCCTCCGAGACCGCACGCAAGGCCCTCACCTTCATCTCCTCCAGGAAAGAGGCATCCGGCAACTGGGGCACCACCCAGGCCACCATCATGGCCCTGCGCGCCATCCTGCTCGCCTCGCAACTCAGCGCGTCCGACGTGCATGGAACCGTCGACGTGCTGCTGGATGGCAAGACTGTTCAGACTCTGACCCTGACGCCGGACAACAATGACCTCTTCCACCAGTTCGTTTTCAAGAACATCGATGCCACCCGGCCCGCCAGCGTGGAGCTACGCTTCACCGGGACGGGAGGCCTCGCCTACCAGGTCGCAGGCCGCTACTTTACCCCTTGGGAATCAAAGCCCGCCGCCGAGCCGCTCTCCATCGAGGTCGCCTACGATCGCACCCACATGGCGGAGAACGACATCGTCACTGCCACCGCCACCATCCGCAACAACCTGCCCGCCACCGCCAACATGGTGATGGTCGACCTTGGCATTCCTCCCGGCTTCGACCTGCTCAGCGAAGACCTGCAGGCTTTCCAGGAGAAGACCTCCGCCGCCAAATCCGGCCGCCTGGAGAAGTTCTCGCTCACCGCAACCCAGGCCATCCTCTACTTCAACGCGCTCGCCCCCCGGCAGACCGTCACCCTCAGCCTGCGCCTGCGCGCCAAATACCCCATCCGCGCCCGCACCTTCCAGTCCCGCGTCTACGAGTACTACGACCCCGCCATCCAGGCCACCGCCACCCCAGTCCAACTGGAGGTCCACAAACGCTAGCGCCCTCTGGATAAGTCTCCAACTTGAAAGTCTGGATAACCCTTCGATTTGAAAGTCTCGATAACCCTTCGATTTGAAAGGACGTGGCTTTAGCCACGTCGCAAGCGGCGCAAATCAATCGGGCTTTAGCCCCTGAGGGAATATCCGTCGACTTGTCAGATGTTCGCTTGCCTCCTCTATTTCGCAGGAAGCCGCATGTATTTCGCAGGAAGCCGCATGTATTCGCAGGAAGCCGCATGATTCTTGCTTATCCTGCATCCCTCTTCTGCTTGTCCTGCATCCCTCTTCTGCTTATCCTGCATCCCTCTTCTGCTTGTCATTCTGAGCGAAGCGAAGAATCCCCGCATTTGCCGTTGCGGTTGCCTCCGTTCTTGCCCGTCATTCTGAGCGCAGCTCAGAATCTCAGTCGTTGCCCCTGACCCTGAGCACCGTTCAGGGGAAGAATCCCCGCATTTGCCGTTGCGGTTGCCTCCGTTCTTGCCCGTCAATTCTGAGCGCAGCTCAGAATCTCAGTCGTTGCCCCTGCTGTTGCCATCGCCCCACCGCGTCACCCAAGACTATTTGTCGCGTTTTTCCAGCCAAATTCGGTGTCAAGCCCTAAAACCCTCCCTCCAACCCACATCCCCTGCTATACCAACCAGTTACAGCGTAAAAATAGTTGGCATGATACCCCCTCCCAAACACGTACAATTAAATAAGGGGAGATTTAGCCCAAAGCACGACGGACGCGCGTGCCACGGAAATGCCGAATCTGCGTCCAGGAGTGCGTACTTACACATCCCTTTATATAACCCGTTTGAATGGTTATATTTAGCTATAAGCCCAAGTAATGGTTATATTTACGGGGCCCGTTTTTGTAACTAACGGAAATAAACGACTTAGCTATACCCCCCCCGGGGGGGGGGTGGGCCCTCGTAAAGCACCAGGGAGACATCCATGAGCATCACAGAAAAAATCGGCGCGGACATCATCGTCGCCATGAAGGCCCACGACGCGCACCGCGTCACCACCCTGCGCATGGTCAAGTCGGCCCTGCGCTCCAAGGAGATCGACAAGCGCCAGCCGCTGACAGATGCCGAGCAGGTCGCCATCCTCTCCACCCTGCTCAAGCAGCGCCGCGAGTCGGTCGAGAGCTTCACCAAGGGCAACCGCCCCGAGCTCGCCGCCAAAGAGCAGTCCGAGATCGTCCTCATCGAGGCCTACATGCCGCAGTCCGCCGGCGAAGATCAGGTCCGCGAGATCGTCGCCGCGGCCGTCGCCGAACTCGCTGCCACCACGGGCTCCAAACCCGGCCCGCGCGACATGGGCGCGGCCATGAAGCTGGTCCAGCAGCGCATCCAGGCCACCGGCCTGCGCGCCGACGGCAAAGTCGTCTCGGAGATCGTCAAAGCCGAGCTCGCCAAGTAAACCTGGCGGTCGATCTTCAACCATCGTTGATCGGTAACCGCACCGTCACGCGGCAAACCGCAAGGCTCGATACAATAGACCTATGATTCGGAAGACCCGTCTTTATACGCCAGGCCCAACGCCTCTTCTGCCTGCCGCCCAGTTCGCCATGGCAGCAGCCGATATTCACCACCGCACCGCAGAGTTCCGCGCCCTCTACACCCGCGTGCTCGCGCAGCTCAAGGACTTCGTCGGCACCACCAACGACGTGCTCATCCTGGCCAGCTCCGGCACCGGAGCGATGGAAGCTTCGGTCTCGAACCTCACCTCGCCCGGCGACCGCGTCCTCGTCCTGACTGCTGGCAAGTTCGGCGAGCGCTGGACCGGCATCACCAAGGCCTTCGGCTGCGAAGTGGATGTCGTCTCCGCGCCCTACGGCAGCACCTTCTCGCTGGACGAGGTCAAGGCCGCGCTCAAGCTGGAGACCCGCGTCGTCTTCGTGCAGGCCACTGAGTCCTCCACCGGCGTCCGCCACGACGTTCAGGGCATCGGGCAACTGCTCAAGGACGCGAAGTCCGAAGCGCTGTTCGTCGTCGACGCCATCACCGGCCTGGGCACCACCCCGCTGGACATGGACGCCTGGGGCATCGACGTCCTCATCGGCGGCTCGCAGAAGGCGCTGATGATTCCTCCCGGCCTCAGCTATCTGGCCGTCAGCCCGCGCGCGTGGGACCGCATGGAAGCGACCTACAACCCGCGCTACTACTTCGACCTGCGCAAGGAACGCAAGAACGCGCTCAAGGGCGAGTCCGCGTACACGCCCTCGGTCGCGCTCATCGCCGCCATGGGCGCTGCGCTGGAGTGGATTGCCAATCAGGCGGATGGCAACCTCGTCGAAGGCCGCAGGAAGCTGGTCGACAATGCCGAGACCTGCGCTGCCATGACCCGTGCCGCAGCCACCGCCATGGGCCTCAAGCTCTTCGCGCCCAAGGGCTACGAAGCGGCCGCGGCCACCGGCATCCTGCCGCCCGCAGGCACTGACTCCGGCGCCATCGTCAAGGGCCTACGCTCCAAGTTCGCCATCATCGTCACCGACGGTCAGGGCGAGATGAAGGGTTCGCTCTTCCGCATCGCCCACATCGGCTTCTTCGACTACATGGACACCATCGCCGTCATCGGCGCGCTGGAACAGGTCGCAGTCGCCCTCAAGCTCCCGCTCCCGGACATGGCCTTCGGCGTCGGCCTCATCGCCGCGCAAAAGGTCTACGTGGAACGCAACAAATAGCGATTCGCTCGCAGAAGGAAGTTCATGAAGATCGTACTTGCAGAGAAGGTGTCGCCGGCCACGCTGGCGGTGTTGCAACAGGAGCCTGGTTGGGACATTGTCACCGCCGATCAGATCGCCAAGCTCGGCCCCGGCGGCCTGGAGTCTGAGCTTGCGGAGGCGGATGCGCTCGTCGTCCGCTCCGCGGTGCAGGTGGATGCCAAGCTGTTGGAGTCGGCGCCGAAGCTGCGCCTGATCGGCCGCGCCGGCGTTGGCGTCGACAACATCGACACCGACGCGGCAACCCGTCGCGGTATCGTGGCCATGAACACACCCGGCGCCAACGCCGTCGCGGTGGCAGAACTCACCCTTGGCCTGATGATCTCCATGGCGCGCGCCATTCCCCGCGCCAACAGCACCATGCACGCCGGCAAGTGGGAGAAGAAGTCGCTGCAGGGTTCCGAACTGCGCGGCAAGACACTCGGCATCGTTGGCCTCGGACGCATTGGCCTGGAAGTCGCGCGCCGCGCTAAAAGCTTCGGCATGGAGCTGATCGGCTACGACCCGTTCATCGCACCTGTCATCGCGCGCGAGAACGAGGTTGCGCTGGTGCCCATCGACGAGATCTTCAAGCGGTCGGACTACCTTACGCTGCACGTCGGCCTGACCTCGCAGACCGAGGGCATGATCAACGCCACGTCGATCAAGATCATGAAGCCCGGCATCCGCATTGTGAATTGCGCGCGCGGCGAGCTTATCGTCGACGAGGCGCTGGTGGAGGGCATCAAGTCCGGCCACGTCGCCGGCGCCGCGCTGGATGTCTTTCGCAGCGAGCCGCTTAAGAACTCGCCCTACTTCGAGCTCGACAACGTGCTGCTGTCTCCGCATGTGGCCGGTTCGACGAACGAGGCGCAGGAGGCCATCGGCATCCAGCTCGCCAACCAGATGCGCGACTACCTCAAGCTCGGGGTCGTCCAGAACGCCGTCAACGCGCCCTCGCTGACGGAAGAGGAGTACTCCGACGTCGCGCCCTACATCGATATGGCGGAGCGGCTTGGCCAACTCCTGGGCCATACCGCCGGCAGCGGCCCCAGCGCCGAACGGGACGCAACTGGTCTGGGCCCCGGCAGCGTAGAGAGCATCACCATTACCTATAACGGGCGTCTCGCCTCGCTCAAGACCGATCTCATCCGCAACGCCGCTATCGCAGGCGTCCTGCATGGCGCGGATGGAGTCAACCGCATCAATGCATTCACCGCCGCGGCAGAGCGTGGCATCCGTATCCAGGAGGACAAGCGCGAGCACATCACCGGAGGCACCGGGGCCACGCTGCGCCTGGTGCTGCACTGGTCCCGCAAGGGCGTCGTCGGCGCCGATGCGCAAGGCGACTGGACCGGTCTTGCCACCGTCCTGCACGGCAACTCGCCGCGTCTGCTCAACTACGACGGCATCGACGTCGAGGCCGAGCTCGCCGGTACGCTCATCGTCATCCGCAACCACGACGTTCCCGGCGTCATTGGCCGCATCGGCACGATCATCGGCGACCACGGTGTCAACATCGCCAACTTCGCCCTCGGCCGGGCCACCCGTTCCCAGTATGTGCCGCAGGGCCAGGCGCTCGCCGTCGTCCAGATCGACACCCAGGACAATGGGCATGCCGCAGCAGCCATCGAGGCGCTGCGCAAGGTGGAAGCGATCGCCAGCGTGCGACTGGTGGAGCTGGAAAAGAAGTAGCTGCATCGCGGGACAACAGCGCAGTACGAATCGGAGCGATCGCGGTAGGGTCGCTCCGATTTAATTTCTTGTCTCAC
>Ga0302197_10005332_pt1 | contig 11030 bp, 8 predicted proteins | sample II_Bog_N2_1_FD_193526 | JGI IMG/M metagenome (GOLD analysis project Ga0302197, IMG submission 193526) | Peat permafrost microbial communities from Stordalen Mire near Abisko, Sweden - II_Bog_N2_1 | ecosystem: Environmental > Terrestrial > Soil > Wetlands > Peat | place: Sweden: Abisko, Stordalen...
GTATTAGGCCTGCCGCTAGCGTTCATCCTGAGCCAGGATCAAACTCTCCATTGTAAAATGTTTTGTTTGTTCACTGACCCTATTATCAATTAATAGAATCTGTGTATTATTATATATCTTTTCACAGATCCCCTCTTTCTCTTTCGTATTCAAACTATTCCTGCTGGTTTGCCTTGCGACTCTCCTGCCTTCCTAGCCTGCTACGCTACATGATTTTCTATTTCTTAAAAGAACTTTTTCCCTCGCCTTCCCGGTTCGGTTTATTTATGCTTTGCCTTTTTCAAGGCTAACTTTTTCAATTTTTCCAGCCAGAAATCGCTTCTGACTTTTTGCCTTTCGGCTTTCTTTTTTCCCGTTCGTTTTGGGATTGCAAAGGTAGAAACCTTTTTGTTATTCGCAAACTTTATTTCTAAAATCTTTTCCCGCTCCCATTCTCAATTTCTTTCCTCTTTTGCGGGCTGCAAAGATGCGACTTTTTTAACTATCTGCCAAGTTAAATTTAACTTATTTTCAGATTATTTTATTTGTCGTTAAATCTTCAAAAAACAACCGCTTTTCTTTAGCGGGGCACAAATGTAACAAGAATATCCAGCCTTGCAAAAACATTTTTACAAAAAATGTGTACCCTTTTATAACTAACTGTTAAACAGTAGATATTAGGCTATGTTTTTTTCGCCGGCATATAGTAAACAGGGCTATTATTGAATTCGTATCTTTGAAACACTATATGGACAAGCTTAATTTCCCTCTTAACTTCCTAGAATCAATATCCGGCGAGCCGGGTTTTGACGCAGAAAACTTTATAAATACGCACGAATTTTCTGAAACGACTACCTCTATAAGGATAAATCCTTTTAAAAAATCAGCAATAGAAGGTGATAGTGGGGTGCCATGGTGCCCCGAAGGCTATTATTTAGATAGCCGACCGTCGTTTACATTCGATCCTTTATTCCACGCAGGGTGTTATTATGTACAGGAAGCATCATCCATGTTCATCGGCCATATATTAAAAAACATTAAGCCCAATGGCGAACCCGTGAAGATATTAGATTTGTGCGCTGCGCCCGGGGGTAAAAGCACATTGATCAATTCTGCAATGCAGCCTGAAGATTTATTAGTGGCTAACGAGATCATTAAAACACGCGTACCTGTACTTGCTGATAACTTAAGCAGATGGGGAACGGCAAATGTCATCGTAACTAATAACGACCCTAAAGATTTTACCCGACTGAAAGGCTTTTTTGATATTATATTGGTTGACGCGCCTTGCTCAGGTTCGGGCATGTTTCGTAAAGACCCTGCGGCCATGAATGAGTGGAGCGAAAACAATGTAAACTTATGTCAACAAAGGCAGGAAAGGATTTTGGCTGACATATATCCTTGTTTAAAAGAAGGCGGACACCTTATATATAGTACCTGCTCCTACTCGCACCAGGAAAACGAGGATATTTTGGATTGGCTTTGCGAAAGTTTTGAATTGGAGAGTTTGCCCATACCTATATATAAGGAGTGGCGTATTGTTGAAACGCAATCCGAAAAGAAAAAAGCATGGGGGTATCGATTCTATCCCGGCAAGGTAATGGGTGAAGGGTTATTCGCGGCATGCTTAAAGAAAACCGGAAGCCAGGAAGCGATGGGCGGCTTTAAAAACAAGGAACAGCAAAAAGTAGTGATGAAAGAACTGGACCAGGTAAAGGAATATATAATTGAGCCTGCTAACTTTTACTATTTTAAAGTGAACGATGATTGGATGGCCATCAACCGCAACCACATTGAAAGTTTGAATATCCTGAGCCGGAATTTGTATGTAAAGAAGTCGGGCGTGAGGATTGGAAAGCTTGCAGGTAAGGATTTGGTGCCGGATCATGAATTGGCATTAAGTATTATTGTTAATAAGGATGCCGTTTTACAAACGGAACTGGATAAAGACCAAGCTATACAATATTTGAGGCGCGACAACATCAACATAAATCCTGTTGATAAAGGCTGGAGTTTAATGAACTTTGAAGGACATGCGCTGGGATGGGCTAAGTTACTGCCTAATCGGATCAATAATTATTATCCGAAAGAGATCAGGATATTCTCACAGGCGCCACAATAAATTATTAAATAGATATTTAACCTGTCATTTTAAGCCTTGTATACAACAAGTAGTGGTTAAATTGCGTACAATAAAGATGTTGTGTTTTAACCGTGAATTAAGATTTGTGTATAATGGCCGTTACTGATACTACTAATAGGATAAAAGAAGACACATTTAATCTGGAATATTTTTTCAATTTATCACCAGACCTGCTGTGCATTGCCGGATTTGATGGGTATTTTAAAAAGATAAACCCTGCTGTCTCCGAAACACTTGGTTATACCGAAGAAGAGTTATTCGCGAGTCCGATAGACTCTTTCGTTCATATTGAAGATCGTGTACTGACATCGCAGAAACGTGAAAACATTAAGAAAGACAATCCTTTATTACATTTCGAAAATAGATATATTACTAAAGACGGTGAAATCGTTTGGCTGTCCTGGACTTCAATGCCCATAAAGGAAGAGGGCCTGGTATTCGCCATTGCAAAGATCGTCACCCATAGAAAGAAACTCGAGGAGGACAGGAACTCGTTACTAAACAACCTAACTTCTATTAATAACGAGCTGAAACAACTAACCTACACAACATCCCATAATTTACGGTTGCCGGTTAGCAATCTGCTGTCTATTTTTAATTTTCTGGATCTATCTAAAATTCAGGATAAGGAAACGCTTGAGTTTTTTGCAATGCTTAAAATTTCTGCTGAAGGTTTAAAGGATACGTTAAACGATTATGTTGATATTTTAACTCAGAAAAACATTTTAGAGGTATATACCGAAGAATTGAATTTAAATGAATGCCTTAATACTGCCCTATTATCGTTAGGATCATTGATACAAGGTGCAAAAGCAACAATAGCTATCGACTTTTCGGTGTATGAAACAATAAACTTTAACAAGGCTTACCTGGAAAGCATATTCCTTAACCTGATTACCAACTCCATTAAATACACCAAACCTGATACAACCCCTGTTATTTCGATTTATACCAGAGAAAGAGATCAGGTAAAACAACTGATTTTTTCTGACAAAGGATTAGGGTTTGATATGGATGCCGTGAAAGACAAGGTATTTGGGTTTAATCAAAAATTCCACAATCATAGCGATAGTAAAGGCATCGGTTTATATCTTGTTTATAATCACATTACAAGTTTAGGCGGCAAAATAGCGCTTGAAAGTAAGCTGAATGAAGGCGCTACCTTTATTATATCATTCCCAAAAAGTTTTTAATGAAGATTGTACGCTGTTATAAATTCATCTAAATTCTTATAAATTCTATAATTAAAATCCGGAAAATCGAAATGATGAATATTGCTCTTAATTTTTTTGTAATGCGTGTCAGTTATCCAATTTTTAGAATTGATAAGGTTAAAATCGCTATCGTAATATTTTAAAAGCAGACTTCTTACTACATCACCCGTTCTATCCTCTCCTCCAAAAACAGATTCCTCTTTATAAAATGCATAAATATTTCCTTGTTTGTCAAAATAATATTGGCATTTAACATTCCAATCTCCGCTTTCGCTATAAGGTATTAGTGCTATAAATATAATTCTATGTTCGTTATCTCTTAAGATATTAATAGTAAAGTCAATATCATCAGGCCATTGATTGTTTTTTACGCTGATTAACTCTTGTTTCTCAGGAGTCTTTACTAAAACAATTAAATCATTTTCGTGTGATTTGAGGTAACTATCCGTATAAGCTTTGTTCTTCGTTAAACTTGGCAAGCTAACTGTTGAACTTTTAATGTGTGAGCAACTACAAAATATAAAGCAAAATAAAAAAAAGGTCAAGGTTTTCATGCCCCAATATAATAACAATCAAAAGATGTACAAATACAAATTGTTATCATAAATCATATGAAATATGTTATCTATATTTATCTTGAACCTACTATCTAAAATAATATGAGGAACAAACTATTACTTATACTGATATGCATCACTCCATTCCTATCGCAAGCACAGGTAAAAGCCATTATTGGTAATGATATTGTGAGCCTTAAAACCTTTACTACTGTTTTGAGTGATGCTGTTAAGGCCGAAAAGATAGATGATTACTTTAACCCTTTAGGCTACAAATTTACAGATAAGAAAAAAATATCAGTGCAGGGCACACCGGGAATACTTTTTTCCTACATTGGCGATCAGTCTTCTTTTAAAGTATCTGTAGTGAAGCATTTGAAATTAGCCGTATTGTATGAAACTGTGAATGCCGATCAGTTTCAATCCATTTTAACCGAAATACAAAAGACTGCTGGTTATAAAATGGTCGACCACTCGGAAAGTGCAGTAATTGGCTTGTTAGTAACTGTTACATATGCCAACATTGATTACGTGGTGGTTTTCCGTACAATGCGAACGGTAAGTGGAATGCTATATGTTATTGCTACGCAAAGCAAAGTGAATAACCTGGTGGTTAACGGCGACAATAATTATTAACCGTTAGTACTCCCCGATAGATAGCAATACCAATGTACAGGCATTCTCTGTTTCAATGCCTTTTTCATTAGCCATTTTACTCAATTCAGCATTTTCCGTACCGGGATTAAAGATTATACGCTTTGGGTGCGTATTTAATATATAATCATATAATGCCGGCTGCCTTTGCGGGCCCACATATAAAGTTATCGTATCAATATCATCATGTATGGTTTCGGGCTTCTCAATCTGTACGCCGGCAACTTCGCCGGTTTTTATTCCTACGTTCACTATACTATGCCCGTGGTTTACTAAACGGTTTGCGGCCAGGAATGCATAACGGCTCGAATCCGGGGTAGCGCCTAAAACCAATGTCTTTTTATCAGCCATTTATAATTCTGTTTAATATTGCGATTTGCCCTGCATGATATATATGATGCTGAATTAATCCATTTATCAATGCCTCATAAGTTACTACAGGCCTATCGCCACGTTGATCATCTATTGGCTCGCCCCACTGTTCCTCAGGAAAGTTTTGGATGATGCCGATCAAATTTACGTTAACCAATTTTAAATCATCAACATAATTCTGCCATTTTTGCTCATCTGGCCTTCCGGTTTCGGGCCAGTCGCCACTGGTGGGTACGCTCGCGGTCATGCCATTCATACGGTCCATTACCTCCTCTGTCCAGGCAACCATGTGCAGTACAATTTCAGCAATATTATGTACAGAACCGGGCGGTTTTTCGTAGGCTGCTTCAAAACTTACCTTCGCAATTGCATCATATATACCTGTACCATACCATGGGCGGCCTGATAGCACTTTTTCTAATTCCTGTTGTAATTTTTCGGATGTTGTCATTTATAATACTTTTAAGGCCGCCGTTGCACAGTTTATACCATCAATAGCAGCAGAAATTATGCCACCGGCATAACCGGCACCTTCGCCGCAAGGGAATAAACCGGTTATCTGCGGATGTTGTAAAGTTTCTTTATCTCTTGGAACTTTTACGGGTGATGAGGTACGCGATTCTACACCTACTAATATAGCCTCATTGGTATAATAACCTTTCATCTTTTGTCCAAATACCGGCAATGCTTTTCGCAAGCGGTCATTTATCCAATCGGGCAACACTTCTTTTAACTGGATGCTTGTTGTACCGGGTAGGTATGAGTTTTTAGGTAGATCGATAGATTGTCGCCGATTCACAAAGTCTACCATGCGCTGTGCAGGTGCAACTAAGCTGCCGCCGCCTGCTGTAAAGGCTATGCGCTCAATTTGCTGCTGAAATTTCAGCATTTTAAATGGATCGTTTTCATCCCCCGCTACATCTTCTAAATTAATTTGGACCACTGTACCCGAGTTGGCATACGGGTTATTACGCTTGGATGGGCTCCAGCCATTTACTACAATTTCATTTGCTTCAGTCGCGCATGGCGCGATGATACCACCGGGACACATACAAAAGGAGAATACACCACGGCCTTCAACCTGCTCAACCAAACTATAATAGGATGGCGGCAAATCATCGCCCCGAACCTCACAATGGTATTGCGCGCGATCAATAATTTCCTGCGGATGTTCAATGCGTACACCTAAAGCAAATGGCTTAGCTTCTATCAATACATTTTGTCGATGCAGCATTTCAAAAACATCACGCGCGGAGTGGCCGGTTGCCAATATTACGGCATCTGAATTTATTTTTTCGCCTGATGCCAGTTCAATGCCTTTAATTTTATCGAAGGATATGATTAATGAAGTAACCTTCGCGTCAAAATGAATTTCGCCGCCTGCGTTTAGTATAGTTTCACGTATAGCGGTAATTATCTGTGGTAATTTATTAGTGCCGATGTGCGGGCGGGCATCAACCAAAATATCGGTAGTCGCGCCATGCGCTACAAATATTTTCAATACCTGGTTTACATCACCACGCTTGGTTGAGCGGGTGTAGAGCTTACCATCTGAATAAGTTCCCGCGCCGCCTTCGCCAAAGCAATAATTACTTTCGGGGTTTACCAGGCCTTGTTTGTTGATATTTGCCAAATCCCGGCGGCGGTCTTTAACTTCTTTACCACGCTCTATAATGATCGGTTTTAATCCCAATTCAATACACTGCAAAGCAGCAAACAAACCAGCCGGACCAGCGCCTACTATCACAACCGGCTTAGCTTCCTTTACATTCGGATAATTTACCGTATAACTTTCAGCCCGAAATGGTTCATCAACGTAAACCTTTAACTGCATGCGGTAAACCACTTTTCGTCCGCGTGCATCAATAGAGCGCTTTAGTATTTGAAACCCAGTAATTTTATTGGGAGATATTTTTAATGCTGATGCTGCTAACCCTTTTAAAACGGCCTCATCTTCATGCTGCCCGGGAGGGCATACTATTTCAATTTCTTTTATCATAATACTGCCGGGTTTTTATCCCGGATAGGGCAAAGATAAATGTTTTAGGGATTATTAACTATCTGAATAAAAACACCAATCTTAAATCATCTTTAACAGAAGAAAGCCGATATTTATTAAACACCGGCTTTCCTTTTAAATAAGACTTTCAATCACACCCTTACTTTATGCGCTAAAAAAATTTGCGCGTTTGAGTTAATATCGCAATGCTCATCAAAAACATTTATCCTCACATTATGGGTTGAGTAATTACTTAAGCAAATACCATCCGTATTAACCAGCACATTGATCAATGCCCCACGGAAAGTGATATTAAAAGAATATGACTTCCACTGATTTGGCAAAAATGGATTGAAACTTAATTTGTCATTTTTTACCAGCATGCCTGCAAAGCCTTCAACCACACTCATCCATGTACCCGCCATTGATGTGATATGTAAACCATCTTCCGTATCATTATTATAATCATCCAGATCAAGTCTTGATGTACGCAGATAAAAATTATAAGCATCATTCTCTCTACCTAAACGTGCAGCAAGTATGGCATGTACACAAGGCGATAAAGAACTTTCATGTACCGTTAATGGCTCATAAAATTCATAATTGATTCGTAACGTTTCCTTATCAAATTTATCGGCGAAAAAATAAAGCCCCTGTAATACGTCGGCCTGTTTAATATAGCATGACCGCAGTATTCTGTCCCAACTCCAATTTTGGTTTAATGGCCGTTCGGCTGGATCAAGGTCGTTTACCGGAATTATTTCCTTATCTAAAAATCCATCCTGCTGCAAAAAGATGTTTTTTGTTTCATCCTTAGGGTAGTACATATTTTTGCAGATATGATCCCATGATGAAGTTTCATCAGCCTCATTAAAGTTCAATTTTTTTATTAATTGCTGATATTTTTCAGGAGCATTGGTTTTTACATAGTTTACAGCTTCGATTCCGTATTCCATGCTCCAGCAAGCAATGGTGCTGGTATACCAGTTATTATTTACATTATTTTCGTATTCGTTGGGCCCGGTTATGCCCAGCATTACAAATTTGCCTTTGTTTTCGCTCCAGTTTACACGCTGAGCCCAAAACCGCGCTATCCCAACCAATACTTCCAGTCCGTATTCATTCAAATAACTTGCATCTCCGGTATAATTAATATAATTATAAATGGCATAAGCTATAGCGCCATTGCGGTGGATCTCTTCAAAAGTAATTTCCCATTCGTTATGGCATTCTTCGCCATTCATGGTTACCATAGGGTATAAGGCCGCCCCGTTATTAAAGCCAAGCTTTTGGGCATTCTCTATAGCTTTATCAAGTTGCTTGTAACGGTAGATGAGCAGGTTTTTAGTTACCTGTTGTGGTGCGGTAGCTAAATAAAAAGGAACACAATAAGCTTCCGTATCCCAATAGGTAGAGCCGCCGTATTTTTCGCCTGTAAAACCTTTAGGGCCTATATTCAAACGGTCGTCCTTACCGGTATAGGTTTGATTTAGCTGAAAAATATTGAAACGGATGCCTTGTTGCGCAGCCACATCGCCTTCAATAATAATATCACTTTCGTTCCATTTTTCCTTCCAGGCTTCGGCTTGTTCGGCCAACATTTTATCAAAGCCTTTAGCGCTTACTTTATTAAGCCCCTCTTTGCAAGCTGATGATAGCTCCTCGGGCTTGTAATTTTGCGAGGATACGTTTACCGCGTATTTATATATGGTTATATTTTCGCCCTGATTGGCGTTTATATTAACAACAGTTGAAGTGTATTTCTCTTTAGCTGTGCCGATGTATTGAAGATCTGCAGGTTTATCATTTTGATAAACAACAGTATAAACACCTGTACAAACCTCGTATAATGTCTTTTTAGTTCTTAATGTTAAATAAGCCTGGTTATTATCAACCTTGCTATTTACCGCATCCCAAAACTTTTCATCGTAATTAGAATCCTTGTTAGCTATGTCGCCATCTATATAAGAATTTATAGTTATGGCCCCGCTAAAATTTACCGGGGTGATTGTATATTCAATAGCGCCGGCTTCTTCATCCACAATACTGCAAAACCGTTTGGCGTTTACCTTTATTCGTTTACCGCTTTTCAGTTCAGCGGCAAAGGTGCGTTGCAAATAGCCTTCGCGCATGTTTAGTACTCTTTTAAACTCAAGCACTTTGCAAGTTGCCAGGTCAAGCTGTTCATTTTCAATCTTTATATCGATGCCTATCCAGTTTGCGGCATTTAGTACTTTGGCGAAGTTTTCCGGATACCCATTTTTCCACCAGCCTACGCGTGTTTTATCAGGATAATAAACGCCTGCTATATAATTGCCTTGTAGTGTTTTGCCAGAGTACGCTTCTTCAAAGTTGGCCCGCTGACCCATATGGCCATTGCCTATGCTAAACAGGCTCTCTGATATTTCATTAAGCTTTGGATCGAAAGCCTCTTCTATTATTTGCCATTCATCTGCCTTAATGTAGTTCTTCATCTGCTAAAATATTCCTTCGCTGCGAGTAATGGTTATTGTTTTAGTTTGATTTTTTAATAGTTGCTTATTTCTTTAATTCAAGCACTAAAGTTGTTTTGCCCGGTATTGTTATTGACTGAATGCTATCTATATTTTCATTGTTAATAACATTTGTTGCCCTGGTAAATCCGGCGGTACGCTCATTAAACCTATCGGTGGTAAGCGTTTGTTCTTTTGTTTCGCCGTTGTAAATAACCATGATGGTTTTGGCTGCATCGTACCTAAAGTAAACGTAGATACCTTTTTGAGGTATATATTGCATTAGTTTACCGGTTTGCAAAGCGGGGGTATGTTTTCTATAATTGGCAAGGGTACGCACATAGTTAAATGCTACTCTTTCCGAATCCGTACGACCCGCGTCAGTAAATTTATTGTATTTGTCACCCGGCCATCCGCCCTGAAAATCGGCTCTTACCAAACCATCAGGATTGGAGTATCCCTTCATTAAAATTTCATCGCCATAATACATTTGCGGTATGCCGCGAGTTGTTAAAAGCAGTGCCATTCCGGCTTTATATTTGTTGAAATCTTCACCTACAACTGAGTAGAAACGACTCATATCATGATTATCTAAAAACACCACATTGCGGGTAGGATCCTGATATAAAAAGTCTTGAGCCAATACTAAGTATAATCTGTTAACGCCATCTGTCCAGCCTTCTTTGCCATTAAGCGCTTCGGCCAATGCATCTTTTACCTGCGAATCAACCACGCCCGGTAACTGTGTATCAAACCCACGGTTAACTGTGTTTCCCTGGGTAAAATAGGCCTGGTTTGCAACCGACCATACCAACGTTTCGCCATAAATAGATAAATGAGGGAACTCCGCTTTAACCTTTCTTGCCCAATCGGCCATATACTCAGGGTCATTGTATGGGTAAGTATCTAAACGGAAACCATCAACCCCGGCATATTCCACCCACCATATATGGTTTTGGGTAAGATAGTTTTGTACGTAAGGATTATTCTCATTCATATCCGCCATGCTATGATCAAACCAACCATCCAGCATGATCTTTTTATCTATGGCCGATCCATGCGGATCCATCACGGCAGCGTCCCTGAAATTTGAATTAGTATACTTTGGCCACTGATGCACCCAGCTTTTCATGGGCATATCTTTAATAAAATAATCATTTATCCCGGAGTGGTTATGTACCAGATCCTTGATTACTTTTAAACCCATGGCGTGGCATTTATCTACAAAAGCTTTATACAACGCGTTTGTGCCAAAACGTGGGTCAACATAATAATGATCAGTTACCGCGTAACCATGGTAGGATGCATGTGGCATATCATTAGTAATTTCAGGAGTTAGCCACACAGTAGTAACACCCAGATCTTTCAAATAATCCAAGTGGTTCATCACACCTTGTATATCACCGCCGTGGCGGGCATACATCTGGCTGCGGTCTACTTTCATTTCCCGCATGCCGGGGATAGAATCATTAGAAGGATCGCCATTAGAGAAACGATCAGGCATGATCAAATAAATCAAATCCTTATCGGTAACACCCTGCGCCCGGTTAGGCGAGTGGTCGCGTTGCTTTAATTCATATTTATATTGAAGATTCGTGGCACCCGCTTTGGTAAACACAA
>Ga0302197_10005343_pt1 | contig 11015 bp, 9 predicted proteins | sample II_Bog_N2_1_FD_193526 | JGI IMG/M metagenome (GOLD analysis project Ga0302197, IMG submission 193526) | Peat permafrost microbial communities from Stordalen Mire near Abisko, Sweden - II_Bog_N2_1 | ecosystem: Environmental > Terrestrial > Soil > Wetlands > Peat | place: Sweden: Abisko, Stordalen...
CCGCCGGCACGACGCTGCCCTGGGTCACCATCCGCAAGGCCCAGAACGGCGACCCGCACGGCGACCCCGACCGCGTCATCGGCTGTACCCGCTTCCTCGATCTCGATCTCCACAACCGCACCACCGAGCTCGGCAACACCTGGCTCATCGCACCCTACCGTGGCACCCGCATCAACACCGAGGCCAAGCTCCTGCAGCTCACCTACGCCTTCGAGACCCTCGGCCTGCTCCGCGTCGCCTTCAAGGTCCACGCCTCCAACCAGCGCTCGCAATCCTCGGTCAAATCTATCGGCGGCATCTACGAAGGGACCTTCCGCAACCACCTCCGCATGCCTGACGGCACCCAGCGCGACTCCGCCTGGTTCAGCATCATCGACAAGGACTGGCCCGAGGTCAAAGACATGCTCACCCGCCGCCTCAAAGCCCCTGTTTAGTCCCTTCTGAAAGGGCTCACAGCTTTCCGCTTTGCCATACGTTGACGAGCCTCTTCATCGGTGAGCCCGGGACGAGTATCCGTCAATGCTTCCAGCACCTTGGCGCGAAAAAAGGCATCTTGCGTAGTAGTACTGGCAGGCGCAGAAGGCAGCAAGCCCTCATTCGCCGCCGCGCCGATCATCACCAGTTCCGGCTCACTCACCGTCCGCTTCAACTGCCCGCAAGCCGCATAGATATCCCGACCCCGCGGCCGGCGTATGTACGTCGCAATCCCGCCGGCGATCAGCATCTTCTGGAAGACGGACACATCCTCTGGCGTCGGCTGGTGGTAATCAATCCCCGGCCCCGGATTCCACACAATCAAATTCACCTTCGCGCGCATCCCGGCCAGCAGCGCCAGCACCTCGCGCGCGTGCTGTGGCTGATCGTTCACGCCGCCCAGCAGCACGTACTCAAACGTCACCCACTCTCGCGTGCGCAGCGGAATCTTCTTCACCGCCTCCAGCAGCGCGGCGATCTTCCACTTCCGTGTCACCGGCATAATCTGCTCTCTCACAACATCATTCGAAGCATTGAGCGACAGCGCCAGCTTCGGCCGCACCGTCTCCCGCGCAAACGCCTCCATCCCCGGCAGAATCCCGCTCGTCGAAACCGTCATCCGCGACTCCGGAATCCCCACACCCTCCACCAGCAGCCGCACGCTGGCCATGAACGCGTCGTAGTTCAGGAACGGCTCGCCCATGCCCATGAAGACCAGGTTGATCCGGTCCTTGCCGATCTGAATCACATGCCGGTTCAACACCGCCGCCACCTGCCCGGCGATCTCGCCCGCGGTCAGGTTGCGCCGTATGCCCAGCTTCGCCGTCAGGCAGAACTGGCAGTTCACCGCGCACCCCACCTGCGACGAGATACAGATCGTCGCCCGCCGAAACCCCTTCTCCGCGAGCGTCCCAAAGTTTGCCCGGTCACGCCCATTCCCCCGCCGCGACCAATAGCCACTATCGTAATTGCGGGTGCCCCGTTCATGAACGGCTTTATCGTTCATGAGCGGGGTCGCGACGACCTCATCCACCTCACCCGCCTCTTCCTCCGCAGCCTCGCTCCCATCCCCACGCTCGCCGCCGTCACCATCGGGCATCCATACCGTCTCCACGGTCTCGCCGTCGGCCATCTTCATCAGATAGCGCTCCGTGCCATCCACCGACACCGCCGTCTGCGCGATCTCCGGCAGCCCCACCTGCCAGCCCGCCGCCACCAACTCGCCGCGCAGAGCAGCCGACAACGTCGTCATCTCCTCCACCGACGCCACCCGCTGCTTGTACAGCGCCTCAAATACCTGTCGCGCACGGTACGCCTTCTGCCCCAGCCCCGCCATCAGCTCGGTCAGCTCCGCCAACCCCAGCCCGAACAGCGACCGCGCCGCCGGCATCGCCACCACCGCTTCGGCCTCTACACCCGTCCTGATCTCGATATCCGCCATCACGTTCTATCGTACCGCCGCACTCCTCTGCGACCTTTGCGTCTTACCTTTGCGCCCTCTGCGTTAAGGCCTTTGTTCTTCGCCAGTACCGTCACCCTGTCGTCATGAAACAATAGACCAATGTCCGTACTTCTCGCGGAAAACTCCGCCCTCACCACCCCGACCGCTCACCTCCGCGACATCCGCACCACCACCCTGCCCAACGGCCTGCTCGTGCTCACCGAGGCCATGCCCCACATGCGCTCGGTCTCCATGGGCGTCTGGATCGACTCCGGCTCCCGCGACGAAGCCCCCGAGGTCAACGGCATCTCCCACTTCCTCGAGCACATGGTCTTCAAAGGCACCACCACCCGCTCCGCGCAGCAGTTCGCCCGCGAGGTCGACGCCATCGGCGGCAACCTCGACGCCTTCACCGGCAAGGAGACCGTCTGCTTCAACATCAAGGTGCTGGACGAAAACGTTCCCGCCGCGCTCGATCTGCTGACCGACCTGGTGCTGCACCCGACCTTCGCCCCGGATGACATCGCCAAGGAGCAGGGCGTCATCCTCGAAGAGATCAAGATGGACGAGGACAACCCCGACTACCTCGTCCACGAGCTCTTCACCCAGAACTTCTGGAAGGGCGACGCCCTCGGCCGCCCCATCCTCGGCACCGCCGAAACGGTCTCCAGCTTCACGCAGGCCATCGTCCTCGACGAGTACGCCCGACGCTTCACCCCAGCCAACATGGTCTTCTCCGCAGCCGGCAACCTTGACCATGACACCTTCGTCGAGCAGGTCGCCGCGGCCTTCACCTCGCTCTCGGCGTCGTCCGGCGCAAAGCTCGCCCGCACCCCGGCCCCGCAGGCCTTCCCGCACATCACGCTCAAGAACAAGAAGTCGCTGGAACAGGTGCAGTTCTGCCTCGCCGTGCCGTCGTTGCCGGTCAGCGATCCCGATCGTTACGCCGCCTACCTGCTCAACTCCATCCTCGGCGGCGGCATGAGCTCGCGGCTCTTTCAGGCCATCCGCGAGGAGCGCGGCCTCGCCTACAGCATCTACTCCGAGCTCAACCCCTTCCGCGACACCGGCTCGCTCGCCGTCTACGCCGGCTGCGCCATCGCCAACCTGCGCGAGGTCCTGACCCTCACCCTCGCCGAGTTCACGCGCCTCAAATCCGAGCCCGTCACCGACGAAGAGCTCGACCGCGCCCGCAACCAGACCAAGGGCAACATGGTGCTCGGCCTCGAAAGCTCCTCCAGCCGCATGTCCTCGCTGGCCCGCCAGCAGATGTATTGGGGAAAATTCTTCTCCATCGACGAGATCACCGCCGAGATCGACCGCGTCACCGCCGCCGACCTCCAGCGCGTGGCCCGCCAGCTGCTCCAGCCCGAATCGCTCGCGCTCACCCTGCTCGGCAACCTCGGCCCGCTCAAACTCACCCGCGCTGATCTAACGTGCTGAGGCTACATCTTGGGGTAACTCTGCTGCTTTCGCCATTCCAGCTTCTCTAGCAAACTGGCGTCGTTCCCCGGCCAGGCCTTCTTCTCAGGTTTTGGTTTTGGCTTTAGCTTTTTGAAAATATCGAGTTTCATCTGTTCCTCCAGATGGCAACCATCACCATGGCAAGCAATATCAGTATACCGGACGACATCAGCCAGCTTGCTAACGCGAGTAGCACCGCAGTCTCCCTGTTGATCTTGCGATTTTCTGTCGAAGCCTCAGCATAGTCCGTAATCCTGCCAGCATAGAACTTCTCGTTGGTCGGCCAGTCGTTCGAATCCCGTTCCACCAGATCCAGCCCATCACTGACAGCCTGATAGTCGCGAAAGCGAAGAGCCCAAAGCACCACCAGCAACGCCAATGTCATCGCCAGCGCTTCCAGCAATAGAAGCTCCCACGGAATGTGCAACGCATCCGCTGTCCTTCGCGCTTCGTCCGCTTTGAAGAGGATCGCGGCCAATATTGCAGATACGACCCCAAGGTAGACCTTCGACCTCCCCTCCAGTTGCACGGACGTACGTTCTTCTTCGTCATACAGCGACCGGTAAAACTCATATTGCTCTTTGGTTACAGGTTCACTCATCCAGAAATGCTCTCCGCTGGGATTTCTGTGCCGTTTTCAGACCGACTGGGGTTTCGACTCCCCATTTTGCCGCTACAAATGAATCGGCGCAACGTCTATACTCTGTAACGGCAGAACCACACCGCTCCGAGGCACCCATGAACACCCGTCAGCGCAACCGCGAACTTGGCTTCACCCTCGTCGAACTCCTCATCGTCATGTCGGTCATCCTCATCCTGATGGTCATGGCCATCCCCGCCATGCAGAAGACCATCAAGCGCGCCAATGAGACCTCCGCCATCAGCTCGCTCCGCGACCTGAACCAGATGGAGGGCCAGTACAGCTCCGACTACCCGCAGCACGGCTTCGCCTGCTCGCTCTCGGCGCTGGGCGGCAAGGCCGGCTCCGCCGCCCCCAGCCCGGAGGCCGCGCAGCTTATCAATGAGGACCTGGCCAGCGGCAGCAAGGCCGGCTACACCTTCACCATCACCAACTGCTCCAAGAACACCATCAACAACGTCGACCAGTACAACAGCTACGAGATCACCGCCGTCCCCAACTCCGTGGGCCACTCCGGCGACCGCGGCTTCTGCACCGACGAGAACGCCCAGATCCGCTACGACCCCAAAGGCGGCACCAACTGCACCGAACTGCTCCAGTAACCGTCACCGCATCCATTGCGCCCTCCGCGAAACCGCCGCGCCCTCTGCGTTGAAGGCTCTTGCCTTTCCTCTTCGCTCACAAGCTCTAGTCTCTAAGCTCATCAAAACCCCTGCCACCAGGAACTTGCCCAGCCCCACCTGCAAAAACTCTTGTCAAGCCCCCGAGCTGCTCCTAAATCTCCCAAACCACTGAAAACATGACAGATCAAACTCTTCGCAGCATGTCCTATAATTACCGCCCACCTGCTTATAATTAAGCCATAGGGTTGAAACGCAGGCAGTAGTTGGGACTCGGGAAAATAGCTGGACCATCCGTCTTAAGCTCATGGCTCTATCAGCAACTCAAACCTCGCAACTCAACAAGAACCGTTCTTCGTCTTCCCCTGTTCGCTGTTCCCTGGTGGCTGTTAACTTGTTTCTTTTGAATATTTTGCCTCTAAAATCTTTAGAATCAATATTTTGACCCCGGGGTAACGCCCTAAACCACTGATTCCAAAGATTTTAGAAAATAGGGGGGGAGGGGGTCCCCCCGTTGCGGACACCGATCAAAATGAGATGGCTTCTCCCACTTTTGCTTGCAGCTCCCGCACTCTCCCAGCAGCCCAGCGCTGTCGAGCTGTCCCGGCGCGTCGATGCGCACTACAACCATCTGCAGTCCCTTGAAGCGCGCTACACCGAGCGCTATCAGGGCATGGGAATGGACCGCTCCGAGACCGGCACGCTCACCCTGCAGAAGCCCGGACGCATGCGCTGGGCCTACGACTCGCCCGCAGGCAAGCTCTTCCTGCTCGACGGCAAGGACGCTATCAGCTACACCCCCGGCGACGCCCACGCAGAGCGCTTTTCTGAAAAGCAGCTCGACGATCTGCGCTCACCGCTGCGCTTGCTGCTCGGACACACCGAGTTGGCGAAGGAGCTCGACAACCTTTCGCTGACCCTGGTGAACGACAGTCCCAGAATCTACACGCTCCGAGGAACGCCGAAGCGAATCTCGCAGCGCCTGCGCTCCATCGCGCTCACCGTGGACGCAACCGGCCAGATTCACTCCATGCGCATCGAGGAGATCGACGGCGCGGCGACGACCTTCACCTTCACCGCGATGCGCGAGAACATTCCAACCGCTGCAAGCGACTTCACCTTCACGCCGCCGCTCGGAGTCACACTCGTCGACGGCGCAGCACCGATTTAGTGTTGTACCGTTAGTTCATGCGACCTTGTCTTATTGCCGCGCTGTTGGCGATCGCGACTCCTGCTCTCGCACAGTCACCGCTGCGCCTGATTCCGATGCCGCGCAGCGTCAAACCCGGAACAACATTGCCGCTGTCCGCGGGAATCCGTGTTGACTGCCAGCAGCCCTGCGACCCGCAGGACGCCTTCGCTATCGCCGACTTCAAGGCGGCGATGGCCGAACGCCAGATTCCAGACACCGACGCGCCCTCCGCACCGCATATCTTCGTGGCCCGCTTCAGCACGCCGCTGGGAAGCCAGACCTATCGGGACTCGCTGCCCGCAGGATCGCCCAAGGTCACCGCGATGCCCAGCGACATGAACACCGAAGGCTACGTCATCCTTCCCGATCAGGACGGCCTCGCGATCACCGCCAACACTGCTGCGGGAATCTTCTACGCGCTGCAAACGGCCAAGCAACTCGTCGAAGGCTACGCAGCCAGCGCTGTTCTGCACACCGCGACGATTCGCGACTGGCCCGCGATGCAGTATCGAGGCATCTCCGACGATCTCTCGCGCGGTCCGGTCGATACGCTGGAGTTCCAGAAGAAGCTGATTCGCACGCTCGCGGCCTACAAGGACAATCTGTATTCTCCCTACTTCGAGAACACGCAGCAATATGCGTCCAATCCGCTGCCTGCGCCTCCCGGAGGAAGCATTTCGGCCTCCGACGCACAGCAGTTGGTCGCGTACGCAGCGCAGTATCACGTCACGGTCGTCCCCGAGCAGGAGGCCTTCGGCCATCTGCATCACGCTCTCATCTACGAGCAGTACCAACCGCTCGCCGAGACGCCGCACGGAGCCGTACTCGCGCCTGGACAGCCAGGTTCGCTCCACGTGATCTCGCAGATGTTTACCGAGCTGGCGAATCTCTATCCCTCTCCATTCCTGCACGTCGGAGCGGATGAGACCGAAGATCTGGGCCTCGGCCAGACCAAGGCCGCAGTGGATGCGCGCGGTCTCGGTTCGGTCTATCTGGACTTCATGCAGCAGATTGACACCACACTGCGCCCGCTGCATCGCCGCCTGCTCTTCTGGGGAGACATCGCGCAGGACTCGCCTGATCTCCTCAAGGCGATGCCAGCGAGCTTCAAGCAGGACACCATTGCCATCGCGTGGGAGTACAACCCGAACACCAACGGCTTTGCGAAGTACCTCAAACCCTACACTGACGCGGGCTTTGAGACTTGGGTCTCGCCCGGTATCAACAATTGGTCCCGTGTCTATCCGAACTACAACCTCGGCCTCGCGAATATCCAGCAGTTCACGCGCGATGGCCAGAGCATGGGAGCGACAGGCCAGCTCAACACCATCTGGTACGACGACGGCGAGGCGCTCGCGTCCAACAACTGGTATGGAATCCTCTTCGGCTGCGCAGCAGCGTGGCAGCAGGGCGAAGCCTCCATCCAGCAGTTCGAGCAGAGCTATGCACAGGTCTTTCACGGCGACGCGACCGGCAAGCTCAACCAGGCCCAGTTGGAACTGATGGCTGCGCACACGCTGCTCAAGACGGAAGCGCAGGTCGGTGATGGATCCGACGGCCTCTTCTGGGTCGATCCGTGGTCGAAGGATGGACAGGATTTCGCCGTCAAGCTCAGACCCTATCTCAGTGCGCTTCGTCTGCACGCGGAAACCGCTCTGACCTTGATCGCGCAGGCTCGCGCGGCTTACCCCGGTCAAACCGCCGCAACTATCTACTCACCGACCAGCGAGCTGCCGTCAAATCCCACGACACTGCGCGAGACCGACGCGATTGACGCTCTGGAGCTTGCAGCTCGGCGGCTCGATCTAATTGGGCTGAAGTTCCAGCTCTCCGATGAGATGGCGCAAGGCTACGCGCGCGCCCAGCACGAAGCGCTGGCATCCGATAGGAAGACGCGCCTGATGGTCAGCCGCGAGCTCTCAGACATCAACGGAGTCGATGGCCGCATTCAGGACATCAAGGACAACTATTCGCTGCTGCGCGATCTCTACTCGCAAAGCTGGTTGCGGACGAATCGGCCCTATGCTCTGCGCCCAGTGCTGGAGCACTACGATTACACCATCGGTCTCTGGCTCGCGCGCGTGGACAAGCTCAGGAGCGCTCAACGCCAATGGTCGAATAGCAGGTTGCTGCCCAGTGCATCTGAGGAGGGAGTTCCGCCGCCGGCGAACTGACATGGCTGAGACCATTACAGCTCGACGTCTCGTCACCGACACAGCTGTCGTCGAGTTCCCTATACTCACGCTCGCTGCCGATGGAACGATCCAAGAGATAGTCTCGGACGCCAAGGCGCTCGCGCACGAACAGGACACGCTCACCGCGGCCTTCCTCGACATACACACGCACGGCGCAATGGGTCACGACGTCATGAGCGCGTCCCCCGCACAGCTTGGCGAAATGCAACGCTTCCTCGCTCTTCACGGCGTCGCAAACTTTCTGCCGACCACCGCCACCACGTCCATTGATGCCACCCTGCACGCGCTGGAGGCGCTCGCCGATGCCATCGAAGCGGAGCCGCGCGAAGCCGAAGCTCGCCCCGTAGGAATCCACCTCGAAGGCCCGTTCCTGTCCCACGCCAAGCGCGGCGTGCATCCCGCTCAGGAGTTGCAGCCACCAGGCATCACGCTCTTTGACCGCTTCTATCAGTCAGCTCGCGGTCACATCTCTCTGATGACTCTCGCTCCTGAGTTGCCCGGAGCGCTCGACCTGATCCGCCACGCGGTCTCACTCGGCGTAAAGGTCTCGGTTGGCCACTCGAACGCGCTCGCAGCCGAGACACTCACTGCCGTCTACACAGGAGCAACCAGCGCCACGCACACCTTCAACGCCATGCGCGCGCTCGACCATCGTGAGCCGGGAATCCTTGGTATCGTGCTGGACGATGATCGCCTCTTCGCCGAGCTCATCTGTGATGGGATTCATGTTGCGCCGCCGCTCGTGCGGCTGTGGCTGAAGGCCAAGGGTCTCGACCGCGCCATTCTGGTCACGGACGCGATGTCCGCAACCGGAATGCCCGATGGCGAGTATCGGCTTGCGGGTCTGTCAGTCCAGGTCGCGAATGGCCGCGCGCAGCTCAGCGAAGACCTTGCAAAGGGCAAGCACACGCTTGCGGGCTCGGTGCTCACGCTCGACCGCGGCGTTGCTAATCTGCAGAGCTTTACAGCAGCGAGCCTCGCCGATGCTGTTCGCCTTGCATCGCACAATCCGGCAGCGATGCTCGGCAGGCCGGAACTCACACGTATTCAGGCGGGTAACGCAGCGAACCTCAACCGATTCGATGCGGCAAACCACCTCACGGCAACCTACATCCGCGGACAGCGGATTCGCTAGCCGCGCCGTGCTCGCCACAGAGCGCCATCCAGCGGCTCGACCGCTCTCTGCGCGATCTCTACATCGGGCATCGCGCCCCTCAGATAAGCCTCCATCGAGCGGCGCACAAGGCTAATCTCTCCCAACACACTGCCGGTAAACGCCACATGCGCCAGGTCGCCCGGATCGCAGCCTGCTGCCCTCATCTTGGACATCACCAGCCGCACCTGCGCGGCAAGCTCCTCGCCGGCGCGTTCCAACACACTTACCGCCAATGTGTCTCCGCGCTCGGCACATTGCACCACCACCTTCGTCAGCGACGCAAAGTCCGGCCGCGAGCGCTGGTTACCCTTCGCTATCAGCTCACCCAGGTCGCGCAGATTCCAGAAGGCGATGATCTCGCGGAGCAGACAAGTGTCGATATTGCGATCCTGCGCTCGCAGTCCGGCGCGCAATGCCTCCAGCCCAATCCATTGGCCAGAACCCTCATCGCCCAGCAGCGGTCCCCAACCTCCCGCGCTGACGCAAGTGCCATTCGTGCAGCGGCCGATGACGTTCGATCCGGTTCCAGCGATGACGAGAATTCCAGGTCCTCCGTGAAACGCTGCGTCCAGCGCAATCTCCTCATCACCGACCAGCAGGATCTCGCCGCTCACCAAGGCACGTAGCGTATTCAATCCCCACATTCGCACGGACTCGCTGACGCTCCCCGCTATTCCCAGACATGTGCGTTCGACGACATCAAGTCTCACCCGGGCAAGTTCGGCAGTTCTGCGCACCAACTCCTGTAGCGTTGTTGTTGCCACCTCTTCACCAACACTCATGATCTTTACTGTCTCGCCAGCTAACTCCCCCAGAACGCGTGTCTCATCGGCGAACCGGCATCGCGTCTTGGTCCCACCAGCGTCGATCGCCACGAACACAGCCATCTCTTGATCCTCTTCCCGCAAGTTACAACGTCCCTGTCAAGCCCGTTATCATATCCTGCAAGCCCGTTCGGCGTCGCGGCACGGTCGCAGCCATTAGGAGATTCCGTTTGTCCCCATCGATACTCGCCCTCGCGACAACGAGTCCAACGCGCCTCAGCGGGCCAGACCTCGTCCTGGTCGCAGTCTATCTGGTTAGCATTACGCTCTTCGGACTTCGCTTCCGTAAGGGCAAAGGCTCCGCTCCAGCCGACCGCTCGCTCAAGAGCTACTTCCTTGCCGGCAACACGATTCCGTGGTGGGCAATAGCACTCTCTATCGTCTCCGCAGAGACCTCCACACTCACCATCATCTCCATTCCAGGAGTTGCTTTCGCCGGCGACTTCGGCTTCCTCCAGATTGTGCTCGGTTACATGCTCGGCCGCATCGTCGTCGCCGCACTCTTCCTGCCACGCTACTTCGCCGGCGAGATGCTCACCGCGTATCAGCTCATCGACCGCCGCTTCGGTCGCGTGCTGCACAAGGTCACCGCGGCGCTCTTCCTGCTCACGCGCGCCGCAGCGGAGGGCGTGCGAGTCTTCGCCGTCTCCATCGTCGTCGGGCTCGCCATCGGCACGCGAGACATTCTCAGCATCGCCATCATCTCCGCACTCACCTTGCTCTACACCTTTGAGGGCGGAATGGCCGCGGTTATCTGGACGGACGTGGTGCAGATGGCCATCTACGTCTTCGGCACGCTGGTCGCAGTCTGGTCGATCGGCCAACACGTCCCAGGCGGCTGGACGCAGATCCACACCATTGCCGCGGCCGCGGGCAAGTTCCACATGTTCAACTTCGCCTTCAACCTGACCACCACCTACACCTTCTGGGCCGGAGTCCTCGGCGGTACCTTCCTCACCATGGCCTCGCACGGCACGGACCAACTGATGGTGCAGCGCTTGCTCGCCGC
>Ga0302197_10005361_pt1 | contig 10986 bp, 10 predicted proteins | sample II_Bog_N2_1_FD_193526 | JGI IMG/M metagenome (GOLD analysis project Ga0302197, IMG submission 193526) | Peat permafrost microbial communities from Stordalen Mire near Abisko, Sweden - II_Bog_N2_1 | ecosystem: Environmental > Terrestrial > Soil > Wetlands > Peat | place: Sweden: Abisko...
ACTTGGAAATCAGCCTGCACAACGCCTTTAAGGCTGCAACCGCGGCCCAGGGCGTCGATATGACAACAGTTCTTCAACAGTTCATCGAGAATTACGTCGCCCGTTATGGGGCCTCCGCTTCGCAGAAGAAGGGACGGCGCGCATGAAGCGCGCGGCCCTTTATATGAGGGTCTCAACCGTCGACCAGCACCCCGAGACGCAGTTGCTTGACCTGCGCCAGATGGCTGCCCAGCGCGGCTTCGAGATCGTGCAGGAGTACACCGATCGGATCAGCGGCGTGAAGGCCAAACGGCCGGGACTCGATGCGATGATGTCCGATGCCCGCCGCGGCCGCTTCGACGTTGTCCTGGTCTGGGCGTGCGATCGCATCGCACGCTCCACTCGTCACTTCCTCGATGTGCTTGACGACCTGAACCGGATAGGCGTCGAGTTCGTCAGTTTCCGCGAACAGATCGACACTGGCGGCCCGCTGGGCCGGGCCATCGTGGTCATCATCGGCGCCATCGCTGAGCTTGAGCGCAACCTCATCATCGAACGGGTGCGCGCCGGCATGCGGCGCGCTCGCCTCGAAGGCCAGCACATCGGCCGTAATCCGTTGCAACTCGACCATGCCGCCATCCAGCGAGACCGCCAGGATGGCCAGAGCCTGCGCCAGATCGCCAAAGCCCATCGCATCTCAACGGCCACCGTACAACGCGTGCTCCGCGAACATGCTCAAACCGCTCAGGAGCAAGCCGCATGATTGATGAATCGTCAGCTGTTTTACCACTGTGGATGTTGTTATCGGCCACCTTCGGCTTCATGATCGGCGAGGCTTTTGGCGGCCAGGCCCGTCTTCGCAAGTATCTCGAGCAGGCCAATGAGGATCTCCGCGAGCAACTCGAGAGGGCACAACCCTGCGCACAGGCCCTGCAACGTGCCCTCGATCAGCAGAGCAAAGTCATCAATGACATCCACCGGCGACTCGTCACTGTGACAAAAGGTCTCGAAAAACCTGTCCAGTAAACCCAATCAAATCAATGGCCGGATCTCCCCGATCCGGCCGTGTCATAAGGTATGGATTGCCGCACTGGTTAGATAGGCGGGGAGAATGGATGGGCTCAGGACCCGCCAATAGGGTTTACAAGTTGCGTTGCAAACGTCCGTTGGGTTATTGCCGTATCCTCCGGGACGCCGATGTCGTCGGGAGTGATCCTCGATTCACGAAAAATCCAAGGCTCGAACCGAGCGTTTGGGAGTCATATTCTCGCATTCTGGTCGGATCACCGGCCACCCGGACAGAGCACCGACCCCTCGCGGCAGAGTTGGGGATGTATCGCCGACAATCCAGGAACTGCGGAAATTCTGGGCCCTGCGGCGTTTGCCGGCATGCATCATCCGGTATTGAGGCCAGCCTTAGATCTCAGGATTCAGTTTGCTGCGGGAACAAGCGCACCGTCGCAGCGACAACGCGCTCGATCTCGATGCCTCGATCCAGATGCAGCGCTTCCAGTGAACCAAGGTCTTCAAAGGCTACATGGCTGAGTGTGAGGTGGCGGTGTGAGTGCATTTGTATGGAGATAATTTGCGTGCTTTATCTGCCTTTGTAATCCTGGAACAACTCAGGGAATCGCGTTTTGAGTACCTCTATCTTCGGGCGGCATCTGCAGGAACTGTTCTGGCGGAAGGGCGCGAGGAGTCATTCGCGCCATGAGGACGGCGCCCTTGAAGTAGAAGGCCTTGTTGATCCGGGTTCCGACAGACGAACGGCCCATTCCCTGTGGAGCGAGCTGAACTTCGCCGGAACCCTGCAGTTCATCATCGACATAATTACTGAACAGTTTGCCGTCGTAGACGGCGGTAACGCGAAACCACTTTCCGAGCGGATGCAGCATCTGGCAATTCAGCAGGGTCTTGGCTTTGCCATTCGATGTGGCGAAGCTGTCCAGACACCACTGCCCGTCGACGATGCGGATCTCAAAGAGCATCCGGTTCTCAGTATCTTTACCGGTATTTGGATCCACTTCTTGCAGATGGAAGAAGCGCTGCGCTGGAGCACCGTCTCTATCCGGCCGGAATATGACCTCCCAGGTGAAGCTAGAGGCTCCAGCCAACGGGTGCACGTCAACGAAGAGCGCGTCTTCAACGCCGTTGAATTTGACAGCTTTTCCGTACGGAGACTCAATCAGACGCGCATGCCCGAAGGCCGTTACGGGATGCCCACCGAGTGACTCAATCTGGTCGAACCGCCATACTGTGGTTTGCGGAGTATTTTTATCCCCGCCGGCGATCTGGCTGCTTTGTGCACGCACCGCCTGTAAGGAGATCCACTGACGCAGAGAAGGAAAGCCGAGGATGGGATTCCGGCCTTCAATGGGCATAAAGATTGCGATTGAGATGGCGGCGACCGCGAAGACAAGACAGAAAGACTTAGGCAATGAAAAGACCTCTGCGCCGGATAACACTCGTTTGGTTGCACAGCAATCATTGCAGCCACCGCGCAGTTATTGCAAACATTGGGGTTTAAAAACCGCGGGGGAGAGGGACTTCAGGAGATTGAAGGTGCTGAATGTATGCGTCTATCATCTCCGCTGCTTCGTCCATTGCTTTAGTCGTCTTTTGCGATTATCTTGCCACCAATGTTGAAATCTGTCTTCAAGATGAGGAGCATTCAGTTGAAGCGAAGCTCACCCTTGTTGTTTCTGCCGATTTTTGTGATGGGCGCGGTTTTGGTTGCCAAGGGACAGAACCCTGATGCAACTTGTTGCTCTTCCGTATCTTCCTCAACGGAAACAACTTCCAAAGAGCCTGGACTTCTCTTTTATCTTTCCGGCGACCATGGCTTCAATGCCGACTATGCTGCGGGCGGCGACGCGGCACCAAATTTCAACTCCGACGTCAAGATTCTTTCCGGTGGCGCTAAAGGTTCCTATTTGCAGTGCGGAAATAATCAATTGCTCTCCTATTGGGCGCCCGGCAACATATACGCGCAGCGTGGAACGCTTTCCTTCTATTGGCGGTCACGCGACCCAGTGGACGAGACTGCGTTTCCGATATTCCGTGTCGGTTATGCAGACCATTCGAGCTGGGACCAGGTGTGGCTGCGTATCGATTACAACGGTCACGGCTTCGACGCCTTCGTCACCGACGTGAACCTGGGCCGGACCCGCATCTCCTATGACATGCCAAGTTTTCCCAAGCCGGACCAATGGGTAAACCTAACACTCACATGGGATGAGACGACCGGTATCCGCTTCTATGTGGATGGCAAGATGGTGGCCGATAAGGCTGCGACGGGAATGTTTGATGCCGGACTGGATCAGTTTGGGCCACACTCCCGAATAATCGGGCCAACCGGTGTGGAAAGCAGTTATAACTATGACCGTGGCGGAGACCTTGACGAGTTGCGTATCTATGACCGTGCGCTGAGCGATGACAATGTGGCTTCGCTTGCCAAAGGCGAAATCCCTCAGAATATTCCTGCTATCGCGCGCAGCTTGGAAGACGTAGAAACGCGGAAGGAGTGGTGGTTCCACTATGGCTGGAACCGTCCCGGCTATCTACCTGCTGCACTACCTGCCAAGATCACTACCGTACGCAAGGTGCAAATCAACGACGCGTACGATATCGGGCGCTGGTGGTGGAGAGCGAATGACGGCATCCGCGAAACCACATGGCCGGGCGTCTACAATCGCTCGCGCCTGACGGGTCGTTTCGACTATTTTCAGCTGCCAGATTGGGATTGCTACGCGATCTCCGGTAAGACCGTCACATTCATTCTGCCCGACGAGCCATGGAATCATCTGGAGCTCAGCGGGGGCGCATTCGGCAACATGACGTTGCTGACACCGGACGTATCCGAGGACGCGGTTCGCCGGGCCGGGCTCGATGGAAAGATGCTGCCAGGAAAGACGCTCTTCGAGCGGCCCAGCGGGCAGGAAACGACATTCCACGACATTCCTGAGCCGGTCACAGGAGGTAAACTGCAATTCACCAATGTGGAGCAGGAGACCCCCATCGGCGAGTTTTCCGCTTACTACGTTCATGCAGGCGATCCACCGGAGGGAATTGTTCAGCTCAAGTACAGGCTGACGACACACAATTCACCGGCTGACAATCCGTGCTTGCATTTTCTGCTCAACTTCATTCATGACCGCTATCCCGCCGACGAGCGCTCGGTCATAGTCGGCGTCCCCGGCGGATTCGCAGGCGGGCGCGGGCGTTCTGGTTCAGCGCCGGGTGCGCCTGCCAGCCTAGAGAGCGGGCCCGCTATGCCGATCGTGCATATCCTCATTCCTGCTGATTTGCGAGGTCTGCCGGCGAATACGACGCACGTCCCCTCCTTTACCTGGGACGATATGTATGCGGGTCTTGACGGTATATCCATCGATCTACCCGCACTGAACGTGAAGTCGACGCACGGTGATTATGTGCCGATGAACATTGAGGTGATGGATCCACTGTGGCCGATGCGCGACATGCTTAACTTTACCTTTTCCGTGAAGCCGGGCGAAGCACACACCTTGTGGCTCGATACGCGCGACCGCATTCTGCCTAACGACAAGAGCCTTCTGATCACGATTGCTTCGGCCAGCGTGGAGTTCAATGCCGCCGCTTTGGAGGGCGCTGAGGTGCGGCTGATTTTCAAACCGTACAAAGATGCCCTTAAAGAACATGTTGCCGACCGGCTGACTCAGGTGCGCGACAATTTTTCCAACATGACCGAAGAACACGTTAACAGCCGCCGGCTAAATGCCTACAATCGGTTCTACGCCGACATTACCGATCTGCTGCGTGTAGACCCCTCCAACGATCTGGGCCGCAAGTACTGGCACGAATGGAACCCTGAGACGGCGCCCCCTGATTACACTCCGCCGACGGTGCCGGCAGATGTGCCCGCGTGGGCCTATCTTCAGGCGAAGGACGTGGGCTACTTCCAGCGAATCGCAGACTTTTACGTCGACAAACGCCAGGCTTGGGACGGTGAATTCGGCGGCGGTCTCGGCGACGACAGCGACTTTACCAACTTGTTTCCTTCTCTGGCCCTAATGGGTACGGAACCGGAGAAGTTGAAGACCTCTCTCTCCAGAGAACTGGAGGCAATGTACGAAAACAATATGTGGACCCATGGACTGGCAACGGGTCAATTTGACGAACTGCACAGTTATGAGGATGGACTGAATGTGCTCGGCCAGTCGTTGATGATGGACTTCGGCAACCCGAAGGATCTCGAACGCGCCATGGTAACGGCGCGTAGATTGGAGTGGCTGACAGGAGTCAATGCTGCCGGGCATCGGCATATCCGCTCTTCCTACTTCAGCGGCTCAAAGATGGCTGAAGGCGGCGTGTGGGGATGGACCAAGGGCCGTTCTTATATGGTTTTTCATCCGGCCCTCGATCTTGTACTCTTCAATGGTGCGCCGGAGACACGCAAGATGGTGCTCGAGACCGTCGATGGCATGTTAGCGCACCGCAAGCAAGAGGCGGACGGCCGGTTCGTCACGCGGACGGAGATCGGCTTCAAATCCGACGAAGATTTGCCCTGGGGCGACACCACGCCCGATTTTATGTTCTGGGCCGCGTATCGCTGGACCGGCGACAAAAAGTATTTGCTGCCATTCATGGATGCAGGTCCGTCGTCGCTTGCGCATATCAGCTCAGACGCTCTTGATATGTTGAACCTGCGCGAACCATGGGGTAAGCAGTTGGTGGCGACGGCAGACGGAGCTGACTCTACCACAAGAGTGGCGACAACCAGAGCGCAGTCCACCACCGGCTCTGCCGAAACTTTCGCATGGCAGGTCACGGGCGATCCGAAATATCTAAACCGGCTTTACGCCGCACAATTGCAGGCGGAGTCGAATCGGGAATGGATCAATACAGAAGGCAGTCTATGGATTGATCGCGTGACTGACTCCGCAGGCCCGATGTTTGTCAATACCGAGTTGCAGCGTGCGCGCCTTGGCGGCATCGCGCTGGTTCGCAATCACATCTATCCGGGCAATACTGTCGGCTGGAAATTCGTCGCGCCCGCCACACCAAGCAGCGTCGGAATTCTCGTTCCTGAGGCTACGCCGGATCACCTGAAGATCATCGTCTATAACCTCGAAGCCCGGCCAGTAAAGGCGCAGATGACTGGATGGGAGATCAATCCGGGCAAGTGGGAGATCACCCAAGGTACACGCGGCAACCTGGAGACCGATCTGGTCAAAAGCGTCAGCACGCGATCGGAGAACTTCGAACGTAGCACGAGTCTCGACTTTACATTTACCCCGCACACGACGACTGTGCTGGAACTCAAGCTGGTTGAGAGAGGTGTTCCGTATTGGTCGCGGCCCGATCTGGGAATCAGCGCGGACGACGTAAGTCTTGAAGGCAACCAAATGAAGGTAACGGTCCATAGCCTTGGCTCGGTCGATGCACCGGCTTCGAAGGTGGTGCTGCGCGACAGCTCTGGCAAGGTGCTCGCAAAGGCAGATGCAGCCCCGCTGAAGGCGCCTTTGGACCTGCTCCCCAAGACTGAAGTTGTCACATTGGTCCTTCCTTCCGGTGCCGACTGGAAGGGTGGAAGTGTGAGCGTTGAGATCACCGGCACGCTGCCGGAAATTACACTGATGAACAATCGAGTGCAGTTCTAACATTGATAAGTAACCTGCCTGAAGGAGGGCCAATGTCTTCAAATGTAATCACTGTCCAATCTTCCAGCGAAGAGAAAATGTCTGCACCTGAGCCAGGTCTTCGCCGCCAGGTGATGTCTTATAGCAAGAGCATGATGCTGGTGCGACACACAATGATCAAAGGCTGGACCGGAGCGCTCCATAGCCATCCGCATGAGCAGATGGTTTATGTGGTTCGAGGCAAACTCATCTTTGAACATCCCCAAGGGAAATTCCAGGTGGCCTCCGGCGAGAGCTTCATTGTTCCTGGGAATGTGCAGCATCAGGCTTCGGCTTTGGAAGACTCTGAGGTTCTGGACGTCTTCACGCCGATGCGCGAGGACTATGCAAGCCCACAATAGTGCGGATAGATAAGCTGCGATCTCGGAGCGGCGTCGTCACTCCATCGATGCCGAGACGGAGTCCATCGAGCATGCTCAAGACGCGGCGCTGATCAGGCCTTCCCGCGCAAGATCTTCGTGAACAAATGCCGGAAGCGGGTTCATGGCATCGAGAATTTGTCGTCTCTAAGAACCGACCCCAAAGAGGGTGGATGAAGCGCATACCCCTCCAATACTTTGAATCAGTCTCCTGAAACGCACATTCGGCTTGGAAAGCGGCTAGAACGAGGCAGGTCACTTCTGGGCAGACTCCGAGCTCTGGGAACGCGCATCGGCCTGTTCTAGTCAATCGAGAACCATGCGCATTCAGCTCGGCGGACTTCGGTACCAATCTGAATGTCTTCAGCTGTCCATTGCTCGGCTGGTTGGAACGGCTACCTGTCATTCAGGAGGCCGCGAGTCCAATCTCGGTCGGCCTCGCCACAGATTCCAAAAGACCTATCCGGATGGGCTGAAATCAAAAAGAACGCAAAGGGACACAAATCTGTGTCCCTCTGCAAATGCATTCCCGTCCCGCCCAAGGTATTACCGACCTCCAATTGATGTCGCGGCTTGCTCGATAAACTCTGCGACTCTCTGTGGCTCCTGAAGCATTGCGAGATGGCAGGTTGGCAATGTGATCGTTGTGGCCCTAATTCTTTCCGCCATCGACTCCTCCAGACCAGCGGTGATCGCCTTATCTTGAGCCGCGACAATGAACCATGTAGGCTTCGTTCGCCAGGCGGGTATCACAGTGGGCGTCGCCGAGAGGGCCGCAACAGACGCCGAGCCTTGTGTAGCCGTTAGCTGTGCCTGCTCAGGTTTCGATAAGTCTTGAGCAAAAGCGATTGCCACGCCTTGTGCGGAGATCGTTGCGAATTGGTTGGCCGTGTCGAAGAGAAGGAATGGCGTGAGCGGAGAACCAGCTTTTAGCGTCCCCAGCAGAGAGAGCGCGGATTCCCCGCTATCGGGAGCAAACGCGGCAACATAAACCAGGCCTGCTACATTTGGATTGTTTCCAGGCGTGTCTCCGATGACAACGCCTCCATAAGAGTGTCCGACGAGCAGCACGGGACCCGGGTATAACTTCGTGATGCGCGTAATGGCACGTTGAGTCGCTGCGTCATCGTCTGCAAGGGAGGTAAGGGGAAGCTGCGCTGCGACCACGTGATATCCGTCGACCTCCAGCAGAGGAATCACGCCAGACCAGCTCGACCCATCAGCCCACGCCCCGTGAACCAGTACGATGTTGTTGACGCCACGATTGAAATTGTCTTGCGATGATTCTGTTAATTGTTGGGCATAGCCAACGCTATGGAATCCTGCTGTAAGCAGAAGTCCTACACTCAACACTCCTTGCATGGTTGTTCCTGTTCTCATAAATTGTCCTCTCATATTTTGATCTTCACTTCGTGTGCCGATTTGTTTGGGGAGCGCGTTTCGCGGGCTTCTGTTCGCCGTTCTCTAATTCGCTCTGGCTTTTAACGCGGCATCGAAAATCACACCGGCGACCTTCGACGGTTGAGCCAGCATAATTACGTGGCTGGACGGGACAGTGGTCGTTGTAGCCCCGATTTTCTTCGCCTGAGCTGCTTCGAGGTCGGGTGAAATTGCACGGTCATTTGCGGCGATGATGTACCACGAAGGCTTCGACTTCCAAGCTGGAATCGTGACCTCTCCCTTCATTGCGGCAACACTTACTGGCACCTGCGTTGCGATCAGAACCGCAACCTCCTTGGCGGAAAGGTCCTGCGCGAAATCCTCAGCAATCCCCTTGGAAGTCAGTTTGAGGAAGCCACTCTTGTCGGGACGTAGTTCTGAGCCGATAGGCGTTGGAACGCTCGAGATGAGACCAAAGGCGGATTCTCCCGCATCTGGCGCCACAGCCGACACATAGACGAGTCCGGCGACCTTAGGATCGTTCCCGGCTTCGGTGATGACAGCTCCGCCGTACGAGTGACCGACAAGCAATATCGGCCCGTCCTCGAGAGCAATGGCCCGCTGCGTCGCTGAAACGTCGTCTGCGAATGATGTGAGCGGAATCTGGACGGCAACAACGTGCAGGCCCTTTGCCTCCAACAATGGAACCAGCCTTGACCAGCTCGAACCGTCCGCCCATGCCCCATGAATCAGGAGTACGGTTTTTATCTCTTCGGTGGGCGGTGTTTGTCCCGTCGCCTTAGCGGCAGGAACGATGACTGCGAGTAGTGCGACACACGTCGCCACCACATTCCGAACAAGCTCGAATGCATGCATTATTGTTTCTCCTGTATGTGGGGAAGATCCGTACAGGACTTGAAGTTGTTCTCTTAGAACCAGTACGGACCTAGCTAATGCGGACATGCACGTATTTCTTGTAGCATTCTCACATTCGCTATCCTGTTGCATCTGAGGGTAGTTTTGTATGCGGGAAAGTATCTAGGCGAAAACCATCAAGAGTTGGCTATTCCTGCTGTATATTTCAAGGGTGGCCGCAAAGAGACGGCCCGCTGTCGCTGGATCGAGAATCGATGTCTATAGGCTAAGACCCGCAGTAGCCGCGAGCCATCCCCCGTCGCCATATCCCAGGAGCTACCCCGTGAATTCGTTTAAAGGAGCGGTTCAGTGCAGATTGATCCGCGAATCCACATTGAATGGCGATGTCCGCAAGAGGCAGGCGGGAATTCGTCATTAGATCCCTGGCCCTATCCACGCGGCGTTCAATCAACCACTTGTAAGGCGGCCTGCGAAAGGTTTGTTTGAAGGCCCGAGCAAAGTGGCTTACTGACAAATCGCATGCTTCTGCAACCTGCTGGAGGTCTATATTGCCGTCCAGATGAGCCCCCAGAAACTCTGTTGCTTTTCGCATCTGCAGAGAAGAGAGCCCACCCCGATATTGCGAATCCGATATTCTCACACCACCATAAGCGAGGACAAAATGACAGTTCAAGGCATGCAAGACATGGTCCAAGAAAATCTTTGAAGTGTGATGGGGGCGCTCAAGCGTAGAGTTGAGGGTCCATCCCAGGTGGTAGACCACAGGGTCCAATTGCCCAAGCGGCCAGACCAATTGGTCCACTCGTGGCGCCCGATGGGCATAGGCGATTTCATCCAGAGCAGCTTGAGTGACATACAGCACCAGCGCGTCGAAGGGATTTGGGAGCAGAACCGCCGGCTCCTCTCGTAAGTCGATTGCACTGACGGCCCCAATTGGGTAAGAACCGCTCGATACCTTTTTGCTGCCGAAGAATTGCTCGATAAAAGGAATAGCTTTGAGTTGCAGTGCAACTAAATAGTCGCGTTCACCAGCGATCGGACGAGCAATCTCGGGGAGACCTTCGCTGCTCTTGACCCGTCCGAACGAAAACGAGGAATGTTCAGAAAGCGTGACCTCCGCCGTAGGCGAATCCTTGAGATGCATAGTCTCGGCGAGTCGATTCCAGAGGGTGGGGACTTCGGTGGCCGTATTCATGTATGCGAACCCTAACCCTTTCTTGAGCCAAATATCAAAACAAAATCCCCATTACATAATTAGAGTGCATGTGTACTCTGAGGGCGGCAAAGTATTTTGGTTAAGGCGGAAGGATGCGAAAGTCACGGGTTGAGAAGACCGAGACAAGAGCACGAATTCTCTCGATAGCCTCAAGAATGTCCTTGGATAAAGGCCTGAAGATGGGAGGGATGCGCGACGTTATGGACGGTGCAAGCCTAACGCCGGGTGGGTTCTATCGGCACTTTCCGTCGAAGGACCGGCTCATCGCTGAAGCGAGCAGTGCGGCATTTGATTGACCGTTTGCCATGTTGGAAGGCGAATCCTGGGCAAATCTCAGCTACTCGGCAGCAACTCAACCCTCCTCAGGCCGCTGTCCGCCAGTGCGGCAATCCATACCTTTTGACACGGCCGGATCGGGGAGATCCGGCCATTGATTTGATTGGGTTTACTGGACAGGTTTTTCGAGACCTTTTGTCACAGTGACGAGTCGCCGGTGGAT
>Ga0302197_10005369_pt1 | contig 10978 bp, 9 predicted proteins | sample II_Bog_N2_1_FD_193526 | JGI IMG/M metagenome (GOLD analysis project Ga0302197, IMG submission 193526) | Peat permafrost microbial communities from Stordalen Mire near Abisko, Sweden - II_Bog_N2_1 | ecosystem: Environmental > Terrestrial > Soil > Wetlands > Peat | place: Sweden: Abisko, Stordalen...
CAGGGGTCGCCCGACAGAGTCGGCCACCAATTGCTCAAACTCAGTCTCCGGACGTACGGGTACGTCCTGTCGCGAAATCTGCGAAGGATTCAGCGGCGGTCTAGTCGGTACGTACTGATCCGAATTCATTCCCCTAGGGGAATTCAATACAGGTGTGGTGAGCGGAGCGGAGGAATAGTCGCGACCCATGCCGCTCCCCGTTCGCTGACCCTGTTGAGCGCCCGCGCACAGAGGCGTCGCCGCCAGCGTCGGATCCGAGCAATCCGTGCCTGATCCTTGCGACTGCGACTGAGATTGCTGTGAAAGATCGCCAAGAGACTGCGAGCGTCCCATTCCACATGTGAGACCTAGGATCAAGGCTAGCAGCGCTAGTTTTGCCATAGCAGATTCTGAATTTCGCACTTTGGAAAGATACAAGCGACCGACTTTTCGAATTCTCAAGAGTCTGATGCAACGTTTCTGCTTATGGCTGCCGACTATAACCCTATAAGGTCATAGGAAGTACATAAAGCGAGGATTCATCTCTTTTACAGATCAAATGTCAAAGCAAAATTCATCCTTCTCCACGTGTCGCCTAACTCAGTCCACCAAGGCACCAAACCATCCAATATACGGGACTTGCGCACTTGTGATCCAGACGAGAATTGTATTGTGGCGGAAAACGGCGAAAACACCTATTTTCCGCTGGAAAAGGCGCGGGAATGGAACGCCAGCGCCTCTCCCAGATAGGTTAGAAAATACTCGGCACCGTGGTTGCCCGGATAGAGATGAAATTCGTGGGAAATCCCTTCGGACTTCAACTGCCGGTCAAGTACGCCGGCGCCTTCGTCGAATCCAAATTCGTCATCGCGGCCACAGTTAAAGTAAATGGAGAGGCCGCTCGCCCTAATTCGCGACCGATCCTGTTTCGCCAGATAAAAGGGACTGTTCTGGTTCCAGTGGCGCAGGTCGATCGGATTGCCAAATACAGATTCGAGAAAAACGCTCAATGGACTATTCGAATTCGGCGCCTCGATCCGCCGGGGTGGCTCGGGAATGAGCGCGGCGCTCTCCGCACTCACGGACGAGAACAACTCCGGATACGCGAAAGCAAATCGCAGCGCTCCGTATCCACCCATGGAAACGCCGCTAATGGCTCGAGCCGAGCGCTCGCGGCCAACCAAATAGTGCGCTTCGATATAAGGCATGAATTCGTGAATGAAGAAATCGCTGTACCGGACGCGCCCGTCGGCGGAATTTATGTAGAAACTCCGCATCCCATCCGGAGTCACAATCAGAAAATCGGAAATTTTCTCTTGTTGCCAGAGATCTTCGACCAGATCCCATCCCGCTCCCTTAAATAATGTCTGTTCGTTATCGCCGAGCCCGTGCAGAAAATAGAGCACCGGATAACGTCGCCCGGCGTGGCTCTTAATCGCCGCGTCGTAGCCTGTCGGCAGCAACACGCAGTAGTGGATCGCCTGACCGAGAATATGGCTATTGAGCGTGTTGCAGTCAATGCGGCCTTGCGCGCGAACTTGAGCACCAACGAATGGGATCAGGAACAGCACTACACATCGCAACCAACGGCACATGGAATTAGTTTACCCGCCCCCGATTATTCGTACCGCAGCGCCTGCACCGGATCGAGGCGCGCCGCACGAGCGGCCGGATAGAGGCCTGACACCAGACTGACCAGTAGAGAAAATCCAACTGCACCCAGAACAAGCCAGAGCGGTACAGACCAGATCTGCGCCGGAGGAAAATGCTGGCGGGCAAGATAGATATTCGTTCCAAAGTTAATCAGGCGTCCAATTACCCAGCCCATCGTCACTCCAAGTGCGCCGCCCACAAGACCCATAGCGCCCGCTTCGGCAAAGAAAAGACCACGCACATCAGCGTCGCTCGCGCCTAAAGCTTTCATGATGCCGATCTCGCGGCGGCGCTCGAGAATCGCCATCACCAGCGTATTCACGATGCCAATCGATGCGACCGCCAGAGCCAGGCTCCCAAAGATTGCCAGGAAACCGTCCAACACCGCGAAAAACTGCCGCACGCTCTTCGTGGCATCGACCAACGAGAAGGCGCTGAAGCCCATCTTCTTGATGGCGTCTTCAACCGCAGGAACTTGATTTGGATTTGCGACTCGCACGCTGAGCGAACCATAGGTTGGCGTCCCGTTGGCCGATGCATCGCGCGATTCAGGCATAACGTGCAGCGCCTGCAAAAGCTTGAGCGGTAAAAAGACGCGCGCCCGTGCCGCCCCTCTCATGCTGTCGGGATCGAGGTCCGTAACGCCCACGATCTTCAGAGATTGCTCGCGGGATACCACAGAATAAGCAGAGCCCTCCGCAGCACCTTGTGGGGCTCCGGTTTCCGAAGAAGAGGAGCCCGACGAAGGCGAGGTCGTACGCTCCGCGTAGCGCATCGTCAATTCTTTTCCAACTAGAGGCTTGGCCAAGTCCGCAATGTTTCTGTCGTCGATTCCCTGCTTTGGCGCCATTCCCAGCAATTCTTCGGCGAACGATTTCTGCAGAATCACTTCCGGGCTGCTCTCCGAAGAGAAGAATCGCCCTTGCATCCCATCGAATGCATCGTTGTTATTCTTCGCAGAAAAGGGAACACCGGCAACCATTGTCAGATGCGGCTTTTGGTCGAAGCGTAATTCGGTCACGAAGCGAATATCGGGATAAGCTTCAACCACGCCGTTGATCTGCTCAATTTTGCGCCGCGCAGCTTCATCCATTGAGGGACTATCCGCGGGCGTAGGACCCTCTTCGCGGGCTTCGCGAAAGTTGCGCATATCGCGCTTCGAACTCGCCACCACTGTGTCGAACAGGCCAGACTTCTCCAGACGCTGAGAGGCTAATTGCTGTAATCCGATGCCCAGCGAAAGCATCGCCACGAGCGACGCGACTCCCACCGAGATTCCAATCGTAGTCAGCGAATTTCGAAAGATGGATTCCCTCAGGTTACGAAACGCAAGGTCGGTAACGTCGTACAGTTTCATCGGATTGCTCCCAGCTGGACATCTTCGACCAGTTTGCCGTCGGCCAGATGCAGCATTCGCCCCGCATATTTCTCAGCCAGTGCTTGCTCGTGAGTCACCATTAATACCGTCATGCCCAGCGTCTGGTTGATGTTTCGAATCAGTTCCATGATCTCGGTGCCGGTGCGGCTGTCTAGATTACCCGTGGGTTCATCCGCCAACAACAACTTAGGACGGTTGATCAGCGCACGCGCCAACGACGCCCGCTGCTGCTCCCCGCCCGAGAGCTCCATGGGACGATGCGACAGTCGCCCGCCGAGACCAACGCGTTCGAGTGACTGGCGCGCAAGACCGGAACGCTCGCCGCGATCGACTTCCGCAAAACGCAGTGGCAGCTCAACGTTTTCCAGTAAAGTCATGCTGGCAATCAGATTGAACGACTGGAAGACCATGCCCACAGTGTGAAGCCGGTACTTGGCCAGCGACTCGCGAGACAGCGCCGCCAGATTGTTGCCGTGAACCACGACCGCGCCCGACGTCGGACGGTCAAGTCCTGCGACAAGATTTAGGAGGGAAGACTTGCCGCTTCCGGAAGCACCCAGCAGCGCTACAAATTCTCCTGCGCGCACATCGATCGAAATCCCGTCCACCGCGCGCACCACCGTCTCGCCCATCGTGTAGTGACGACGGACATTCTCCGTGCGAATGGCGAGAGAATTTAGCTGATTCGTTTCCATCACAAACCTGTGATCCCGAACAAAATGAGGAATCCCTACCCCGCCACAAATGTGTGCGGCTACAGAAAGTCTATCGCACCGCGCCACCCAACTTGATCGCCCAACACTGCAATTTCCTTCGACCATGAGCGAAATGAAGGCCAGTCTTGCGCAAAGTTTGTCGTGCGCTCCGTTACGGTTTTCGCATAGACTTTCTTTCATCTTTCTTCTAGCTTTTGGGTTTGGAGGGCTTCTTTGGCTCGTGTTGCGAAAATTTCTCCGGCAGTCAAGAAACGCGCTGCTCAAATTAAAGTGCTGCTAATGGACGTTGACGGCACCATGACCGACGGCGGCGTCACGTTGCTCTCGCAAACCGACGGCACAGCGCTTGAAATCAAAACCTTTGACGCCCACGATGGGCAAGGCTTGACGCTCGCCCAAACTGCAGGTCTGCGCACGGGATGCATCACCGGCCGCGAAAGCTCCGCGCTCCGCCGTCGCGCTCAAGAAATGCGGATGGAATTTATCTACATGAAACAGCCCATTAAAATGCCGGCTTACGAAGAAATCCTACAGAAAGCGGGCGTCCCTGATTCCGCCGTCGCCTATATCGGCGATGACCTTCCAGACATCCCCCTGATGCGTCGCGTTGGCCTCGCTGTGGCTGTCGGCGACGCGGTTCCCGAGGTAAAGAAAGCGGCGCACTACACGACCACCGCATTGGCTGGGCATGGCGCAGTGCGGGAGGCAGTCGAGGTCGTGCTCAAAGCCAAAGGGATTTGGACGGAGATGATCGATAAGGCGCGAGCGTAATTTGCCCGCTCTCTCTGAACCCGGAGCGAAATGAATCTCATCTACTGTTCTCGGGTGTGTGTTCGCGGAAAATGAATACGCCCTTCGCGCCGCTGCTCAGCGCGCAACATTTTTGTGCTTGGAGTTCCTTATGTCGATCCGCCCCGTAAAGCGCCTCATCAAATCGAAACCCACCATGGAAGGGGCGGGAGTGCATCTACGCCGCGCCTTTGGTTTCGGAGACACCAAAGAATTCGATCCATTTCTCTTGCTCGACGATTTTCGCAACGATGTTCCGGAAGACTACCTGGCCGGATTCCCCTGGCATCCCCACCGTGGCATCGAGACCATCACCTACGTGCTCGCCGGAACTGTAGACCACGCCGACAGCATCGGTAACAGCGGCGTCATCTCCTCGGGCGATGTGCAATGGATGACGGCGGGCAGCGGCATTATTCATCAAGAAATGCCCAAGGGCGATCGAGCCGGACGAATGCACGGCTTTCAACTCTGGGGCAATCTTCCTTCTGCGTTGAAAATGACTGCACCCCGTTATCAGGAGGTGAAGGCCGCTGAGATCCCAGAAATCACCGACGATGATGGGACTCATGTCCGCGTCGTCTGCGGAAACTTCTGGGGCAAAACCGGCCCGGTCGTTGGCGTCGCCGCAGACCCCATTTATCTCGATGTATCGATTTCCGCCGGACGACGAAAGACGCTTCCCGTGGAGACCGTGCGAAACGCCTTCGCCTACGTTTTCTCCGGCAGCGGAAAATTCTGCAACGCTTCTGGCCCGCTGGCAGTGCCCACCGAAGGTGTGAAGTGGTTAGACACGGCTCCTCCTGTCGAGGCGGATAACCGCTCGCTGATTGTGTTCGATCGCGGCGACGAAGTGACCGTGCAGGCGGGCGACGATGGCATCCGATTTCTACTGGTGTCCGGACGTCCGCTGGAAGAGCCCGTCGCGTGGTACGGTCCAATCGTGATGAACACGCAGCAGCAGTTGCGGCAAGCCTTCACCGAGTTGCAGGAAGGCACTTTCTTGAAAACCGGCGACCGCCGCGCATAGGAACCAGCCCTGCATTTAGAATGGCCGCCATGGACCCGATCCAATTGAAGGCGGCTGATCGTTGCCGGTGGGATTGCGTAAGCCTCGGCGAAGTGATGTTAAGGCTCGATCCTGGCGAAGAGCGCATTCACACGGCGCGCAATTTTCGCGCTTGGGAAGGCGGAGGCGAATACAACGTCGCCCGGGGACTACGGCGGTGTTTCGGATTGCGCACCGCGATCGTCACCGCCTTTGCAAGAAATTCCATCGGCCAATTACTGGAAGACCTGATTCTGCAAGGCGGAGTCGATACTTCCCTCGTGCGCTGGGTTGCTTATGACGGCATTGGCAGAACCGTTCGCAATGGTCTGAACTTTACGGAACGTGGTTTTGGCGTACGGGCGGCCGTAGGCTGCTCCGATCGCGGCCACACTGCGATTGCGAATTGCCAGCCCGGCGATTTCGATTGGCAATCGATCTTCGCGACAAACGGCACGCGATGGCTGCACACGGGCGGCATTTTTGCCGCACTGTCTTCCTCGTCAGCGGCGGTGGCCAAAGCCGCTATTGCGGCCGCACGAACCTCGGGCGCAACCGTTTCCTACGATCTCAACTACCGCGAATCTCTTTGGAAAGGCATCGGCGGCAAAGCCCAAGCGCAAGAAGTAAACCGCGACATTGTTTCTTCCGTGGACGTACTCTTCGGAAACGAGGAAGATTTTTCGGCGACCCTCGGCGTCGCCATCGAAGGCGTGAGCCATGACTTCAACGTCCTGCCCATTGCGAGTTACGAAGCGATGCTGAGAAGCGTCGCCGCGCTTTATCCCAACCTCAAACTGATCGCAACCACCCTGCGGACCGCGCACACGGCAACGAAAAACGATTGGGGCGCGATCGCCTTGTATCAGGGCAAGAGTTTTGTCGTTGAGCAACGTCCGCTGGAAATTCTCGATCGAGTAGGCGGCGGAGACTCTTTCGCTTCGGGACTGATCTACGGATTTTTGGCCGGCAAAGATCCGCTATGGGCGGTGCAATGCGGAGTCGCGCACGGAGCCCTGGCCATGACAACGCCCGGGGATACCAGCATGGCAACGCTTTCCGAAGTTGAGGCGGTAATGCGGGGCGGGGCCGCTCGCATCTCGCGATGAGCGCCATCGCCGCAATGCAATCTCACTGCGAGTCTTTCGGTCGTCTTCCGCTCATCTGGCCCCTCGCGTATCGCTCGCCATGGGACGAAACGCCGCGAGAGCAGCACCTAAGCGCTCCAACCCGCCGCTGACCGTGTCGTGCGTACCGCAGAATCCAATGCGAAAGTGTTGCGGCTGCTCGAAAAATTCTCCCGGCACAACGCTCGTCTCGAACTGGTCCCGTAACATCTTCACAAATTCCTCCGCGCGACCGACCTTCAGCCGCGGAAACACCGTCGTCCCAAAACGGCTGGGCTCACAATCGAGATCGGGTTGGCTCGCAAGAAACTGGTTGAGCAATACGCGGTTGGGCTCCAGTAGCGCACGGGCACGCTCGCGCACGCGACCAAGATTGTCGAGAACGATCACCGCAAGAAGTTCCGCCGGATGCACCGGGCTTCCGTATGTGAAATCGACGATCTGCCACATCCGTCGCGCCAGTTCCGGCTGCGCCAGAATCCATCCACATCGAATGCCGCTTAGTCCGTAGGCTTTCGTGAGGCTGCTGGTGATGACAAAGTTCGGTCCCAGATGAAAAGCGGACCGCCAAGGCTGATCGAAGAGTGTTTCCAGATAGACTTCGTCCACTAGAACGCGCGCTCCCACGCGGGCCGCCATTTCGCCCACTTGCTGCATCGTCTTTTCGTCGGTAAAAGCGCTGCTGGGATTGTGCAGGTTGCACAAAACCACCAGCCGCGTTTGTGGCGTCAGGTTGCGCTCCAATTCTCCCAGGCCGAGACGAAATCCCTTGTCCGCGCGTCGCTCGAAGCGACCCACCTTGGCGCCGATGTGATCAAGAACGGTAAGCAGCGGATCGTAGGACGGACGCTCCACCAATACCTCATCGCCCCGGCCGACCAATGCGGTGAGCGCGATAAAATTCGCCATCGACGTGCCGTGAGTGTAAACCACGCATTCCTCAGGCACTCTCGATTTCGCTGCCAGGCGCTCCATCAGCGGCCGAAAGCCATAAGGACCCGTGCCTCCAATCTCGAGGGCCTCGATGCGCACTGGAAGTTCTGCCAGCGGATAATCCGCCACTCCACTAACCGCCAGATTAAAGCGCGCTTCGGAGTGCAATTTGGCCCAAGCCAGATATTGAGACACCGCAGCCGATCGTGATTCGTTCATGACTTATTCATCATAATTACTGCGATGAAATTCTATGATTCGCGTTGCGCCGGCTCCACAGCCAGTAGACCGGAATCCCCGCCAGCAGCAGAACGAAACCAATGAGACTGTTCTCCGGATAGCGATAGATTGTGTTCCCCACAACCCACCAGCATATCGCGACAAACAACACCGTAGTGACGGGATGGCCCGGGATAACCGTCGCTGGCGTTCATCTCCCCGCGCACAGCTCTACTTCGGAAGACGAAGATTGTCGTCGCGGTCAGCCCGAAGAATAAGAAATCCATTGCGATCACGTAATTCAAAATCTGTTCATAGCGTCCCGACAGGGCAATGACAATCGTCCAGACACTTTGCAGGATGATCGCTACGACGGGAACGCGGGTGCGGGGATCGAGCCACGCTACGGCGCGAAAGAACAGACCATCATCGGCCATGGAAAAGTAAACACGAGGCGCCGTCAGAATCGACTGGCTGAGAAATCCGAGAGTCGAAATTGCGATTGCTGCGGCGATAAAAGTCGCGCCGCGCTGCCCCAGCGCCAGCCGCATCACTGCCGTTGCAGGCGTGCTCGTCGCCGCTAAAGCTTGCGGGCCCAGCGCGCGGAGACAAACCCAGTTCACCGCTAAGTAAAGTACAACGACTCCTAAAACGCCGAGCAACAATCCGCGTGGAAGATTTTTCTTCGGCTCTTTCACTTCGGCTGCGAGGAAGTTCGCTGTCTGCCACCCGCCGTAGGCAAAGAGCACCGGAACCATGGCTGCTCCAAAAGATGTGAGCGAGGTGTGGCGCTCGGTCGCGGTAACCAAGGGGACGTGGCGTCCCGCCAGAAACGCGCCCGCGATTACCAGGAGGGCGATGGCTGCGATTTTCATAACCATGAAAGCGCTCTGCGTACGACCTCCCGTTTTTACCCCGAGACAATTGACGAGGGTGAGAATCGCGAGCGCGGCCGTCGCGATGATCCAATCGGAAATTTGCAGGCCGGTAAGTTCGATAAAATAACGGGCGAAAGTAATGGATACCGCCGCCATGCCTCCCGTTTGAATGACGAGCAGTAGAACCCATCCGTACAGAAACGCAACCGCGGGATGATAGGCCTCGCGCAGATAGGCGTACTGGCCACCGACTTCCGGAAGCGTCGCCGCTAGTTCGGCCCAGATGAACGCGCCACCGATCCCGATGACGCCGCCAAAAATCCAGGCTCCTAGTATCAGCGCCGGCGTGTGAACCTGTTGCGCCACTACGTAAGGGTTGATAAAGATTCCGGAGCCGACGATGCCTCCCATAACCAGCATCGTCGCGTCGAACAGGCCGAGTCTCCGGGCCAGAGTGGGCTTCGAGTCTCGGACTCGATCTGCGCGGCGACCCTCACCCACGTGGACGGCTTCGCTCTTGCGCCGCGAGATTCGTCTTGCTGTGGAACATAGAAAGTCACGCCGTCCTGTTCGGCGAAAAGAAAAAACTCTTCAATCACCGGCGAGGGAAAGATTACATCACCATCATCTTCCCGAGCTCCACTCCAATCGTCAAGCCAAACTCGACTTACGCATCCGAATGGTTATGGCGCAAACTACCTTCCTGGCAAGACCAGTCTGATTCTTCCTTGATTGACAGCGACTCCCTCACGGTACTATGTTCGCCTGTCGGGAAAAAGAATAAGCGTGTAAAAGGTCATGCGCCCCCTCATCCCTCTTCAAAAGTTTAGCTACTTTGCCGAAGGCCTCGATCACCCCGAGGGCCTCGCTTTCGATGCGGATGGCACTCTCTGGGCGGGCGGCGAACTGGGTCAGATCTATCGCATCAAGCGCAAGGGTCGTGTGCAGGAAGTCGCAAGCGTAGGCGGCTTCTGTCTCGGACTCACGTTTTCTCGCGATCAGGAGTTGTATGTCTGCAACCCCGCACTGCACAGTTTGCTTCGCGTGAATCGAAAAGGGCGCATTCTCGATTCATGGCATTGTTGCGGCACACGCAAGCTGAAGACGCCAAATTTTTCGGTATTCGATAGGGAAGGCAATCTCTACTTTTCTGATTCCGGAGACTGGGGCGCGACCAACGGTTGCGTCTACCGCTTGCGTAAAAACGGCCAGATCGAGATGTTCGCTGGCCCCTTCTCCTTTGCCAACGGGTTGGCGCTGAGCGCGGACGATCGATTTCTCTATGTTGTCCAGAGCACTCGTGACAACGTGCTGGAAATCGAGATTCGCGCCGATGGCGCAGCCGGAAAGCCCGGAGTTTATGCGTCGAAACTCGCGCGCATTCCCGACGGCCTGGCGTTTGATGTCGCGGGCAATCTGTGGGTCACCTGTTACGCTTCCGACAACGTCTATAAGGTATCTCCCAACGGAAAGGTTCAACTCGTCGCGAATGATCCGGCAGGTACGACCATTGCCCGGCCGACGAACATCGCCTTCGGCGGCCCGAATCGTGATCACATTTTTCTCGCCAATCTGGGACGGTGGCACATCTGCGAGGCCCCCGCAGGCGTTAAGGGACAACTGCTGGCGAATCAAAAGTGAGCAGTCTTGTCACCACCAACAGCATCGATTCGTCGACAATATTCATTTCGTGCCATGCGCCCGCTCCGAGCCTTGCAATTGTCTCTCTCACATCGCAAACGTTCGCATATAGTCGGCGTCGATCTTCAAAGCCTCCATCGGAGGCATGTCAAATTCCTCCTGCTCCACAAACGCGTGTTCGATGCTTGCTTTCTTAGCCGCCTCGAAAATCGGGCGATAGTCGATTGTGCCGTGACCCATTTCGGTCGACGGCGGAGGCGCGGCGGCTGTCGTCGACGCCGTCATCTTGAAGTCCTTCACGTGCAACATCGAAAAACGCTTCGGATAGCGCGTCAGGTAGTCCACCGGATTCTTACCACCCACGACGACCCAGCCGCAATCCATTTCCATTGCGACTCGCGCAGGATCCGTCACGCGCAGCAACTCGTCGTAGAAGACCACGCCATTTTTTGACCGAAATTCGGCCGTGTGATTGTGGTAAGCAAAGCGCATCCCCGCCGCATGCACGCGCTCGCCAATACGATTAAACTGCTCTGCATTCCATCGCCAGTCTTCGAGCGTCATCGCATCTCGTGCCGCCCGCGACCCCGGGTCTTTCACGCTTGACGGATCTTTCA
>Ga0302197_10005374_pt1 | contig 10975 bp, 5 predicted proteins | sample II_Bog_N2_1_FD_193526 | JGI IMG/M metagenome (GOLD analysis project Ga0302197, IMG submission 193526) | Peat permafrost microbial communities from Stordalen Mire near Abisko, Sweden - II_Bog_N2_1 | ecosystem: Environmental > Terrestrial > Soil > Wetlands > Peat | place: Sweden: Abisko, Stordalen...
TTTTATTTTTCTTCTTTTTTTCTTCTTTTTTCTTCTCTTTTTCTTTTTTTTTCTTTTCTCTTCTTAATCTTTTGTATTTTTTTTAAGTCAAGTCAGATTCGGTGAAAACAAACCCGTAATTTAAGGTGTTGAGTTCCCAAACAAGTCCTGTTTTAACAAACCATCCATGTTTCAAGTGTTTAAAATTTTCCACTGTCAAATTTTCAAATCCAAAGTGTCTTGCAATAGTCAATAGGTTCTGAGTGTTTTGTAGTTTCTTTTCTGGATTTTTCGTGTAGTGAATCTTTGAAAACTTATCTTCTTTGTTTGGGTAGATGAATCCGTCACATAAAAATGTCCCACAATAGCATTTGATCCTGTCTGTTTCACTCTCATCCACAGTATTTACAACCTTCTCGGTATTGTAATTGAAGGTTATTTCTTCTCCTGCTCTGACATGGGAACTAATGCAATCGATCTTGATGTAACAATCTGCAACTTCACCTTCTTCGTTTTTGGGAACGCAAACGGTCTTTGCCAATGAATTGGCGCTACAAGAATGATTTATGAATCTGGTGAAATTACCGGTTTTATTGCCATCAATGTAAATGGTATTTGGTCCGGATTTCATAGTGAAAACGTAGCTGGGGTCGTCTAATTTCACATAATCAGCATTGTTGATAATTTCTCCCTCGTAAACACCCACGAATTTCAAAGGGTTGGTGATGCTCTGTTTGCAAAATACACCATTGTAGTTTGTAAATTCTCCATAACAGGTTTCAATTCTAAATGGGGGGACACACTCCCAAATCTTACCATTTTCCCCAGAATGTTCTTTCAACCAATCATACATTTCACCATTCAGACAAACATTGATTCCTTCGTGATTGCTGTGTCTGCAAGAAATTTCAAATGCAAAAGCAGTGCATTTGGAAATGCTGCTCAAGGTTGGGATAATTTTTTTGATGTTTTTTTTTCTGACGATCTCAGTGATTTCACTACCACTTCCGTTTTTGTCCACATCCATATCATTGCTCCCTTCTTCTTCTTCTTCTTCTCCTCCTTCTCCTTCACCTTCTCCCTTTGATGCCTTTCCCTTTCCCTTTCCCTTTCCCTTTCCTTTTCCATTGTCATTTTCATGTTTTACCAACCCGCTAAGACATCCAAACCCGTGTTTAGACTTTTCATTATCGCAATTGCACACGTGTCTATTTTCATCTGCATTTTGGACAAAATCATCGACCAATTTTTTGTATTCATTTTTTATTTCATCATCGCTATCATATTCGTTCATATCCTTTGGTCTATTGAAGGTAAACTTGTCACCTGCTTCATCCCCTTGTCTGTATTTTGCGGGCACAACTTGTTTTCGGTCAGAATAGGTCATTTTGTAATCACAAAAAAGCACGAGACAATTTGCAAGAGTTTCCAAAAAGAAAAACCATTGTTTGCAATCTGCTCCGTTGAAGAGAAGCTGGTCTCTTATAAACTTTCCACTCAACTCGTTTTTTTCGTTCAGCTTGATATTTACATTCTTTTCTTTGGAAGGTTCATCGAGTTGACCAAACCCTTTATATTTATCTTGCTCTCCCAAAATAATTTTGGCTTCCAAAATTTCATTGCAAACAATTTTGGCATAATTACACAAGTTTTTGTATTGAGATGAATAATGAGAAAAGTTGTGGCAAACAATTGGAGGTGAGGGAATCAACTCACTTAAAGTACTGGCTTTGTAAACAGTCGAATCAATCATCAAGTTTCCTATGGCACCGGATATAACATCTTTGAACAAGTTCACCAACGTCGGATCTTGCCTTATTTTATCACGGTGGTTTTCACTAAACTCGTCAACAAGATCTCTGATCCTGCAAATAATTATCTGAAGGATATTGGTGATAATTGTATGAACCAAAAACATTGTGATCTGGTCTGGAAATTTATTGAGTCTGGACACTATCGACCATGCCTTTCTGATAATCGCAAAATCACTATCGGATACATTTTCAAATTTTTGCAGGGGGGTGTACCAAACAGTTAAGTTTTGATAATTTATCTCACAAAAAGCACGTCTGATTTCAAAATTTGCAATCTCAAGTTCATAAGGATTATTTCCTAATTTTAAGTTGTACAGATGTATAAGGTAGTGAGGGTACCAAAAATGTGGGACCTCATTTTTTATGTAGCTAATTGCATTTAAAAACTCTTTATGGCTCAATCCTTGTGTTTTGATTTTGAAAGTATCATTATTTTTGTTGTATTCATTTTCGGATGATGGACTTGTCTCGATAATCAATTTCTTGAGCTCAGAAACAATTTTTTTTTCAGAAACAATATCTTGTTTTAATCGACTTGATTGTTTGTTTGTATTTACATCTAAAGAATTTATCAAGGGCACCAAAACGTTTTTATGGAACATTATTGCCATATTATTGCCAATTTGTTGATATGTGTGGAAGTGATCATCGATAGAAAAGGCTATTGCATTAAACAGCTTGGCAGTGTTCGTTCCAAATTGATCTTCTCTTTGTTCAATTGACATTTTGTCTTTAAAATTTTGGTCGAATTCAAATAATTCCTGAACGTTGACCCTGCGCCTCTTGTAATATCTTATCCCTTGTGGGACACTACTTTCACCAACAAATAAATCCTTATCACCACGACTTGTTATTTTGCAAGGTGCAAGATTCCTCAAATTGAAATTGTTGCCGAGCATCTCACGATGGTAACACATAATATGCCATGCAAAATCATTGGCGCACATTGAAATAAATTTTGAATCGTTGAAAAAGGTTTCGTAAAAAATGTCTTCAATTTTTCCAGTGTCCACTTCGATTTTTTTCTTTTTTTTGTTTGAACCCGAAGAGGGGGCGTGGCTCAGCTTTTCTCTCTCATAATCAATAGCCAGATCCAAAAAATTGGACATGGCGTCATTGTAATAAGGGCTTTTACCCACAGATTTTTGCAAATCTTGCATAAAGTCTTTGCTATCGTCGTCAAAGGTAAATTCCTGAATGTACATCCCCCCAACCCAAATTGCCATTTTGGAAACCGGGAATCGATAAGATCTGCTTATAAGACCCAAATCTGGTCTTCCAAATAACAAAAGAGTTGGGTTGGTACTGCTTAATTTATTTTCATCAGATTCGCTCCTGAGGAGGTGGTCTTGGCATTTTTCCATGTGAAAATTGACATAGTCTCTCATCTGATCCGCTGAATGATTTGCAATGGAATCTTGGTTGTTGTAATGCTTTGACCAAGCGTATTTTGAAAGCAGGTAAAATGGTTGGGGTAACATGACCCCGACCTCGTGCAATGAGTATGTTTCATTTTCAAAGTCGGTGTCTAATTCTTCGCCTCCTTTATTATTTTTATTTTTATTTTTTGAGCTGGAGCTGGAGCTGGCAGTGGCACTGGTACTCAACCCTTGATTACCATTGGTTGGGACACATTTCTCACAGTGAGTTGATATCACGGGTTGGTAGTCACCTATTGCAACTTTGAGGGTGAAATTTTTTTTAATGTTCTCGTCAATGTTGTAGAAATTTGCTGGTGTTTCGTATGTATTGGTTGTCGTGGCTGGCTTCCTCTCAAACTTAAAATTGGTGGCCAGAGCCTTGAGATCATTATCATTTGCAAACCTCTGGTTGTTGCATTTGGTGCATTTCAAGATAGAATACGATCCAAACAAATCAATTACCACTGGCTTATTCCCTTCTCCATGCCCATGGCCGTGTGTGTGTTTGTCACCACTAAGCAAATTAGACAGATTTGTATTTCTCAACAGTGCCTCGTAATCATTGTCCATTTTCCTTTGTTCCTTTACATCTTTTTTCTCAAATGGGTTTGAATTTGATTCAAAATCCGTTTTCAAGGTCCTCAAAGCATCGTAAATAGACCCTGTCCTCTTGGAGTTTATCAAATAGTCCACACCCCTAATTTTGTGACAAAAATAGCCCAAAAATTGCTCAATGTATGGAATTTGGCTACAGTCAAACAATTCAAAAAAACCCTCACTCTTGATGGTGCTCAGGGCAGCTTTCAACCACTTTCCGTTATGTCTTGGATAAAAATTTCTGTCATCCAATTTTAAACGATTCAATACAAAGTCATCGGTTCCGTTAACAGGGATCTTTGAGCCCTCATCAGTCAAAACAATAACAGATCCGTTGTTGTTTGCGAGCATTTCTTGGACTATTGCTGTTAGACTGGCGCTTTGCCAATTGAAAGCAATTGCTTGATCAACCTTCAGATATTTTTGTGAATCATTGTTTTTGAACTCAACTCTGGGTATATCAATAAAACCCGGAGTATTCCCCAAAATTTTGTTTGATGAACTAAGATCGAGATGGAGAAGTTTACGAGTTAATTCGTCCTTTAAATCTCCAGTTTCAACTTCATATTCGTCTTCATCTTCATCTTCTTCCTCTTCTTCGTTTTCTCTTTTTCTTCCTTCTTCTTCTTCAGATGATTCAATTCTGGATGAAGATTTGGCTTTGCTTTTTCTTTTATTTTCACTTCTGGTTACCATTTTTGTGTTTTTGTTTCTGCTTGTGGTTTTAGTGCTTGATCCGCCATCATAATCACCATCATCGTCATCATTGTCGTCAACGAACATTGGGATGTTTTGTTCATTTCCAGATACTTTTGCCCTTTCTTTTCCCTTTTTGTTTTTGTCTTGATTTTTTGATTTTGGTTTTGCAGGAGCTTTGCTTCCTTTCCTGTTTTGTCTTATGGCAATATTCAAATCCTTAAATAAATCCTCTCTTGCGTAGCTAACCGGAGCGGTCTTACGCTTTGATCGTTCAGAAAAGGGAGGGTTTGCCTCTTCTTCCATTTTTTGTTTCTTTTTCTTTCCTTTTTCCTTTTTTTTTTTTTTTTTTTTTTTTTTTTTTTTTTTTTTTTTTTTTTTTTTTTTTTTTTTTTTTTTTTTTTTTTTTTTTTTTTTTTTTTTTTTAATTTTCCAATTTTTTTTTTCAGAGAAACCCAAGCAAAAGAATAGACATGAAGCGCGCATTGTCAACAGAGGAATTTTGTAAACAAGGCAAGGAAGGGTTTGAGAAATTAAAGAAAAATAAAAATGAAAACCAAAAACTTGACAGTGGTTCAATCATTGATCTTTCAAATTACAGAAGGGCATGTGCTATAAATTCAGTATTGAGTAGTTATAACGCACCTCAATACGATTCGAATTAAAAAAATTCGAGAAAAAAAAAAAAAAAAAAAAAAAAAAAAAAAAAAAAAAATCGAAAAAAAAGAATGAGCAACACAATCCAATTGCGCCTCAAGTGCAATGTGCTTGAAATGTTTGTAGACGATTTTGAAATCTCAAATGGAGTTTTGATAAGGATTTATTCAAGTTTTGACAGGGAAGCAATAGTTGAATGGTGTGTTTCAAAAAATTTCTTGGGTGAACAAACCAGCAAGAAGGTCTTTGAGTTTCCTTCACAGTATTATTTTGGCGAAATCCAAGATTTGAGAAAATGGGTTCTTAAAAATGATGGCTATTTGAAATTTTTTGTTTGCGTTTACACAATTTACAAAGATGATTCAAAATCTTTGTGCTGGAACCGGATTTTGACAGGGTCCTTCTCAATTCCATTTGAAAATCTAGTTGACAAAGATCTTTCTGAGATCTATTCACCTGAAAAAGATTTGAGAAATTGGGGCAAAAATGAAAAGGTTCCCATAAAAAGGGAAAGCGGGAAAATCGAAGCTTCTGGGATAAAGGTCCGGATGTTTGAAGAGAGTGACATCTACACCTTAGAATCAAGGAGCATAGGGGTCCCAGTTGACCCGGATGCAAAAAGTCCAGATTATGTAGTGATAGATCTTGGTGTGGTTGAAATGGTATCTTCGTCCACTGGAACAGCAACCCCATTTTGGGAGTTTTTGAAAAGGGTTCATCCAGACTATGAACGAGCTGGACTTTATAGAGAAATCAGTATGGATAATTTTGAATCCGTGCTTGATGATACTGACCAAGGGAGTGGAGACGGGATTGAGAAGAGCAATAGCAAATCACTGGCCAACAAAAAAAGGGGTCAGGGATCACAAGGGTTTCCCTTTACACACAAGGAATGTGTCAATATTTGGGAAGAGCCCTTAAGAGATCTCACCCAAGGTGGAAATGGGAAAAAAAAATATTTCCCAATTGACGATCGGATAGAAATGACCCATTGGGCCACTTTGTATAATGGACATAACCTATTGGGTTATGGGGCCAATTACTTTTGCGAAACAAAGGACCAAAGGTTTCATCCTATTTTTTTGGGATGGTGCCTCCTCTCTGGTTTTTGCATTCACACGGGGAGAAAATTCTTCACCACCAAGAGATTGAGTAATGTGGATGACAACACTTTGGATAATCTTTGGTGTGATGCAATGCAAAATGACCCAAGCGAAATCGCCAACGCCATCAGCATCTTCTTAAGAGCCTCGCAATTTTTGCCAAACACCATCCCATTCATGATGGATTATTTTGTGAAGAAAAATGGCAAAGTGGTGCAATACGAATACCCCTCAAACCCAATGGAGTTTTTTTGTGCTGATTGCGAAGACGAAGAAAAGCTCTTGGTTTCAATCAACAACGGATTGCTGTACAGCCCCATAGAGTTCCCAAAGGACCTTTTGATTTCGCAAAAGGTCAAAGACCGTTTGTTGAATCTCCAAATCAAATTGAGGAACAGGAGGGACTCTTTGATTGATTCGTTATCACCGATGCTTTGCAAACAAGAAACGTCCTTGCCTTATGACAAACGCTCTTTTGAAATCAATCCCAAATTATTCAAAATAATTGGGGTTGGGAATGAAGAAGAAAAAAAATCCAGAGAAAAGGAATTGCGAGATGTATTAATTAAAGATAATTTAAAACTTGAGAGCTTTTTTGGGGGGGGTGGTGAAGGAAAAAACGACTTTTCGTCTAAGAAGGGCCACTCCATTGAAGGCGGATTGGAAAAACATGATATTCTTAATTTGGGTTTTGACAGGAAACTCTATAATTCCAATGCCGCGAGCACCTTGGGTGGGGTTGGGCGATCTGGAAAAATCAAAGAATTGGACCTCAAGACCCAATCCAAGATAACTGGCATCAGAGACAATAATTACGAAACCGAGATCCACATGAGTGCCTTGGTTGAATGCAATTTTCAAAACGGCGAAGGCTCAGCAAAAAACAAATTCAACCCCTCTTCAAATACCTTCTTTTGCTATATTGATGGGATAAGCCCCACCATCTTGGTGGTCCCTCCTCCAAAACCCGTTTTGCAAAAACAAATGGAATTGGTGAATCAAAGGGTGGTCAAAACTTACAATCTGAGGGGTGGAGTGAAATCTGTGACAAATGAATCTCCAATTAATCCGGAAATTGACCAACAGGATTGGGTCAGGTGGTTTGAAAATAGTCATCACACCATCGGGACAACCATGATGACAGGAATAAATGAAAAGATCTTTGAAGTCATGGATGTGAGGTTGGCAGACACTGCCAGTTCCAAATCATCTTATCTGGAAGAAATGAATATCTACAGAAAATTCGGTTCAGATGGGAGGACTTACATCCCAACCCACAAAAAGCAAATGGTCTATGGCATGAAAGTTGGGGATCTTAACAGAGAATACGACCTGAATTTTGATGTGAATAACCCGGGTAGTGACATAGAAGGAAGATACGGAGCAGGTGGTGAAAATTTGGAGTGGAAGATTGGATCACAAAAGGAGATTGACGCGAAAGATTGGTCAAAGGTGAATTGTTGGGGGATGTACCCTAGAATTTTAATTGGTCAAAAAAATACCATGGTTGAGGTCTTGGGTTTGAGTGAAAGTGATAATCCGATTCCCCCAAGGTGGGCAGCAAACCAATTTTTGAATTTCATTGAAAGGGAGATTGAAACCAATGGGAATTTGAGCGACAGTAGAATCAAAGACTTGATAGAGAAGACCAAAGAAAGGATGTTGAAAAAGATAAACTCAGGAGAGATCTATGGAGAGTTTGCTTGGAGATTAACTTTGTTTAGGTGGAAGAATTTGATTACTGAAAGACTCCCTGTCATCGCAAACGCACAAGGAAACCAAACAAGAATCACAAACTCTTTTACCGAGACAAACGGCCCTTCTAATTTTTATTGTTCACCCAAATTGCCAAGTGTTTTGATGCTTGAATTGTGGTTGTTTTAAAAAATAAAAATAAAAATAAAAACAAAAATAAAAATAAAAAGAACAAAGAACAAAGAAAAGAAAATCTTTTGTCATTTATTTATTTTTCCAATTTTACAAAATCTTTACTTTTTTGTGAATCAAGAACAGGAACAGTTGGAATGAGAAAATCCATTTTAAAAAACTTGGGAACAGTCTCCCCTTTTACTGGATATCCTTTAACTCTGTTGTAAGCGGTATTCTTCCGCAACAAGACCCTTGTTTTGTTGTTGTTGTTTTTGTTGTTGTTGCCTTTGATTTTGTGAGGTTCCTGATTATCTGAGTTTTCAATTTGTTTTTTGGGTTCAAGAAAATGGATCTTGAGTCTCCAATCGGAAGAAAGGATTTCAAAAATTTCCCTTTTGTCAAGCAACATGGAATATTGTAGAGGTGTAAGAAGGACATCATCCTTCGTGTTTAACTCTATTTTATCGAATTTTAACAATTCTTTAACTGCATCAGAGAATCCGTTAATGACACAAATATGAAAAAGGGTTCTTCCCATCAGGTACCTCATGTTCACTTCAAAGTCCGGACACCTTTTGCCCATTTGAATGTATCTCAACATTTTGTTTTGATCTTCTTCCAATGCCAAAATGTCAATGGGGTCTTGGCACATCTGGGTCATTTTTTACTTCTTTTTTTTCTTTTTTTTACTTCTTTTTTTTACTTCTTTTTTTACTTCTTTTTATACCTTTTTTGCAAAGAAAATTGTGAATTTAAAGTTTTTTTTTTTTTTTTTTTTTTTTTTTTTTTTTTTTTTTTTTTTTTTTTTTTTTTTTTTTTTTTTTTTTTTTTTTTTTTTTTTTTTTTGTTTTTTTTCAATTTTTTTTCAATTTTTGAATTTCCACAAATGGTAACTTGTGCAAAAAAAGGCAAAACAAAAAAAAAAAAGTTCGGGCTTGAAATAGCCCGAAAGAAGCAAAAAATCAAAATCAAAAAAAAAAAATCAAAATCAAAATCAAATAGGAAGGTCTCGTTGCAACAACAACCAACAATAAAAAAACGACAACAAAATGACTTCCACCAATAATGCCCAAAACCACAAAACCGAGATCCCAAAATCACCTTCAGAATTTAATGCCAAAGATGTTGGGATAAGCGACTTGATCAAAAGTATACTTAAAGATGTGACTTGCGAAACCTGCTCTTTGTATGGAAATAAAAGAACTCATTACACGCAAGAAAATTATTCAAAATTTCTCAGAGACAAAAACAAAGGGAGCTCTGAATACACAGATTGCAAATCGACTCTTAATATCATTTCCAAGCACCCAAACTTTGATCCATCTTATAGAGATCTGTTTATATTGGACCAAAGCAAGAAGCTCTTACAAGACATATTTATTCAAGCACCAGAAGACAAATTCAAGGCCATGTTTTTCCAAGAAAATTTTTGGTTGCTGTTTTACTGGAAGGTGTTTGATAAGATCTTTATCAAGAATGTCAAGGAGAGGTATCTTAAAGATCTTGAACCAAACAAGATAGTCGATTTATTTTACAAAATTGTCATTCATCTTGCCTCAGATGAATTGAGCTTGACTGAAACTTACTTTGAATTCTTTTTGGTTGACTTGTTCCCAAAGGTTATCTTCGATTACAAACAACTGTTTCGCATGTTGATCATATGCATTTGTATTGGACGTGTAAAGGCCTTTAAAAGTATTTGCACACTCTTACCAGAGACCACATCGTTTGGACAAGATTTCGTTTTAACCGTAAGCGGCACTTCCTTCAAATGCAACATCTACAAAATAATTATTGAAGTAAATGAATACTTTAAACTTGATTACTACATGCTAAAAAAGTTGGAAGGGATTTGTGAACACATTAAAAAAATTCAAAAAAGGTTTTGATATTTTTTTTTTGGACATGAAACCAATAAAAAGAACAAAAAAAATTAAAAAATTCCTTTTTTTAAAATTCTTATTTGTTTATTCAATCATTCCATTTGAAAAAATCACAACCTTCTCCATTTTGTCTATTTTTTTTGTAACAAGAAAGGAATGGCCGATCTTTGTTCATGGTAGTTTGGGACACCTTGATACAAGCTGGGATTCCACAATAACAATAAACAATAGGTTTTTCCTTTTCAGCAAATGCCACTTGGGGCACCAAGGCACTTTTCAAACAACCAGACATGTTTCCTTTGTAATCAGACATATTCCACCTTTTTTTTGGGTTTTGTGGATTCGAAAAAAAAAAAAAAAAAAAAAAAAAAAAAAAAAAAAAAAAAAAAAAAAAAAAAAAAAAAAAAAAAAAAAAAAAAAAAAAAAAAAAAAAAAAAAATGAAGCCGGCAGTTTTTGTCTGTTTCCAGTTTTTGATCGGGTTCTCCCTTATTGACATTTTGGCATTGATATCTTGTTACACATTTTCTTCAGCTAATCTAATTGGTCAACAAAATTCAGATTCTTACCAATCAGATGTTATTCCGCTTACCGATCCTTGTCAATTGTGTGGAACAGGAATTGCAATTCACTATTTTCAATTAATTTTTTTGATTTTATTTTTTGTTGGCCAAATATATCACTCAAAAACACTTGTAAGGGTAAAGAAACAAGATAGGATTCTCCTGTGGGTTTTAATTTTTCTCAGTTGTGTATTGTTGGGGTGGTTAATCGCTGGTTCAGTGATCTATTCAAGTTTTGGATATGCGTTGAAGTATTCAAGAAATGGGATTGTCTTTCTGATTTGGACTGTTACCCAATTTTCAACTACTGTGTTTGTAATCCCACTTTCTTTGTATACTGTTTTTAAAAATTGAATTTTGAATAAAACTTTTTTTTAAAACTTGGAGGAAAAAAA
>Ga0302197_10005375_pt1 | contig 10972 bp, 6 predicted proteins | sample II_Bog_N2_1_FD_193526 | JGI IMG/M metagenome (GOLD analysis project Ga0302197, IMG submission 193526) | Peat permafrost microbial communities from Stordalen Mire near Abisko, Sweden - II_Bog_N2_1 | ecosystem: Environmental > Terrestrial > Soil > Wetlands > Peat | place: Sweden: Abisko, Stordalen...
TGATAAAACATCACACTAAAGCATGACTTTCCTTCATCCTTCGCTTCAGATCTTAGAAACTATAACTTTATCCTTGAAGTCCCAACAATTCTTTGGCTTGAGATTCATTAATAAATTTGCCTTTATATCTTATCCTGCGGTCTGCCACTTTCTTGCGAGTATCATACACAATTTTTTTTTCAAAATTTCTTCTACTTTTTTTAAGGAGGTAATAGTCGATCCTCATAGCACGATATCTTTTTAATTCATAAATTTCCTCAAAGGTAAGTCGCTTTTGCCTTATTAACCTTAAAACCTTGCGCTGTAGAAGTGCAAAAATGTCTCCAGTTTCTTGGGATTTTTCATAACTTGGCTCCTCATGCTTTGCAAATTATGGAATCTGGGGTACTCCAATATCATAATGATGATAAAGAGGTTGAGGTGCTTCTTATATTTTGCAAGCGGGAAGAGTCTCTTGAAGATTTTTTGGCAAAGATTGAAACCAGGATGCAGATTGCCAAGATAGCCACTTGTTGATGGCATGAGAGTGATGCTAAAGTGGTGGCGGGAATTCAGGAAATGGTAAATGAAAGGACGAGCGTGCCAAAGAGTTATTCTGAGGTAATTAATTTGAAGAAATCATGATGTTGGAATAGAAATGGTTGTTGCAGATTAATGGCTATAAATGAATGATATGATTAAATGAATTTTTATACGAACACGACTAAATTTAATAGCATGACAATACTATACTACTACATAATATTTATCTATTTTGCAATTTATTTGCGCTCATTTTATCATACATCATCATGTCTAATGGGGCTATTCCGTTTCGCGGGACGCTTTAAATTGTTGGAGAAGTTGGATCACGGTGTCCACTTCCTTTTCACGAATGTAATGGTGAATGACAAATCTGTTAACGACTCCATTCTTCAAACTGCATAGCACTCCATTTTGTTTCAAAAATGTAGTTAATTCTGTAGCATTACAGTTGGGATCAGTGATATTAAAAAAAATCATGTTTGTCTATACTTTAATAACCATCTAAAACCATCCAAGATTTACCATTGTCTCTGAAAGCAATCTCGCCATCTCATTGTCTTTCCATAACTAAAATCTCATTTTTTTAAGAGCAATCAGTCCTGTGTTGGCAACAACTCCAGCCTTACGCATATGCCCACCCATTATTTTACGATTAATTTTAACTCTGGCAATAAAGTCACTGTCTCCAACGATAATAGAACCAACTGGAGCGCACAAACCTTTACTCAAGCAGAATGTTGCGCTTGAACACTCTTTAAGAACTTCACTTGGATCTACCTTGAGTTCGGCAATTCCTGAAAATATTCGTGCTCCGTCAACATGCACGTGCATTCCTTTCTTCTTAGCTAATTTAGCGCAATCATGTAATTTTTCAAGAGGAGGAATCAACCCTTAGAAAGTAGGAAACTCCAACACTAAAACTCCAGTATGAGGAGTATAAGCATCTTGTTTTTTGTGGAGATGCTTCTCTAAAACTTAGGGTGTTATAAATCCTTCAGGACAGTCGATTGTCCTTGTTGCCATTCTTGCGTATCTGCCAACTGATCCGTTTTCATGTTGTATAATGTGCCCCTTATCTCTGATGAGTATCTCTTCTCCAGGTTTACCTGCTGTTAAAATACAACATTGATTTCCAAATACTCCTGACGGTACATAAGCAGCGCCTCCTTTTCCAAATATTTAAGCTGCGTAATTTTACAATTCCTGTACAATTTTATCTTCTTCATTATCAGGCCAATTGCCCTCCTGAGAAGTAAGGATGGATTGACGCATTTCAGGAGTGAGAATAGTCATGGTGTCAGAGCGGAGTTATATGTGTTCCATTCCTTCAAATTACCTAAATGATATAGATTAATATATTGATGTCAAAATAATTCACCAATACAAAAGTGCATGTTGAAAGTAATCTAGTAATATTTGTTTATCTCTATTTGCTGAGATATATTTATTTTGTCCTTATTTTTCTCATATTATAAATGGGAACTGTTCTGGAAAACATGATTTAAAAAATCAACCGATTACAGGAACATTTCCGAATTGAATCCAGGAATATATTTGAAGTCAACGAAAAATACTCTTTCACAAAAGATTAAATCATGAAAGCACTCAAATTTGCAGTCGCATCTAATGCAACTGATTACCGTCTCTTTCGTGATGTATAAACTCATTTGAGGGGAGTCATGTATTATATCATGGGAAGCTAAGGCTACGAGCCTGCAGAATAGCTATTAGCAATGGAAGAGGAAGCACTGTGGATGACCCCTAAATACGTGTTGTTCATGTATCAAAGATACTTGTAGAAGGTTGTCCCAACCAACATCACATTTTATCACTTTATGCGAGAGAAGGAATTTTATACACATTTTGTTGCGATAAGGTATGTAATGGTTGTCGGATTGGCCCAAATATCATAAGGCAAACACATTTTTATGAAATTGAAGCATCACCGAAGAGTAGAACTGTTCAAATTATTATTGGAATGGCTGTTAACACTAATTTATTACAGATGTTCTGCTCTCTATATCAAATCTAACTGCATAGACCCTCTCATAAAGCAAACTTATCTGTTATTATCTGCATTAATCGGGTTCGATAGCCACTCAATCCTTACAACTCTTAATGAAGGCTAAATTTAAGATGTTTTCAATAAACTTCTTTATATGAATGCCTTTTTGCTCTCTTTAGCAGTTTCTACAAAGAATTATCTATAAATATCAATCATATTAGCAGTTATTCGCAAACTTTTAACTTCAATTTCCCGACAAAAGGTAACAACCTATCTCCCTTCATATCTATATGCTCATCTAATTGGTTTCATCCCTGCTCCATATACTCACAAAATTGTGCATCGCCTTTTGGTATATTTTGTGACTCTAAAATATCATCACAATCAAAACATAGGCAGCGCTGACTGCTTTATTTAGGAGAATTAATCTTGTATTGAGAGTTTAATCGTTGATTGCTGGAGTATTCTGTCGTTACTAACCGAATATTATTAATTTGATTAATAAATTCAAGAAATCACCAGAGATCTAATTTTACTAATCATCCCTAAACTTGAAAGCAAATCTATGATTCGTGGCTTTGCAACAAGGATAATTCATAATATGCATTTAGATAAAGAAGATGAGTATCTAACCAAATATGCGTCCCAGAAAAGGCAGCCCTACCTCGTTGAAGACAAGGTCATTAAGATAGAAGTATTTTGCAAAAATTATTTAATCGCAAAAGAAAATTAGTATCTTTAGGTACTGCGCTAAGGAGCCAAAGGTCGATGGCCCTATATCGACGAAGCATCTTTTTGGAAGACGCTGACAATGTTCAATAAATTTGAAATTTAATCGATGGATGATTATCTCAAGGCTCATGTTGTGGTAGGAGTGGAAGTCACTTGATTGTAATGTCAGTAATGTTCAGTGTTATAACTTAATATAATTAACGAAATTATCGAATGGAAGCAGGAATATTAAAAATTCTTGTTTACACAGTTTCTCTCAAACTGAAATTCAAGTGCCGAGTGCGAGTAGAATGGAAAAACGGCTTGGGCACTCAAGAAGTAGCAATTAACGATGGATTGTACAGATTTGATGAAGAACTATCTTTGCGTCTTTAATAAGGAGTGTGTGAATTAAACATAGCTTTGATAACTGACAAGGGATCTCTTTACAGTGGTGGGAAGATAAAATTAAATTTGAATGAAATGAAGCATTCGATTGGAGAGATTGTTCGCTTGCCAATTCAGAAGTGCATCGACAGATAAGCTTGGATATAAACGAAGATATTATGGATTTCATAAAATTAGGACGATAGTAGAAACAAAAAGGATATTTCTTTTACTCAAAAGAGAGCATTGTTTAATTAGGAAGTTTAAACACCTGAAAAAAATAGACGCTAAAATTTAGTTATCGAAGCTAATTATGGATAAACCAAATCTGAATATGGTTTTAAATTGCCATTAAAGAGTAGCCATCCACTTCAGTTTCAAAAAAAGAAAATTGGAGCAACTTCAAGGCGAGATTTGGCAGGTTAATATTCAATTCATAGGTAAAGCAGATAGCAAAGAGCACAAAGTCCGCAGCGATCCAGTCCTCGACGTTAGAGTCCATAGGAGTGGTTATATCGATAGGAAATAAATGAAGTCAAAAGATAAGTTGATTATTCTGCTAGTAAGTTGAAGAATGTCCTATTAAAGTATAAGCAAGAGCAAGAGAAAGGGAAGATAGAGAGATAAAAACGAAAATAAATGTAAGTTGCTGAACAAAGTCATAAAATGTAAATAGTTCGACTGAAGCTGAACAAATAGGAATGCTAAAGATAGCTGTTAAAGAAAACCAATACAATTAAAGAATTATTATCTATAAATAGTCTTTTGAAAGATGCAGATAAAAAGACATCCCTTCTGAAATAATAACTTCGCAAAAAGCAGCAGGAAGTTAACTTTCTATAAGATAAAATAGGGATTCAAAATCAATAATTTTAGGAAATCAAAGCTACTACTCAATATTAAATCAATAGATATGCATTTTAGCTTGATCAATTGAAACAGGAGAATTATAATATACGCAAAAATTAGAATCAATCAATTGAGCAATTAAAAATAATCATTAATACCAAAGAAGAAGAAATCAGTTGCGCTGAGGCCAAGAGAATTTTATTAGAACAGGATTTAGAGAGATACAAACAAATTAAGACAGAATTGGAACTTAAATCTCATTAATAAATCATTCGATTAGAGAAAAATATTACCCTCTTAAAAAGATAAGCTAAATCCTTGAGTTAGTAGCTAGTCTCCTCTAAAAATATATCAGAAAAACATAAATTGTAGCTCTCTTAAACGATAGCCTCACTCGAGAAAGAAAGAATAAATTTGTCAAAAACGCAGGTATAAAAAAATGAGCTTCAAGGCCAGTTATAAGAAAGTGAATAAAAATTGAGGGAAATAAAAAGATACAAAGATAAGTATCAATAGCAAATTGATAAATATAAAACCATCAAAGAGGAATATTTATGGACAAAGCGAAAGTTTGAGGTTGCAGTGGAGGAAAATTACAAGTTAGAAGAGAGACTAAAAATAAGTTAGCAGTAAAATTAAATCTATATCGATTAGATTAATAATTTTATTGAAAAACAAAGAATGGATGACGGTAAACTTAATTCGTATCAATAATAACTTAAATAAAATAGGGTTCTTGTATAACGACAAAAAAGAAATCAGGAAAATTATCAAAAAGATTCTCTAGTCAATCAAGAGAAATAAAGGCATTTTAAAATGCAACTTAAAAAGAAATAGATGCAAATAATCAAATTGCAGTCGGAAATCGAATCTTTAAATTTAAACTTGGGTAAAATGAAAGAGGCCATCAAATTGTAAACTTCAAAAAAAGTTGATAAATAATATAATCCAATATAGCAGTGGGAAGAGTCTAAATTGAAGAGTATATTGGAAAGTCAAAGATTCTTGGAGATGGAAATCATTAGTCATAAGCAAAACTATGCTGAAATTCAAGTGCAATATACGAAGGCTAAGTAAGAATTATAAAAATGTGCTAAGAATGAGATGGATTGGAGGGAACAAGAAAGAATTTGGTAGAGTTAAAAATAGAAATATTGTACTTAAAACAATAGATTGATGAAATAAATAAAGGAAATGACCAAAAGATTGAGTGAGGAAGAAGCGAAAATATTTAATTTAACCTAAAAACTCTAAAAATAAAGAAAATTATCAAAGCAACAGGAGTAAAAAACAATTACAATATAAGCAAATCTTCGAAAAATCATCTAATAAAAAGATAATATAGCTTTAAATTATAGTCAAAGATAAGAAAATTGCAAATCAATTTCAAATTAATTCCTAGTTGCTAAGAAATAAATTTAATATATTCAAAATGAAAAACAAACCATTCAGAAGATTAATGAAGGTTTATCCATGGAAAATAAAAAAATACAAGAAGAGGTTTTCTTAATAACAAAAAAATTAAAAGATTAACAGGATAAATATTCTTCAGGAGGGAAAAAAATAAAGTAGGAGTTGAACAAAAGCGAAGCCAGAGCTATCAACTTTAAAAAATAGGGGGAGAAATTTAAATAAAATTTAAGAAATATCATAGTTGACTCCATTATCAGCAAAATACCCAGAAATTAACAAGAGTATGAACTTATTCTCAAAAAGAAATAAGAGAAGCTAGGATTGACTTTGACAAACGAATTACTAATTCGACTCGAAAATTATTTGAAAGAGCTCCACCGTCATCAGTTATAACTGGAGTAAAAATTGTATTCACTTGAAAAGTAATTGATGACTTCGAGAGAGGAGAGCATTATGAAAACAAATCAATTCCAAAATAATGAAGGACAACTAAAAAATAAGATGGAAGAACTTCTTTAAAATTTATAAAAGATGAAGTAAATCTATTAAACCAGATAGATGGAATTTAAAAAAGAATTAAATCAATAAGAATGGTAGATTATAAACAAAAATGAATAAATTTCAAAATTAAAATAAGTAAAACAAAGTCTCAGTGAAGAAATTTAAAATTTGAATGAGAAACTACAAAATCAATAAAAACAGGAAATGATTTTAAGTGGATAGATTGATAAATTAAAAATGAAGATAAAAGAAGCCAATTCACAATAAATTTCACTTTTAGATCAGATTAGAGGGCTTGAATAATATTCATTAAAGCTATAAGAAGATATCTCAAATAGTAAAATGTAAATAGAAGAGCTTTCCCTTTAAAAATAAAGAAATTTAAAGATTCATGAAGAGATACAAAATTAACTTTAAAATTGCAAGTAATCTCTTACAGAAATCTCGAAATAAAAAAAGGAAATGAAAGAAATGATCTTTTCTCTTTAATCTCAAACTTAGGAGTTAAAATTAATTCATAGTCATTGCTAGAAAGAAATGTAAAATTATTAAAAATAAAAAAGTGAAGAGACAAATTTAGTGAGAACACTAATGAAGGAAAAATAAAATTTGCTTCGCCAATATCTGGAAAGCTAATAAAAAATATCCCTCTTATAGAATAAATAGTTTGAGATGAATGACAAAATTATTTAACTTTCTGAAGATATTGATAAGGTCAAGAGAAATCATTAATAGGATAAAAAGAATCTAAAAATTTTACAAGGGCAAGTCAAAAGCACTGATCTTGAAATTGAAAAAAAATAATGTTTCATAAAATAAATTGGATAAAAATATAAAGATTTGTAGCGGGCAAAGAATACACTTGAGCAGACTATTGAAAGAATTAAAACTGACCGTGAAAAATAAAAAAGACAATATGAACTTATGATTCGATCGAAAGAAACATAATCCCAATAAATTAAAGATTAGCTTACATCCAAAAATAGTAAACTACAATAACTATAAGGCAAAATATTGAAGGAGCAAAAGAGATATCAATAATTATAACTATAAATGTATCGTTTGAAGAGTAATATTGCAAGTTTAAACGAATAACGTTTAGAGAATTAGCAGAAACTGAATGAATATATTTAAAAAGAAGAACAAATAGACATTGAACTATTTTCATATAAGACATAGGTTACAAAATTAAGAGAAGAATTACTAAAGACTTAAGAATAATTAAAAGAACGAGACCTTAAAAATTATTAGCTTTCCAGTGACATTTATCGTTTATAAACAGAATCATCTAATTAAATGGCAGAATTATCATAAAAAATAATGGACCAATAAATTTCCATAGCCAAATACGAATAGATATGCGAATAATACTTGAGTAAAATAAGTTAACTTGAGAAAGATAATTAGCTACTAGCAAAAACAAAGAATTAATCTGAAGAAGAAATGAGGAAATTATAAAATAAGATTAATCTGCTATCAAGCGAATGCGATAGTATTTAAGAAAAGAGGTCTAGTCTTTAGACTGAGCTACAAAAGGCGAAAGATACCTATAAAAAGTTTTTAGGCAGCAAGGATGATCTATAAAAATAGATGAAATAAGCATTTGCTAATTGCAACAGTAGATTATAACGAAAGTAGCTATAATTCATAAAACTGAAAAAATAGAATGCAGCAATAAATCAATTACTTCAAACAATGGATTAAAAATTAAAAGATAAATAAAGATAACTCAATTAATAAATGAAAAAAGGACTGATGCATCAATAATCTTCAAAAAAAATGTAACTACAGTTGCGTACAGGAAAATAAAATTGGAAACAACTGCTTTGGAACAGCTAAAGAGAAATAAAAAAACTTATACAATCAAAAGTTCGTTTCTTAAACGATATATAGCTCACTGATAAGCAGGGTTTAAAAAAATTAGGCGATAGTTTAAAAGGTTTGTAAGAGTCGATTCTTGATGCTATTAAAAAATATGCAGATGCTTGACTCTAAATTGATAATTGATAATTTTGTATTTAATGAATATCGCAAAATTTAACGAGCTTTTAGAAAAATATAGCATCAATCTCCTTAGGCTTAAGGCAATGAGATTGGAAATCAATTGTTGTAGCGCAGAAGCGATATTTTTGTATCTGACCAAGATAGATATATCTGGAAATGGATATCTATCTAAATAAAAAATGGCCAATGCTTGGTGCAAAAGCGAACAAATTGTCGAAGACATAAAATTGGCTTTTTTCAGTAAAATATTTTCAGTCGAAAAGATAAGCTACTCCATGTATGATTGTGATGATCCATAGGATATCAAAATTTTTACTTGGTTCTGCTAAGAATAAAAGCTGCAATGAAAAACTGACTTCACTTTAATCATTGATTTCTTCAATATTTTCTCTAGAGCTGAATAATAGCTTAATATAATCGGAAATTACTAAAAGTATGAATCTGTTCATACCGATGAAATATCTAAGGCCGAGCAAAGAGTAAATATATCAGTATGCCACTAATCAATAAATTAATATTGATATTGATGAAATATCAAAAGCTCTAAATTTAATTGATTGCAATATTGCCTAAAAACCAAAAACATAGCTAAACTTCGAAGAAACTCTCTGTGATCCTTCAGTAACTAACATCGATAAGTTAATGAAAAGACTTCAGAATCGCGTAAACAGCTTTGGGAAAGAATGGCTTTTAACTCGAGAGTAATAAAACTATTAATGAGTGATAACAATTTATCAACTTTATCAACTTTATTTATTTTATTTGGTATTGAGATCTAATGTCCAGAGTGCAAGATATGTCAAGAGTTTCCATCAGGGAGCATGCGCAAAATCCAAACACTGATCAGCTTTATGAGCCTCTTCGATAAGCTTTACGAAATCCGTATAGCAGTCAAAAAAACATGCCTCTTACTCCCAATTCCATGAAAAAATCCTTCGTCTCGAAAGACTATCGTTATCTTTCCGAGGAGGAAGTTCAAAGACTTGTATATTTATGTCTTTACTTAGGAACAAAATATTCATATTCCAGATAACACGCACTTGGAGCCCACAAATAATCTTTAACCTATTCGGAATGAAGAGTTCAGAGTCATCAACATGAGTTAAAAAGTTATTGGACCCCCTATCACTGCTGAATAGATGCAAGTAATTAGACGTCAGGGACTAAAACAAAGTGCGGTTCTTTATGAAATGAGAGATCCTCAGTTCAGAACCATAACAGACACTCGCACGTAAGTGGTAGTCCCAACAAAACAGGAACCAAAAATTCATACAGATCCTGTTCCTTTCGAAAGATTTGACGTCTACGGTAAAGCTAATCCCAAATACAATTTATTCAGTGCTTTGGATCATCCCGTAAACCATTGGAGTGATTATGGAACTTGTGGAAGTGTCCCTGAGAACTAATTTATTGCTACTGACCCTAACCCTCAAACTCTCAATTGGAAATGATTTTCGATCGATATTTGAATCATCGATGATTATTAATACAGACTATCACTTATTCATAATTTCCTTTTGCTTTTCTTCAATTATCTTTTTGTGAAGACTGCGGAACCAGTTCAATTTAGTCAACTAATGATAGGTATTCATTGCAAGGTTATTGAATGATGTTTTTATGTGATCGTAGCTGGTCGATTAATCTTTCTTCAGCCAATTATGCACTTACTGTTTGATTTTTAAATATTCCTTCAAAAAAGAATCTTCATTTTGACTGATAAATGCACTTTAAATGTCTCGTTACATTCTACTCATCTTGCAATCAATTAAATTTTCTAGCTCTGCATAAGACATATTATATGCTTTATGTATCTAAATGCACATTGATTAGTGATAGGAGATATTGTGTTCAAGCACTATCTCCTAACACATCGGACAGTATCTAAAAATAACGGGTACTTCACAATTTTAAGATTAAAATTGTTTAGGATTTTTGAATTTTAAGTCTATTCTGGGAGTTTGGATTTCACTAATATTAGATTCGTTTCTTGCTGGTAGATAATGCTATTGCTCACTAGTTGAAATTGAGGTCTTGAAATTAATCTTCTCCTTGGTACGATAGCCAATCTGTTTTGACTGTAAAGACCCTCTTTCTCCACTCTTTTGAGAATATTAACTGCTAATAACAATATCCTGAGCGCCCTTGCGATAGTTATCTTTTAGTTGGGCTAATTTCTTTCTTGTTTTGGTGGAATAATCATTGTGTGACTTTCGACTGGGGTTCATATGCCTTTCAGGAGTATGAATACCAGATTTTATTATTTTGGAATCTCTGCTTGCTGTCAATCTGAATTCCCTTTAGATCGGATCCTCAATGCTATATTTTTGATAAACACTTTGAACATACTGATTGATTATGCGATTATCGACGTTTCCGTTATGATTGATTGGTAGACAAAATCCTTGTCCAATAATATCCTGTTATTTTTCAGTTAATCTGAGAAGGACATCCCTCTTGTTGGGATTAAAACAAATTTAATGATATTGATTTTTGATGAAAAGGTCGACCCCATGCTCGATTCCACTAGATCTAGTGCTCATTCTTTTTTATTGATATTAATAAAAAAAGATGAATACT
>Ga0302197_10005380_pt1 | contig 10963 bp, 8 predicted proteins | sample II_Bog_N2_1_FD_193526 | JGI IMG/M metagenome (GOLD analysis project Ga0302197, IMG submission 193526) | Peat permafrost microbial communities from Stordalen Mire near Abisko, Sweden - II_Bog_N2_1 | ecosystem: Environmental > Terrestrial > Soil > Wetlands > Peat | place: Sweden: Abisko, Stordalen...
TGATATAAAAATAATATTACTTGAAACTAAATATTGATTGGTTATAAATAAACTTTACCTTTATTTAAAATGAAATTATTGAATGTTAAAGTTTATTATGATGTATAGTAACTTAAAATAAATAATATTAGTTAAAGGATATAATTTCCCTATTAAATTCCCTAGTTCTTATTCTAAAATTCAAATTATAACAATGATTTCTTATTTTTTAAATTTGTTTGATAAAAATAATATCATGGTGAATTCAATCAACGTATTTCAAGGAAAGAAGGAGTATTTACTGAATATTTTTATATTTCTCACTTGTAAAGGACTCGCCATTCCATTATTCATTAATTTTAACCCTTTAGGTTTTTATTATTATGTCTTGCGCAGCTCGCAGGAAAAGCTGGCTAACTTGCAATTGTTTATTTTATCTTGTTGCCTTTTTAATCCCATCTTTTTCCGAATAAAAGCTAGGGAATCCTGAGATGCCGGTATTTTCTACTCTTCCGTCATTTCTTCCTTCTTCTATCGTCTACCAAGCAAAATATAATTAACTGCATAATTTGATTTATACTGATATTCAAAGGCTTTTTCCCTAACAACTACATGCTACGATTCTTTAGATCTTGTGATGAGTAAACGCTTAATGTGCGAGTTTGGATTTAGAATTTACTGTTATAGAAAGAATTTTGGTTTCTTGCTGGCGAACGAGTTACGGCAATATGATTGGAGGAGGCTGTTTGTTATATTTTTGGAGATATTTTTTCTGCAAATATATCAGCATCACTCATATTTTCTTCTTGGTCTTCCAACCTTGAAATCTACAATAATTTTTTCTGGGCTAATTCCTCTGGATTTGTGAGCAGAATTTTTCTCTTTTTCTTAATCTTTCTAATGTTATGCATTGAACTATATTTATTGACAATTAATTTAGATTTATAAAATAAGAGTGAGCAGTAAACAAAACTATACTCCTTGATTTATAATGATTGTCTGAAATATGAATATTATAATTATCACAATTGGTCATTTAGTTTTTATTCATATCTTATAAAGACTCCTCAATAACAGTAGTAGTATTCATAAAATTAAATATCAAAAATCAATGACTAATAAATTAGATATGAACTCTATCTTTGGATTATGAATAATTTTACAAATGCGAATCAGACATCATTCATCTACTATGTTAACTAGAAATATGACACCTTCTCCATCAAAGTTTATCATTGATGGCTGCAGCTAACTGTCATCGGTCAAACCCAATAAATTCATTAAAATCACCAAGTAGATAATTTCTTGAGGCTATTTTTAAAATAGTTTGATTCTTCTTTTTTGATTAGCAATCCAATAATTAGTGTTGTTTGGGTCAAACATAAATGGTAAATGTTATCGCATTGATTATAGAAAACAATATGTCTTTTTAGGGATTAAATTTTCGATGAAAATTCATAATATTATTAGATACTTTTTTTATAACCAAATTAGCAAATATTAATTAACTAATATTAAAATCAAAGTTAATAAAAATCAATATTGTCTAGCATTTTCATAACTATTTCTGGGCTAGACCGTAGCCTATCAAAGTTAGAATGGAGGGTGATCTTTCGGATAGAAGCTAAAATGGTTTCCTTAGATTCATGTAGCAGACAGTCAACAATATGCTGATAGTATAATAATTTTTATAAAAGTACCTGGTAGTGTTGCTCCTACTTGATTATAAGAGACTGAATAACGTCCTTTAAACAGTTGTTCAGCCAGTGCCAGTCATCGTTTTAAAAGGACAGTATTTCCTTTGGTATACAATAATTATTTTTGACTTTCGTCATACCAGGCTGCTTATCCCACTTAAATTCCTCAACTAATCGGCCCAAATGCCTACTCATAAAGCGCATTAAATTCTCATTGATTCCTTCATATTTGGCCATATTGCACATAAGATAGTGTATGTATTGACACAAATTAAGTTGCTCCGTGTAGCATTTATGCAAATTAGCTAACTGCTTCTCTATATCCTTCAAAGGTTTAACATGAGCAAATACTTCGAAGTCACAATCTATTAAATTGATTCGTTATAAAATTTTGGGATGAAGTAAGGCCAAAAGATAATATTTAACTTTAGGTGGGAATTGACTAAAATATTGCTAATTAGGACAGAAATCAGTCAGCTGACGAATTAATTAACATTTATCTTTTCCTTTCCAGGGGTAATGACGAGTCAGGAGATAAAAAATAAATACCCCCATAGCAAATGAATCGCATTTACTAGAATACCAGTTGCTAGCTAATGATTAGAGTGGCATAAAGAGCGGGCTGCCAATAAGATACTCTTCTTTTATAATTGTATCAAAATCAGGCAACTAATAGGCAAATCCGAAGTCTCCCAACTTCCAAACACCTTTCCTTAGAAGGACATTTGCTGGTTTTATATCTCTGTGCATGATTTTAATGCTGGCTAAATGCTGACAAGCAGCTCCTATATTCTTAATAATTGTGCCCAGGTTAAGATCAGCATTAGCTTAAATGAGGGTTTGTAATGATCCTCCCTCACAAAATTATGTTATAATGTAACAGTTATTGGGAGTATAGTAAACATCTAATAATTTAACAATGTTTGGGTGATTAATTTTTTTTAGCAATTTTATCTCATTTTACAGTAAAGAGCGACGGTGATTAGTCATATTGCTCAGTTTGACCACCTTGAGTGCTACTATCTTATTCTTATCATCATGAGTGATGCCTCTATAAACAACACTACTGAAACCACATCCAATCACATCTCCAAGATAATAGGAATATGGTCCAATTCTCTTCTTGGAAAAGCGAGGCTTTCTTAAGTCTTCTTATGAAAGCTTTAGACTATTCTTTAGACTGCTCGAGGAATCAGTATCTGTGGTCTGCTCTTTTAGTTACTTCTCAGATAATTCATCACTGATTTAGCTCTGTTTGCTCATATATAATTATTTTAACCAAAATCGTAATAAAAATCAGCGATTGCACTCACTAAGGTCGTAAAGTTCCCTATATTTCATTATATAGGGAAGCTGCCCTATAACTCAATTTTCCTTTCGACGTCCCGCTTAGCTGATACAAACCCAATAAAACTTCCTGTAATTACTCTATTGATAGACATTTAGGTAGCAAAGCTAATTAATGAGCCTATGAAAAAAGGCTAACTGTTAGGACATCGATGAAGCGATGGGAGTAAATCTATAAGAAATTTCGCCACAAATGATGAGTGGTATTCGCTGTGAGCTTTTTCAGAGGGCATTTGCTTATAAGCATGAGACGAAGCAAATAAATAGGATCATCTAAATATTATAAAAAATACCGAGCTCAAGGGCACACTCGAAAGCTGAGTTGACCTCATCATGAGCTAATAAATCTATAATTTTCAACCAAGAAGCTTTGATATCAAGAGAAAATTACTACTCTTGACTAATCTAGCTAATGGGAGCTTATAATTTTTATTGGGGCTTTATTTTACTCTTTTATCCAATGACTGTTTTGGGAGGATTTTTTATTATTATTTGGTAATCCACTTTTTCCTCAGGGAGAGGATCCTTCTTGACAGTTTGCTGGGGAACAGCCTTTGTATTGGGAGTATATATTGGTAAAGGCTGTTGATGTGGAACTGATTCTTCATAACAGCTTAATGCAATTTATTCTTATATTTATTTAGCATGATCGTCCACTAAAGGTGATTTCACAGATGAAAATCTGTCCTTTGGATTTAGAGTAAATTGATTATGTTGACTAGAAATAGGGGAACGTAAACGGCTCTCTAAGCTTTAGGTAAAATTAAGGGAGTTACTATTGTTGGGCTCAGGAAAAGGACGAGCTATATTAATTTGAGGCTGGGTGATTGTGACTGGCCGAGGTGAAGTTTCCACTAGCTACTCAGTATTATCTTTTTTCATAAATTTACTAACGGCACTCATTCTTGTTTTCTTTTCATTGATCATCTCCTTGATGCACTCAATACTTGATTTTCCTTCAACTGGCTCGATAACTTACACACCATTCTCTGGTACTTTGGAACTTTCAAGCATATGCAGATCACTTTCATTAAGCACATCATTCAGGTTGGAGCTTACCTGAGAAAGGTTATATTCCTCAACCATTTCACCAAGTTATTATTGTGAAAGAAGAAAATCAGGATTTAATTGAGGAGTTTGAGATAAATGGCTTTCAAATTGTACTTATTTATCTTTTCCTAACTTGTTAAATTGGGATGATTTATTTTAGTTATTCGGTTTGGAAGAGGGAAAGGGCTCGTTACTATTTCTTTTGTGCTGTTGTTCACTTTAGACCTTGCTATTTTTTCTAATATATTCTTTTACAGGCTCGATATTAAATTTTCTGCCATCTTCGCTGTGAGTGGTGTTGAAATTGATATTCATATTTCTGCCCTGCTCCATCAAATTTTATTCTTCTTTTCGGAGTTATTTTGCCTCTTCTTAACTAATTTATATATCTTAAACTTTGACATTTTTAGACTTTGGATTAGATTTGCTTGGCTTAGAACTTCCATGTGGATCATATATCATTTGCTCCCCTTCCTCCACCTCTAATCCGACTTAATCCTCTCCTAAATTATTGTTATTAGCAGTGATAGGTTGTTTCATATTTTTTGTATTAGTACCCTTTGGTGGAGATATATTTTTTTATTGTCCAGCAAATTATCCAAACTTATCCAAGTGCTTATTTTATTTCACTCCCTTTTTTATATATTCCCGAAGTTCTTCCAAATGTTCTTTGTGAGATTTGCTATTGCTATGACTATTTGGAGATGTTTCCACTTTTCCATGTGAGCCTCCGCCTACTCCACTACCCCTTTTAATATAATTTTTAGCCCTGTTATTGGCACCCCATCCTCCTTTTACTAATTTTTATAAATCTTCCTTCATGAAAGTAAGTTAATTTTATAATTTTTATCGATCTTCTTTTGACTTAGAACGTTCCATCTTTTTATTGTTTCGTTTTTCTTATAGAGACTAAATATTCTTTTAATTACTGCAAGACCTTTGCTTTTAGGAGATTCATCGCGCTCTTATCTCCAACTTTTCAAAGCTCTTGCTGCTGCCATCTGAACCTGGATTATTCGATGTCTAGCAGCTTGCTGCAGTGATTAAATCACATTCAAATCTCTTAGTTTTTCCTTTTCCGTCACGGAGAGAAGTGTTCCTAGTTTTTAAACGATACGGCAAACACCCACTTTACACTAAATAATCTAATATATACCATGTAATTATTGAAATTACTGGTCGTAGCTGAATCTTTCATTCCTCCAATTACTGGCATAAGTTTTGACAAAAAATTTACAATTCTTCCTTCTAGAAACGAGAGTTCTCTGGCTTCCAACATTGATGCCACTGCTTGAAATAATTCATGATATTAGCAATTCACTTTTAGGATAACTGTGAGCATATCTGGGGCTAGTTTTTGCAACATTTATTGGTTATTAGTCTTGCGATTGTAGAGAATGATTTCGTTAAGACAAACTGCTGCTGTTGCTTGTGAACCTTTGTCGACTCCTGATTTGAGGATAGCTAGCTTACATCATTAATACAGATGAGCGGTGAGTATATGATTGAGAAAATTGTATCAATTGACTGACCTTGCAAGCAATATGTTGCCACATCCAGCAAAGCGCGGGCACAGGCCTGTTGCACTGTGGGACTATGATCAGAAAAATAGGAGTGCAATATTTAAACTAGTCGAAAGCCACTTTTTAATAAAGAAGGCGGCTTGTCAAGGGGATCGAGCAGTTTATCCTGATAAGTTTGTGCCAAGATTGAGACGACTAAAATTTAATGTTCTTTTGTCGTGCTATTAGAATTAGACTTGAGGTTTTTTAGAATGGCTAGATAGCTACGCAGATGTTCAGGCTCACGATATTGTTCAATTAGCTTTCTCAATTCAGTTAAACCCTATATTAGAGTTGTATTACTATTTATCTAGTTTAGCTAGATTGCAGTTTTTGAAGTCCTTGAGCAAAAGCCTGCTTGACTTGAGCTATCAGCTGTCTATACTTATTCCCTTGCAGCAAACTTAAATTATCTAGACTGTCTTCGATGCAATGAGGGGGAGACTGTGATTTACTCATCCTAATTAACAGTTATACATAAGCATATGATAAATGTGTCAAAATCATATTTAATACAACATATCCATATATATGAGATGTGGAGATATCAAAGTCTTTGCAAATAATATTGGCCTTGAATGTATATGTCTATGAGATATTTGAATTAACATACCTATGTTTTTAAGAGATGCAAAAAAGCGTATTTGTTGGTTAGTGGAACAAAAAATGTTACTAATAAATATCCTTATTACTATTTATTTGATAAATTATATATTTAAAAGCTAAATAAATAGCATAGCTTCAAATAGAAAGAAAGAAATAAACTTATTTGATTGTATTAAAAGGGAAGAAATTTTATCAATATTTTTAAAAATTGTTTAAAGATATTAGCTCAGTGAATAAGTATAAACTCTTCCACTATATATTGTGCTTTTTAATTATATATTTTTAATTTAGATCGAACTCGTAATCTAAGACATTATTTATGAAATAAAGAATTCCATATTGTGTATGTATCTGAACTATTATGGTCTAATAATCATGATTTGAATATAATAATAATTTGTCACTGTTGATGGAAGAAAGTCAAACGATCCTGCTCCCTAAAATAAAAAAGATAGATTTTAAATGCAAAGTCATGCTCGATCCAGCTGATTTTAGAAGAGGCCTACCTGCAACAAAGATGCCAGAACTCAATGAAAAAGGCATCATACTCTCTCTCCATAGCAAAAAGGCAGGTGTTGGTAAATTAAACAGCTAAGGGTCTCTCAAGCTTAATATCATTTACACTGCGCAAGTTTTCACAGTTATCAATAGATATATTGAAGTTAAGGTTATCGATTAATATGGAGATAAATGGATCGGCATGTTTCTGGGCATTACTGTAAAGGGACATGGAGGTTAAGGCATTATTAGAGGGTGCAGAGTTATCAAGATAGAGGGCAGTTGTCTAATTGTTGAGGGGGTAAGTGAAGCTGGAAACGAAGTGTGGGAAAAATTATACAAAAAAGTGTAGAAAATATTAGAATAGTAAAATTGATTAGATATTGATTTTACCAAACTAATATTATTCTTTTAAATTATAGGATTCTTAATGTTAAAGGGATATAAAAAATCAACCATCTAGTATTTTTCAAACCATATAAGAATAAAAGTCATTTGAAGTTTCATTTATACAGTCTCCGGAATCCATTTCATCTATTGTTAATAACTGAATATCTTTATAAGTTCCTTCTGCTAGTTCGAAAACAAATTATCTAGTTTATGATTGATATAAGCTTAATAATTTGTTTATTATTGACATTTAATCAACTATAGTTTATGAATCACGAACCAAAAAATCAGATACTTAAGACCTAGAAAGCGCTCCTTTTATTAAGAAATAAAGTGGCCGAACTGATCCAAAAAAAGATGTAAAGTGATTAGTAATCTATCAAACTCAGCAATTAACTGCAACAATTGCAATCATAAATATCTGAATGTGCTCTTATTCTCCAATAAGGAATGGAAATGATGAATTTAAACAAGGAATAGTTGCCCTTTCATAAAAAAGATTAACTTTTTCAGAATGTGAAAGTCAACATATTTTTATGGCAGATTCTCAACTTCATTTGTATTCATTCAAAAACATTTCCAAATTATTTTCAGCAAAATATTTCACTTCTTTTAGCAGTTGACGTCGATTTTTAGATATCCCAGTCTGTTAATTCAATGAAAAATGCACATATTTTCATTCATAATCTGATTTCTAAGATAATAAAAGATGGTCAATATGAAGAGTTCAAAATATGTTTACTTGAGTGGTTTTCGAGATTAATCATATACCACTTTGAGAGATCAACCAATAAATATCAGTCTTTATCTATAAAATTTTAATCCACAAAAGGAGAGGATACCATTGTAAGTGAGATGGAATGGTTAGGATACATCTTCCACCAATTTTTCAATGGATAGAATTAATATTAGAGTTCTCTAATCTAACAAACAGTCTCATCATCTAAAAATACCAAGATGACATACTATATTTTGCACATGCTCGGAAACTATTTTCAATAAATAGTGGATAAACGAGTAACAACTGAGTTGGTGTCTGGGTTCGAGTGTGATTTAGCTCAAATTAAAGAAATGTATGAATCAAAAGGTTCTTGCTTAGTGGAAATTAAAATTAGTAAAGTAGATTTAGCCTATATTTGTTCAGTGTTTAAAATATAAATAGCAAAAACAATCTCTTTTATCAAGTAATATTTATCATGTTGTACTAAAAATAAAAACTAGGAAGATTTTGCTATCATTTTATAGAAATGGAATAATAGCATCTAAATAATTATGTAAATTTGTAATATCTTCAACTGTGTTCTTTTTATTGGAGGTTATAATAATAAATTACAGAATTTCGTTATTCAACACCTTCTCGAAAAGGATCCAGTTTTGTTGTCACTGCTGGAGATATCATATCTGCTCTATCGAAACATTTAGTCCACCAAATATCAGACAAAGCTTGCTTTAATTGTATAAATGTAGAAATAAGCTAAGCTTAAATTGTTTCAACTAGTTTAAGTCGATGTAGCCGACTTTTCCACTATTAATGTGAAATCGCTTCAACTGGAGAGGATTTTAACAGATGGACAACTTGTTAGCATCTTGAGGCTCCTCACCAACCTCGTTCATATCAACCATCGTGCACAGTTACCTTTCTAAGATGATCCTCGGTATTTGCACATGATCCTTTCTCTAACTCATGACAGTGTATCGCAAATCACCATGAAAGAATGGGCAATTATGTTTATTCGCAATGTCTGCGAGTGGAGCGAAATATTAAGGTCTTAAATTGGCAAAATTAAGATGGAAGTAAAGATGGAATGATGGAATGCTAGCTTGTTTATAGTTAATTATATAAAAATTGGTAAATGTTAGGCTTTTGCCAAATTAAGACCCTTGTTTAAATAAAACTGGAGTATTTCAGTAAAATGGCTGCTGTGTATTGGTGTGATAAAATATGGAAGCATATATTGCATAGTAATTGTCAAAGTATATTATCATACTTTAAACTAAACTTTTTATTAAAGATTTTTTCCCAATAGTATACCTAAAAATGAAATAACAGCCTATTTGCAAAACTGCGGTGATTTGTCATAATAGACAAAAAATAAATGATCAAATTAGACTAAAATGGCAGCTGCTGCTTGCTTTTATTAGTTTTAACAAAAAATGGTAGATCTTTATCTTTGTTTTTAATCTCAAAATACCAAAACATGTGCCTTCAAAAAAACAAATGATTGAATCGAGTCCACACATCAAAAAGTATAAAGTATAAACCACTTAAAAACCAAGGTCGTCTTTCTTGAAGAAGAGATACTGTTATTTTGAACATTCATCATTTTGATGTCAAACGAATAGCCTATGAGCAATCATGACACAAATGAATTATTTTTTCACCCTGCCACTTAAAATGATATTAGGCTAAAGTCAGCTTAAATTGATTGTCTGAATTGATATTTTTATAACTTATTTCATATCTGAAACATGAGATAGATTGTTCACGTTCAGGCAGGCCAATGCGGCAACCAAATAGGTGCCAAATTTTGGGAGGTCATATCCGATGAACATGGAATTGACCCCACTGGCTCCTACCATGGTGACTCCGATCTACAACTCGAAAGAATTAATGTTTACTACAATGAGGCGACTGGAGGAAGATACGTCCCTAGAGCAGTTTTGATGGACCTTGAGCCAGGTACCATGGATTCAGTTAGAGCTGGACCATTTGGACAGCTATTTAGGCCAGATAACTTCGTGTTCGGACAGACCGGCGCTGGAAATAACTGGGCTAAAGGTCACTACACAGAGGGTGCAGAACTCATCGATTCCGTCCTTGATGTTGCCAGGAAAGAGGCAGAGGGATGTGATTGCCTTCAAGGTTTTCAAATTACCCACTCTTTGGGAGGTGGAACTGGATCAGGTATGGGAACTCTCCTTATATCCAAAGTTAGAGAGGAATATCCAGACAGAATCATGGAAACCTTCTCCGTGGTTCCTTCTCCAAAGGTTTCAGACACAGTCGTTGAGCCTTATAATGCCACTCTTTCAGTTCATCAGTTGGTTGAAAATGCAGATTAGTGCATGGTCATCGATAACTAGGCACTCTACGATATCTGTTTTAGAACTTTGAAGTTGACAACTCCTACATATGGTGATTTGAATCACCTCGTTTCAGCAGCAATGTCTGGAGTCACCTGCTGTCTCAGATTTCCCGGTCAGCTTAACTCAGATCTTAGAAAATTAGCTGTCAACCTCATTCCATTCCCTAGACTTCACTTTTTCATGATTGGCTTTGCTCCCCTCACTTCAAGAGGTTCCCAACAATACAGAGCCCTTACAGTTCCTGAACTGACTCAGCAGATGTTTGATGCCAAAAATATGATGTGCGCAGCCGATCCTCGTCATGGTCGCTACCTAACTGCTTCAGCACTGTTCCGTGGCAGAATGTCAACCAAATAAGTGGATGAGCAGATGTTAAATGTACAAAACAAAAACTCTTCTTACTTCGTTGAGTGGATCCCCAATAACATCAAATCATCAATCTGCGACATCCCTCCCAAGGGTTTAAAAATGGCAGTGACTTTTATAGGAAACTCTACAGCCATCCAGGAAATGTTTAAACGAGTGGCTTAGCAATTCACAGCTATGTTTAGAAGAAAGGCTTTCCTCCACTGGTATACAGGAGAAGGTATGGACGAGATGGAGTTCACTGAGGCAGAGTCAAACATGAATGATTTGGTCTCAGAATATCAGCAGTATCAGGACGCCACTGCTGAGGAGGAGGGCGAATTTGAGGAAGAGGAAGCCGCCTGATCTTTATTCCAATTTATAAATATATAGACTTTCAAA